>Ga0214164_1000034_pt1 | contig 99124 bp, 83 predicted proteins | sample TroBogepilimnion_13_FD_153003 | JGI IMG/M metagenome (GOLD analysis project Ga0214164, IMG submission 153003) | Freshwater microbial communities from Trout Bog Lake, WI - Practice 03JUN2009 epilimnion v4 | ecosystem: Environmental > Aquatic > Freshwater > Lake > Epilimnion/Euphotic zone ... | reverse complement strand
GTTGCCACCAGTGATATTACCTGTACCAGATATATTACCACCAGATCCAGCTGTTATGAAAATATTTGCGTAAGTATTGCCAGCTGCTGAAATTAATCCGCTAGTTAATAAATTACCGCTTGTGATATTGCCAGTTACACTCAACGAAGTTAATGTACCAACTGAGGTAATATTTGGTTGTGCGTTAGTATAAACTGTACCACTTATTAAAGCATTACCAACTTGTCCAGTTACATTGCCGCCAGTTAATGATGTTAATTGACTTCCATTACCAATTATATAATTGCCAGTTACATTACCTGTGGCACTTACTAGGCCGCCTGTTAGTATATTAGCACTAGTAGTATTGCCAGTAACAACCATGGCATTTGTGGCAGCATTGAATGTGAATCCAGCACTTGCTCCTACATTGCCCTGATTGTTATATAATATTTGAGTATTGGCCCCAGGCACTGCCAAATTACCAGTGACGTTACCAATAATATTACCTACAAAGAATCCAGTTGGGCTGACGGTAATGTTTCCAGTACTTGATATTTGCCCGCTAGTAGATATGTTACCACCTATAATATTGCTTGTTGCTGAAATATTTGCTGTGGCAAATACGTTAGCTCCTTGTACATTACCTGTAGTTGAAATTAATCCACTTGAAGTAACTGATGTTAATGTACCAACTGAAGTAATATTTGGTTGTGCATTAGTATAGACCGTGCCGGCTATCAACGCATTGCCAACTTGACCAGTTACATTACCACCTGTAATTGATGATAATGTAGATCCGTTACCAATATGGTAATTACCAGTTACATTACCAGTAGCTGATATCAATCCGGCAGTTAATAAATTACCACCAATTACATTGGCAGTAGCACTTATATTTGCTGTGGCAAATATGTTAGCTCCTTGTACATTGCCAGTTGTTGAAATTAATCCAGAAGAAGTAACACTTGTTAGTGTGCCAACTGAGGTGATATTTGGTTGTGCGTTAGTATAAACAGTACCACTTATTAAGGCATTGCCAACTTGACCAGTTACATTGCCACCTGTAATTGATGATAATGTAGATCCATTACCAATTATATAATTACCAGTTACATTGCCACTAGCACTTACAAACCCAGCAGTTAATATATTAGCACCTGTTACGTTACCAGTAACAACCATAGCATTAGTTGCGGCATTGAATGTAAAGCCGGCACTGGCACCTACATTGCCTTGATTGTTATATAATATTTGAGTGTTAGCTCCGGGCACTGCCAAATTACCAGTAATGTTACCTATGACATTACCTACAAAGAATCCTGTTGGGCTGACTGTAACGTTTCCAGTGGAAGATATTTGCCCAGCAGTTAATAAATTACCACCAATTACGTTGGCAGTAGCACTGATTGATACGTTGGTAGTCCAAGCATTTGATGCGTTTTGATACTGCCAATATGTCAATGGGGTTCCGGCAGGGCCAACAGCTAAGCCGGCATTATTAATATTGGCGTATGTTGACTGGTTATTAGCAAGTTGAATATACAAGTCATTGGTAGTAATTACGTTACTACCAATAAATGTCACATTACCTTGAACGTTTAAATTACCAACAATAACAGCGTTGCCACTAACAGAAAGTGCGCCACCATTTAAATTGCCAGTCGCACTTACTTGCCCAGCAGTAATAATATTTCCCGCTATAATATTTGCGGCACTTGTTATAGTACTTGTTGCTGAAATTAAACCACTAGTTAATATGTTGCCAGCTGTAGCATTTCCAGTCGAGCTAATTAATCCAGCGGTTAATACATTGCCGCCTGTAATATTAGCCGCAGATGTAATAGTTGAAGTAGCTGATATTAATCCAGCAGTTAATAAATTGCCGCTTGTAGTATTGCCAGTTACAGTTAATGATGTTAATGTACCGACGCTTGTAATATTTGGTTGAGCGTTAGTATAAACAGTACCACTTATTAAAGCATTGCCAACTTGACCAGTTACATTACCACCTGTAATTGATGATAATGTAGATCCATTACCAATTATATAATTTCCAGTTACATTACCAGTAGCACTAATATTAGCAGTAGCAAATACATTGGCACTCTGTACATTACCTGTAGTTGATATCAACCCAGAAGAAGTAACTGAGGTTAATGTGCCAACGCTTGTAATATTTGGTTGAGCATTTGTATAAACTGTGCCGGCTATCAACGCATTGCCAACTTGACCAGTTACATTACCACCTGTAATTGATGATAATTGGCTTCCGTTACCAATTATATAATTACCGGTTACATTACCGGTTGCTGATATCAATCCGGCAGTTAATATGTTACCTGAAGTAGTATTACCAGTAACAACCATAGCATTAGTTGCGGCATTGAATGTAAAGCCGGCACTGGCACCTACATTGCCTTGATTGTTATATAATATTTGAGTATTGGCCCCAGGCACTGCCAAATTGCCAGTAACGTTACCAATAATATTACCTACAAAGAAACCTGTTGGGCTAACAGTAATGTTTCCAGTGGAGGATATTTGCCCAGCAGTTAATAAATTACCACCAATTACATTGGCAGTAGCAGAAATATTTGCTGTGGCAAATACGTTAGCGCCTTGTACATTACCTGTAGTTGAAATTAATCCAGAAGAAGTAATAGATGTTAATGTACCAACTGATGTAATATTTGGTTGAGCATTAGTGTAAACTGTACCACTTATTAAAGCATTGCCAACTTGACCAGTTACATTACCGCCTGTAATTGATGATAATGTAGATCCGTTACCAATTATATAATTTCCAGTTACATTACCAGTAGCACTAATATTAGCAGTAGCAAATATGTTAGCTCCTTGTACATTACCTGTGGTTGATATCAACCCAGAAGAAGTAACACTTGTTAGTGTACCAACTGAGGTGATATTTGGTTGAGCATTTGTATAAACTGCGCCGGCTATCAACGCATTGCCAACTTGACCAGTTACATTACCACCTGTAATTGATGATAATTGGCTTCCATTACCAATATGGTAATTTCCAGTTACGTTACCAGTAGCTGAAATATTTGCTGTGGCAAATACATTGGCACTCTGTACATTACCTGTAGTTGATATCAACCCAGAAGAAGTAACTGAGGTTAATGTGCCAACGCTAGTAATATTTGGTTGAGCATTAGTAGTAACAGTACCGGCAGTAACAGCAGAATTGACGTTACCAGTTACATTACCACCTGTAATTGATGTTAATTGACTTCCATTACCAATTATATAATTTCCAGTTACATTACCAGTGGCACTTACTAGGCCGCCTGTTAGTATGTTGGCACCTGTAATATTTGCCGCGGATGTAATAGTTGAAGTAGCTGATATCAATCCAGCAGTTAATACATTTCCGTGTATAGCGTTGCCGGTAGAACTAACTATACCAGCGGTTAATACATTACCACTTGTGACATTACCAGTTGAACTAATTATGCCACTAGTTAATACATTGGCGCCGTTTATATTTCCAGAAACTGTTACTGTATTAGATGCTTGATTAAATGTAAAGCCAGTACTGGCTCCTGCATTACCATTGTTGTTGTATATAACTTGTGTATTTGAGCCTGGTACAGTAATATTTCCAGTAAGATTACCGTATACATTTCCAACAAAATAACTGCCAGGAGCAATATTAATATTACCAGTAGCAGATATATTGCCAGCTGTTTGTATATTGCCACCTATAATATTGCTTGTTGCTGAAATTAATCCACTAGTTAATAAATTGCCGCCAGTTATATTGCCAATAGTACTAATATTTCCATTAGCATCTGAAGTTACTACATTAGCCCCGTTGACTGTTAATGTAGTAGCCGTTGCCCCAACAATAACATTGCCAATGTAAATTGTAGAATTAGATAACCATAAATTTGACCAGCGTAAAGAATTATTTCCTAAACTATATGTAACATTAGCTGTTGGTAAAAGATTTCCAGTAAAGTTACCGTTGCTTGCAAAAACATTTCCAGTTGAACTAACTATTCCGCTAGTTAATATGTTGCCAGCTGTAACATTTCCAGTTGAGCTAATTAATCCGTTAGTTAACACATTGTCACCAGTTACGTTACCAGTTGAGCTAATTAATCCGTTAGTTAACACATTGCCACTGATTAAATTACCAGTTGAGCTAATTAATCCGTTAGTTAATACATTGCCACCAATGATATTACTTGTAGCACTAATTGCCACATTAGTTGTCCAAGCGTTGGCACCAGTATTGTATTGCCAATAAGTTAATGGTGAACTATTTGGGCCTACCGCTAATCCAGCATTGTTAATATTGGCATATGTTGACTGATTATTTGCTAACTCAATGTACAAATCGTTAGTAGTAATAACATTACTACCAATAAATGTTACGTTACCTTCGACATTGAGATTTCCAACAATAACAGCATTGCCATTAACAGAAAGACCACCACCATTTAAGTTGCCACTAGCACTTATTTGTCCAGCAGTAATAACATTACCACCTATAATATTAGCGGTAGCACTTACTAATCCACTAGTTAATAAATTAGAAGCTGTAATATTAGCCGCAGATGTAATATTTGATGTAGCAGATATTAACCCACCAATTAATAAATTGCCACTTGTAGTATTTCCCGATACTGATAAATTAGTCAATACGCCAACTGATGTTAAACTGCTGTAAAGTACGTTACTAGATAAAGTATTACCAACTAAAGCATTGGCGGGCACATTAACAGCAATTACACCCGTCAAATAGTATCCGTTACCAATAAAATAATTATTTGAAGTAATATTGGCAGTGGCCGAAATTACACCAGTAGTTAATATGTTTCCACCTGTAATGTTAGCATTAGAAATAATATTACCGGCGGCTGATATTAAATTGAGTAGTGATACATTACCAAAAAAGGCATTTCCTTGAGCACTAATCAATCCAGTAGTTAATAAATTACCGCCTTTAACATTTCCCGAAGCACTAACATAACCAGTTGTTAAAATATTACCAGCACTAACATTAGCAGAACTAGTAATGCTAGATGTAGCCGAAATTACGCCTGTTGTTAATATATTACCGCTAGTCAAATTACCAGCAACAGATATCAATCCTGAAGCTAATACGTTTCCGCCAGCACTTATATTTGCTGTAGTGAGATCACCAGTCGAACTAATTAGTCCTATAGTTAATAAATTTCCACCAGTTATGTTGCCGGAAGCAGATAATAAACCAGTAGTTAATATGTTTCCACTGAAAATATTGCCAACGGCACTTAAATTACCGTCAGTATTAATGTTACCGCTAACTGATAAGTTAGATAGTGTACCAACTGATATTAGACTACTATAAAGTACATTGCCGGATAAAGTATTGCCAATTAACGCATTGGCATTGGCATTGGTAGCTTCTACTCCTGTTAAAAAAGCTCCATTACCAATAAAATAATTGTTAGTAGTAATATTAGCAGTAGCTGATACTTCGCCTATTGTATATAAATTTTCACCTATAATATTACCAACAGCACTAACATTACTAGGAGCACTTAAATTTCCATTAGGATCAAGGTGTAACTGATATGATTGTTGGGATACAGGATCGAATGTTTGTAAAAAAGCACCATCGACATCTACATAAATGTAATTGGTATTTTGACTACCATTGGCGTTAGCTAAATTGCCACTATCTATCCACGCTAGTGCAGTATACGCATCAGCACCGCCGCTAACAATTAAAGTATTTTTATTGTCAGCAGATTTGATAATAATATCAGTAGTACTATTTGTGCTAATATTTGAATTGGCAAATGTAAAATTTCCTAATGTAGTATTTCCTGATACTGATAAATTTTCACTTATAACATTACCAGTGATTGCTAAAATATTTGACGCAGAATCAAATGTAAACGCTGTACTTGCTCCTACATTGCCTTGATTATTGTATAATATATCAGTGTTAGCACCTGGTACTGCCAAATTACCAGTAATATTGCCAATTAAATTGCCTACAAAAAATCCGGTAGGGCCAACTGTAATATTACCAACGGTTGATATTTGGCCAGCTGTGTAAATATTACCTGTGGCGCTTATTACGCCATTAACATATTCGCCAGTAGTTGCCCATGTTACAATGTTGCCTACCCCGGCAACTCCAACTACTATGTTACTGTTGTTAAATACAGAAACATTAGAATTACCATTAATAATACTGGTAAAACTACCGTTGGCCCCTAATGTTGCACCGTAATCATCTACCCAGTAGTAAGAAGTTCCGTCAAAAGTAAATCTATATTGCACATTAGTGTCAGTGTTATACCAAAAATCACCAACAGAAGGATTGACAGGAGCAGTTGGGCTAGAAGTAGAACGTATACCACCACCAAAAATATTTCCGGCGGCGCTTATAATATTACTAGTTGAAATATTATTAGCTCTAATATTACCTACAACTGAAATATTGGCGCCTGAAAATATGTTGCCCCCGGCGCTGATATTAGTAGTAATAGTTAAATTAGATCCATACACATTTCCGGTGGCACTTACAAGACCTTGAAGTAAAATATTACCAACAGCATTAATAGATATATTACCGTTAACTGATAAATTTGATAAAATACCCAAACTAGTTAAACTACTATAAAGTACGTTTCCAGATAAAGTATTTCCAATTAACGCATTAGCATTAACATTGGTTGCTTGTACACCAGTTAAAAAAGATCCATTACCAAAGTAATAATTGGCTGTTATATTTCCTGTTGCTGATATATTTCCAGTTACAGAAATAGCTGTTAATGATAAAGCGTTGGCCCAAACTCTAGTATTATCAGTTGAAAGAGTTAAAACGCTGTTAGCGTTTCCGGGTCCAAGATTTGGTTCGGCTTGTCCTAAACCTAAAAATTGATATCGATCAGCGGTGAGATTGCCATAGTCAACAACTGGTACACGACCACTAAGAAGTTTTGGTTTATTTACAGACATTTTATCCTACAAGAGTTTCTAAAAGACTTAATGTTAATTGGCCACTTGTATTATCACTAGAACTTACATCAAAACTATCGCCATAATTCATTATTAATCTTCCGGTTACTACACTTACAGCATCTGCAACAGGCACACTAATCCCTTGAACTAACGCTGTGGTATTTCCCGATCTAAATAAGTCTGCGCTAACTTGAATAGTGGTATTTCCTGTATTGGCAATTTGTGCCAATAATATTACAGTAGCATAGCCCAGTGGTGTGCTATACACAGACGTAGTGACTGTGTTCACATTTGCTGTTACTGTTTTAAATATGTTTAATGCGCCTGACATAATTTTTCCTTATCTATTACTTATCGTTTTATTAACCTTCAGATAGTGCCAAAATAAACGGTGTCATTTGTGCAAATAAACTTCTATAAAAGTCAATACCCGTAATGGTTCCAGTGGCTTGATTAATTGCAAATCCTAACCCAACTTTAAAAGTACCTTTTTGATCTGTAGATGTAAAAGTTACAACTCCACCATCAGTATAGACAACTTCCTTTGCTTCATCAGGTATGCCACCATATTGTGGTAATGCTGTAGCGGGATTAGTTCCCGCTCCAACATATTCAAATGTATGTGCCGAAGCAATAATAGCACTACGAACAAAAAATTGAATGTTAGTTCCTGGAGCGGCATTGCCAATATAAATTTGTTGTACTAATACGTCTGATGTTATGGCATCAACAGGAACAATAGTGTCAATAGTATAATATTGTGGATCGCCGTCAATAAGCATGACAGTATTAACGTGTGGTTGACCATTTGACAAATTAGTTATTGTAAAATTACCTTGAAAAGTACTTACTAATGTGCCACTAGTTTGTAAAGGTCCAGTTCCTCGAGCTACAAGTCCGTAATTACCAATACTATTATCTGATCCGTTTAATGTACAAAATGATCCATTGTCAGCATATACTCCAATGTCAGTGGCAATGGTATAAATGTTAACTAACTGACTATATGCTTGATTTGTGAGGTAAATTCCAACACCGCCTTCGTTGATAATGGTAAAAAATCCCACAATCATAGCCTTGGTACTGTATTGACTACTTAATGCTCCATCAATTCTTACTGCTGTACCGGTAGTTGTCTTGGAAGTTATATTTTGTATGTAAGGGCTAACATATATATTTTGATTTGATATCGCAGGATTAAATGCAAAACCATTTGCTAAGTAATTTCTAATGGTAATTCCCCATACATAACAACCGCTAGACATATAAAATAAATCTTCTGTAGGCGTATTTGGGTAGATAAAAACAGTACGAACATTATCTCCCATAAGTGCAACATATGGAGGTATGGTGACAGGATTATCTTCATAATATTCACCTGACGAAACATGAACTGATACATTGCCTTCAATAGCCGCACGTGCCATGGCAGCTTTAATTGTCAGTAACGGAGTATTAAATCCTCCGTCATTACTATCATTTCCGTTAGTTGCTACATAAATTGTGTTTGATACACCCGGAACTTTACCAATAAAAGTACCGCCAATAAAATTATTAGCAGTTACATTGCCAGTAACACTGATATTATTCGAAGTAATATTACCGCTAATGTTACCAATAAAATTGTTGGCCGTTACATTTCCAACAACGCTGACATTGGTAGAAACGTTGACATTTCCAGTATTAGTAGCGGCAATTGTAATATTACCGTTGGCTGTATGAGAATTAATTGAATCAACACTAAGATTTCCAACTATATCTAACGCCGAACCTGGGGTAGCTGTGTTTATACCAACGTTGCTGTTAGCAACATCCAAAAAAAGTGTTGGAGTACTGTTTGCGTTATTAACAAATGCTAGACTATTGCCATCTCTTTCGAGATTGCCTTGTAGCATTTGCCCCGCGATTTTGCTAATTGACATAGATTATCCCTGTATCATATATTTATGCATACTGGGAATTTACTTTATACTGCGTTGTTTGTGTGTATAACGTTGATAGATACGTTTAAGGGAGGGGCACTTGTAAATGTTATGTCATAACCACCATTTACTGTGTATACAGTATTGGCCTGCTGATAAATTGAACCTACAAATACAATAATATCAGTGGCAACACTAACAGGCTGGGTCATAGTATAAACTGTGGTTGCTCCGTCACCAGTAAAGTTATCAACAGAATATACTACGTTAGCATCCATTACACTGGTGTAGACTGTGCCATTAAAATATTCAATAAGTCCGCTGTCAGTGTTAAATCTCATCAGTCCAAAAACAGGATCATTTGGACGAGTAGATGCTGGTCCAGCGGGTAGTACTACACCCGAACTTCCTGATTGGAGTTGACGATTTTTAACAAAATATCCCATTAAAGTGGTGTATAAGAAGTAATAGCAGTAATTGTGGTATTGGCAGATGCATTGGCACAAATGCTGTCACCTGGGCCCAATAATAATTTTTCTGCTGCATTATAAATCTGATATGTATCTCCAGAAGTTATCAATATTGCTGCTAACATGATATTTGTAGTATCTGGTGATTCACTATTTGGAACCACATATAAATTTGCTGTAACGTTCCCTGGAGAATAATTACACAATGTTAAAGAAGTAATAGCCGAATTACCAGTGCTAACATAAATTGTATTTGCTGTGGTTGTAAGAGTTGAGACTGCTAAAGTCATAATTTTTCCTTAAAATATAATACCGTAAATAATTGCTTTATAGTTACTAACTAATTCATCGTTAGCCGCTGTGGAAGTAACATATAATCCTGTGCCACCACTACTAACTGAATTGCTATATACCACAACAGAATTAGCTACATTAGCTGGGGTAGAATTGGTATTTCCATATACTTGATATCCATCAACTGTTATGTCGCCAGTTAATGCCAATTGATTTATTGCTTCATCAAATGTAAAATTTGGAGACGCCGCAAAACCATTATTGTAGTTAAACTGTATTTGTGTATTTGCTCCAGCAGCAGTATTTCCAATATTGGAATAAGGCGTTACTGGATCACCAAAACTTGTTACACTATTACTAGTTTGCCAGGCATTAACTATTGTATCAAATCGCAAACCAGCATAGGTAGTTTGCCCTGTACGCATTAATAATCCGCCATCTGTAACAGTTCCAGTATTATTAGCTGCTACTGTAAGAAACGGGCTATCAGTGATTGCCGGAATAACAAAAACTGTATTACCTTGAACCGTTAAATTTCCCGTAATATCACATGACGCATCAATGGTGAATAATCCAGCGCCAACATTACATGTTAGTGTATAATCAGTGTTTACATTTTTGTATGAAGACATTACCAAGATCCTTTTTACTATTTATATTAATTTTTGGACTTATCAATCATTAAAAAACCGCCCTGAGGCGGTTTTTTAACCTAATTAGCTACTTTGACTTAATTCTTAACAATAGTTATTATCTGTGTTTGGAACCAAAGCTAAAGTAATATTACCTGTACCATTAGTAAATGTTGCTTTATCAGCACCGGATTTAGCAGCTTGCGCGGCTCCACCAGCTAAATTAAATGTCAATCCGTTAGTTTGACCAGCTACTGTAGTTACAGCACTTCCACCAATAGTAGTTGACAACGTAAACGAGGTCGATCCATTAGTAGCAGTAATGTAGTAAGTTTGTGGAGCAGCATAACCAACAATTGATCCCGCATTTAGTGTGTAAGTAAAGCCAACTGGAGTGCCAGCTGTAGTCACTACAGCAACACCGCCCAATGTAGCAGACAATGTAAATGTTGTTGATCCATTGGTAGCAATAATGTAGTACGTTGTTGGATCACTATAAGCAGGAGTATCAATACTTCCAGTACCAGTATTTGTTCCACTAATAGTTACACGTTGGCCAACAACTAACGGCTTACTTGAAGCTGTGCAACTAAATTGACCGGCAGCACCAGTAATAACAACACCAGTAACAGTAGTTGCGCTTGCTGCTCCAGTAACTGTAACTGGATCATTAACTAACAATGGAGCAGATGGACAACTAAATGTACCAGCAACGCCAGTGATACTTACAACCCCCAATGAACCACTGGTGTCAATAGGAGCAAAAAAGTTTACAAAATACTGTACGTTATCGTAACCTATACCATACTTGTTGGTAATACGTTTGAGATACACAAAATTTTCACCACCGGTTCCATTAGGATCAGAAATTTTAATATTCATTTGACCTTTGGTTAATGTATTGCTGTTAGTTAGATAGCAAACTCCAGTTTCATCTGTGTTCATATCTGTTACTAAAAATTTACTAGATCCTTTTTGACGAGTGATATAAGCATAATTGGTTGCTGTGCCAGACACATTAGCGTTTGCCCAAATTACTGGGTACTCAGACGAACCATCAGCGGTTGTTATATTGCCATTAGGATAGCCAACAGGTTGACTATTTTGTACATTACCGCCAACAACACCATAAAAATTTGTGGCTGTTAATCCAGGTGGCGTTACTGGATCAGTTAGTGTACCGATTTGTGGATACGCCGCGTTAACGGGATCTCCTGGATTACCTGCGTAACCTTGTTTTTGAATTTTAAGGGGTCTGCCCATTTTGAATTTCCTTTGTTTTGTCCTGCGAGTTCTAATTCGCTACGCGGGGATAAGACCGCATAAAAGCACTATTGCTTGTGTTAATATTTAGTTATTATGGTAAATTTTAATGTGTTGTGTTAACTCCAGTAAATATTACCCATGACCATAGACGAATTAATCACGCAAGGCAACCATTTTAGATCCACAGTAGAACCCGAACGAGCACTTGCTTGCTATGCCCAAGCATTTATTCAAGATCCTTACTCTGGCGCCGCTTATAATAATTACGGTAATGTTGTTAGAGAAATGGGATTTCCAAAACAAGCAATAGGGTTTTTATTAAATGCTATTGCTATCAACGAAAATGACACTACTGCCCAGTTTAATTTAGCAGTGGCTTACTTAATTGCCGGGGATTTAGAACGTGGATGGGCTCAATATGAGCGCCGCTGGCGTTTTGAACACTTAGACGGTAAACTTCCCAAACTACCCCAACCGCGTTGGGAAGGGCAAGATCTCAAAGGTAAATCTATAATGATAACCGGCGAGCAAGGGCACGGTGATAATATACAATTTTGTCGATTTGCCGAAGAGCTAGCCGGACTGGGAGCTAAAATTTACATTGCCGTAGATAACAATTTAAAACCGTTGTTACAAAATTCATTTATGGCGCCGACAGTTACTATCATAGGTCCCGAAGATTTGTTACCTGAGTTTGATTACTGGACTCCTATTATGAGTATCCCAGGATTTTTAAAGATAACATACAGTAATTTACAGCACAAATTACAATATTTGACAGCTTCAAAGGAATCGCAACAAAAATGGCACAAAACATTAGGATTAAAAAAGAGATTGCGTGTGGGATTTTGCTGGTCTGGTCGTAGAGATAGCTGGATTAATCAACATAAGGCAATGCCATTTGAAAAAATGTTTGAATTAATTAAACGTAATCCCGAATATGAATGGATTAATTTACAAGCTGACTGTTCACCAGAAGAAGAAGCACAACTAATTGCCGCGGGTGTTGCTGTTTACCCAGGTTCTATAGCAAACTGGGATGATACCGCTGGTCTAATACATCATCTTGATGTGGTTATTGCTGTGGATACTGCTGTTGGGCACTTAGCTGGAGCGTTAGGCAGACCGTTTTGGTTGCCGCTGAACAAATACGGACAAGATTGGCGCTGGTTACTTGAAAGAGAAGACAGTCCCTGGTATGCTAGTTGTCGTATATTCCGTCAACCTACAACAGGTAACTGGGATGATCCCATTGAACGCATACACAACAATTTAAAATTATTTAAAATTTAATTTTATTGAGCGGCAGTTAACGAAAGGTAGTATACATTGCCGTTAATTGTAACTGGAATTTTAAACGCAATCGTAGTGTCTGTAGCAGTTAACGGATTTCCACCGCTAACAGCTAGATTAGCAAATGTTAATAAATTTCCAACAGTTGTATTTCCCGCTGATGAAAATACATTGGCAGTAATAACATTGGCACCTGTAATATTACCGCTTGCCCCATTAGTTATAATATTTCCAGGAACAGTCAAATCTCCGTTGGTGCTGCTTAAAGTTAAATTGCCTTGAAACTGATTGACATTTCCGTTTTCATTCAACCCAACATACAATCCAGTACCGTTTAGATATAATGTATTGCGAACGGTGTTACCATCGTAAAATGTGTTGGCAGGATCGTCTGCATCCATCCAGTCTAATTCTGGACCACCGTGAATACCAAATTGTCCACCGCTGCCATAGGCCAATAATGTTGGGTAAGCATTGCCTGTTGCTACTATACCTTGGGCTCCTGTGGCAACAACTGGTAATGATAGCACGCCAGTATTATCAAAATTCCACGAATAGTTATTAGAGCCGGTATAAGTGCTGATGCTTACATTGCCATCAGAATATGCACTAAAACAACCAGCATAGAATCCGTTGGCATAATAACTGACTACACTAACTGGATTGCCATTACCACCATCTAGTCCTGTCCAACCCTTGCCAGCAACGCCCAAACGGCCGCCTTGTGGAGTATACAATTCACCATCTGTGCCAAAAGTCCAACTGTTACTGTTAATATTGATTATTAAATTACCATCGGCAGTGTCAATATTGGCCGAACTTGTGCCATTGTAAATTTTATTACTGGCGCCACCACTGCCTGTAGAAACTAGTGTTAATTGCCCAAGATTATTACCCACATAAAGTGCGGGAGGATCTGTTTCAAGATTTAATACTAATTCACCAGGACGAGCATGGCCGTCATAGTTGACAAGGCTTTCTTGAGCATTGTCTTTCATAACCGAGCGACTAATGCCGGTTATATTAGCATATGGTGGGGGTGGACTTGCCATCTACAACTCCTAAATAATATAAAACTATTTATTTGTTTTTTGAATTATCTGGCTTCGGGATATAACACTTCGTCAATAAACTTAGTAATAACTGGTTCAGGCACTCCCATACTGATCATTGAGCGTTTTACATGTGGATTTAGTTTGTTGTTTTGATTGTATTTGAGTTGTACAGGGTAGTAATCAACTTCATTTTGTGCTGTTTTGCCCACATTTTCAAGATAATAATCTAAACTAGTTAATGCCAAAGTTGTCAGCATGTCTAACTCAGCATCTTCCGATACATTGCCCGCGGCTATGATATAGGGTGAAAATATTTCCGCGGCCCATTCAGGCAATTCACGTTTTTTGTTCCAAGTTAACGCCCGACTTTGTTCAGCAAACCATTCTACCATAAAATGATTGGGAACGCCACCTGAACTAACATCATGAAAAGCACCAGTAATTTTATTGGCTCCACATACAGCATCAAAACCCCAAATTGGTGAGGGATCATTATAGTGTGGGAATATAGTACAATGTAATATTAATATTTTAAAATCTTCACGCTTGTCCACAATCTCAACGTGAGCTCGACGATATGTTTTTCCAGTATAAATTTTATTATACCAATCGTATCCATCAATTGCAGCTTGTTCAGGAATTAATTCTCCCGTTGCTGCAAAACGACTTTCTACTGTACTGGCTAATGCCAATATTCTATCCCAAACTTTACTCATTTTTTTCCTTTTGCACTACAGAGACGTCCGACCCACCAGCTTAATGTTTTATACTCCACTAAGTCAGGAGTCAACATTACTTAGCAAAGTACAATTTGCCTTAAAAATTTAAGTTAGTGGAGTAGTGGGTACTGTATACGTTCCGTTTCCGCCACCAGTGGGATTGGCCACATAAAGACAAGCACTACTGGCACGCATTTGATCTACATAAGTAGTGGGCCAAGATCCTGTATAAATACAATACGGAACATAGCCTACTGTTGCTAAATTTATATTGGGAAATAACGCTAGATCTCGATAATAAGGACCACCAGATGGGGCATAATAATAAGCTCCATTACTACCGTAATAACAATATCCGTTGTACCATGCCATAAACACGTGGTTCCATGTATTTAATGTCATAGAGATAACCTGACCACCCCCACTACTACTTCTACTATCAACTGGGAATCCTTGTACATCGCGGTAAGCAGTTGTTGTAATATAATCATTGGCACTGTCACTAACTCCAACCCAACTGGCATAGGCTGCGGGCGTGGCGGTGGGATATATAAATCCTTCAATAGTAAACCCACCGTTGTAAGCATAGGTGGTAAGTGTCTGAGGAAAGGTAATCCAGTATGTATTAGAGTTAGATGTTCCGTAGACTGCACTTTGTGTTCCGCTTTTGGCTTGTGCAGTACTAGTTGTCACCGTACCAGATAAAGAAAGCTGGCCCAACGTTCCGGTACTACTAGTATATCCAGTACCTTCAAAATTATAAACTGCCAATGTAGAGGAGGTAGTTATAGCCCACCCTGCTCCTATTGTCCACCCTGCTCCTATTGATAATGACATTGCGTGTCCTCAAATAATATTATGCTTGTATTTAGCGGTTTTTAGCGCATCTAACTTAACATACAATAACCAAAGAATGTATAAATATTATACTATGAGATACCAAGAATTTTCACGCCCATTAAACGAAGATGCTGCCGCTATAATGCAGAAATTACCAGCACCTGCGGTAGATGCCATCGCAAAAGCTGAACCAGCTATCGACTACTTAAAGGGCATAATGTCAAATCCCATAGTTCAGCGCATTAAAGCTCATGCTCCATCAGCATACTCATACATACAAAATCTAGCCACTGGCAAACTCAGCTCAGTGGCCATTGACGGATTGCGCAACTCCTTGGGCACTGATATACAAGCTGGAGCAGAAGCCGGGGCTGTAAATGACATTCTGAGAAATGCCGAAACTGCCAATTCAATACTGAGTAGAGTGCTGCCAGAGCTGGGTGGAGCAGCTGGTATCGCAGGTTTATTTGCTTTGCCTTATGCAGCGGCAGCAGAATTTAGGAAAAAAATTGACGCTGATCCCAACAACCCTGCTTACGATAACATACCTTATGCACAAAGTGTTCGCAGTGGTGGCCGAATAACTCAAGGCCAAGCTGGTGCTGCCAATCGACGTAATGCTCTGAAGAATTGGTCCACAGCTGGCAATCCTGCGCCAACAAATCCTTGAAAAACAGTTGTATTAAAAAATTATAGGGTTATATTGGCACTGAGTTTTGTTGAGATCATCTATTTAGAATCCAAGGACAAATCCAGAGCCTATTGTAAATCCTGCTCCTATGACAACAGGTGGGGAGGCTTTGTAAACAATAATAATTGCGCCTTGTGCGCCAGCAGAACCAGGTCTTGGTGCTCCATTTACAGCTGAACCACCACCACTTCCAGCTCCTCCAAAAAATCCAGTAGAAGCAGTTACAGTAGCTCCTGTTGCCTCTCCACCGCCACCGCTTCCACCTCCCATCCCTGCATTTGCAATATCTACACCGCAAGAACCATTAATATTATTTGCTGCATTAGTTCCACCGCCCCCGCCACCACCGCTAAATCCTACATTATTTGACGCTCCACCACCTACACCAGCATTATTATTACCGCCTGTTCCCCCTACTCCAGATGACCCATTACCGCCAGTAGAACCACCCCCATTACCGCCACCCCCACCGCCAGCAGTATTAGCTACTGTTGCACCGCCAGCAAAAGCATTTCCACCAGCAGCTCCGTTTCCTAATGGCCCACCAGCGCCTCCGCCGCCACCGCCGCCATTTGCAGCAGCAGCAGAAACTGTTGTTAAAGAGCCTTGCCCCCCAATACCACCATTTGCTGTTGCTCCTGTGCCGCCAGCACCACCAACGGATGTTGGAGTTGCCGTGGTTGATCCACCAATTCCACCAGTAGTTGTATAAACGCCAGAATTAAAAGTGGTTGCTCCGCCTGTACCGCCAGTGCCACCAAAATTTGCTCCAGCAGTGCCACCAGCACCAATAGCATAAGAAATTGTGCCTGATAAAGTTACATTGGTTGCTTTGGTATATCCGCCTCCACCACCTCCGCCACCACCAACCCCGTTAGGGGAACCGTAGGTTCCTCCACCACCACCTCCGCCACCGCCAAATAGATGAATTTCGTTACTAGAGTTAGTCCAACCTGCAGGAACAGTCCAAGAAGTCCCGCTTGTTAATACATAAATGTATTGCTTAGTAATAGGAGTTGTTGCCGCAACACCAAGCACATTTGACTGTAGTTGAGTATGAGTTCCAGCATAAAAAGTTACAGGCGCAAGATTTGCAGTTATATCTTGAATGTTTAAATAATCAATTCCTGATGTTTGATTGGTAATTGATAATGTTGCTGTTGTACCACCAGTAGTAGAAACTAAATAAACTATACCGCTTGAATTACCAGTTACAGACCATGTGCCAATAGTTTGCGTTGTGCTAGCTGTAAATTTAATAGTATGCAAAAAAGTTCTATTACTGGTAAAAGTTCCAAAAGTATTTGAACCAGAAATAGTTGTTGCTGCACCAGCACTACTTCCTGTTATGTTAAATGTTCCGTATGTTAATCCGCCACCTTCAAAAATTATATTTGAAGATGTTGTAACGGCATATACAATAGTAGAAGAAGCGCCGCTAAATGTAAGGCCTGTAGGTGTACTTAAATTCCAAGGTGTTCCTGTGCCAGTTAATGTAACTGTAGAAGTACCAAGAGTTATGGCGGCTGTTCCTGTGGCACTATAGGAGGTAAATGTAGTGCAAGTTAAATTATTATTCTGTGTGTTAAAAGTTCCATTGCTTAAATTGAAAGTGGAAGTAGAAGAAAAATTTGCTCCAAGATTAACAGTACCACCAGGGGAACTAATGAGAAGCGCGTTTGAAAAACCTGCACCAGAGGCAGAAATAGTTTGCGTATTTCTACCTTGTATTTGAAGTTGTCCACCCCAGGGACTTGTAATTGATGGGTTTAATAATATGTCACCAAAATACGGAATGGATACGTTAATTGTTAATGTTATTGCTGTTGTTCTAGCAGACGCATCAATGCCGCTACAAAACCAATAACCAAAAGTTTGAGTTATGTTTGTTGCTGCGCCAGAATTAGTAAAAGTTGCAGTATCTTGTGGTATTGGAAAATTGTTTACTGATGGAGTACCAGTTGGAGTTGTTGCCCACCCAGCAGAAGTAAAAGTTTGTGTGCCAGTAAGATTCCAATAAACAGTTTTGGGTGTTGTAAAAGTAATGCCTGAATTTCCTTTAGCATCACCAATGCTTGTGCCAGACCAAGTGGCTGCGCCAGCGCCTACAATGTCCCTAAAATCAGTGTTATTTAAAACTACATTAGCTGCTGTAATGGTTACTTGAGTTCCAAATGTACCGCTTATTATTCCAGTCCTTGCGGTTGGGGATGTTGCTGTACCTGATGTAAATGTTCCTGTTACAGTAATTGAGTTTGATATATTGTATAAATAAATACCTTCATTACCACCTGAGGTTGTGCTATTTCCAGGAATAGTTAAATTGACAAAAGTTGCTGCGCCACTAATGGTGCTTCCAATGCCTGATGATGCTGTATTTGTGGGGAAAGTTACTGTTCCGTAAGATAATCCACCAGGAGCAAATCCTAAACCAGCATTAGCAGTAGTGAGGTTAATTATTGAACTTGCACCACTAAAAGTCAAACCTGTTGTAGTGGTTGCAGTCCAAGGTGTGCTGTTTTGACTGAGATTTAAAGTAGATGTTCCTAAAGTTAAGGAACGAGTTGTTGAACCAGATATATTTATTGAGCCATAATTGATTGTATAGTTTGCAGTATTTAAAGAACCTGCAGTTAAAACTAATGCGCTAGAAATACTTGTTCCATTTAAATTACCAGCTAAAGTCCAACCTCCACCAACACCATTAAATGTAATTGTTCCACCTAAAGTAATAGAGCCAGTATTTACAGTAAATCCAGTTGTTGTAGCTGTAAATGTTAATGAAGCCGTTGATGCAAAAGAACCGCTAGATGGATAACTTAGACTACCTTTAAGTAAAGATAAAGTACCAGCTAAGGTAATAGCTTGTGTTGCGGTAACAGTTAAATTTTGACAGGTAGCAGAAGCAGAAGTACAAGTAATTGTTCCTGTACCAGAGCTTGTATCAATAATTACACTATCTGTAGAAGTAGGAACACCAGCACCACCAGTACCACTTGAACTTGTTGCCCAGTTAGTTGTGGAAGATGTGTTCCAGGTCCCTGTACCACCAACCCAATAGTACGTTGCCATTAGTCGCTTACCGGTGGGTTAAACTGCTGGCCATCCCAGGTATATCCAATGTCACAGAATGGTATTAGTACTAGGCTACAGCCTTCGGGTGGCGTATCTGTAGGTTCGGCTACGATGAGGTTTACCACTAGACCGTCTGCGTTGATCACTGCACATGTTGTCATAATCTACTCCGTTGATATATTATCTACTATTTAGTAGCGGTCAAGAGTAGGACTTACAATTTATACCGTGCCAGCGGACGTTATTTTACTTTAGTCCGGGCACCACTCAAGACCGCTGTCAATAATTTTTTCTGTACCGTCTTTGAGTTTGATAGTGTAATAAGTGCGGTGCGCTTCTAAATTTGCGCCCACTACATCTTCTTTGTCAATACCAGCATTGGCGCAGGCATTTGCAAATACTTCTTTCATCATTCGTTCGTATTGTCTTGAGTTCATATTGTTTCCTTTTGTTTTTCAGCTAGTTTGCGTAATATTCCTTGACGTATTCTTTCTTTTTGTTCGGGTGTTCTTTTTTGGCCACGAGTTTTTTGTGCTTGTTTTTCTCGCTGTTCTTTTGTTTGTGGTTTACGAGCTAATGCGGCTTGTTTAATTCTTTCTAATACTTCTGGGCGAGTTTCTTTATGTCCTTTGTTTTTAGCAGGCTTACCTTTCTTAGCAGCACTAATGTTGGCTGCTCTTTCTTTAGTACAAGGTTTTCCGTACATAGCATTACCTGCTCCCGATTTAATCTTAGACATAATTTCTCGATACTCGTTAGATCTCTCGCCTTTCTTTTTGCCTATATTAGACTCGCTAAGTTTGCGTTTATGCTCTTCTGTTTTAGGTTTATCTTTGTGTGTTTCGCTAATACGTTTTGCTCCGCTTTTGGTTAGTACTTTTTTGCCAGCAATATTTCCATTTAACCAAATATCCCTACGTTGTAATACTTTCATTCTACGCAATACTTTAGTTTCCCACGCACCAGGTTTGTCTACATTATCGAATGTTTGTCTTACTTCCCAATCAAATGCTTCTATACCGTATTGTTTTATCAAATCGTTAACATCGTTACTACTAGTTGTGTAGTAGATCATTAAATCTTGAAGTGGGGTTCTTTTTAATCGAACATTTTTGGTTCTACTACCATAGTAGACTTGCCCGGTTACTTTACATTTAATAAGATAAGTGTATGATTGAATTTCATTTATTAGTTTCATAATAGTATTTAGTTTTGTAACGCAACTTCATCTACTAATGTAACATATTATGAATTTAAAGTCAACAAAAAAGACACCCGAAAGTGTCTTTTTGTTTGTTGCTTTTTGAATACGTCGAAAAGACGCAGTACAAAATTTGTCTTTCTCTTAGGAAAAGCTCAGATTTTGGACAGCTATCTCCCCCACATAGTCGGCTGCATTTCCAAAAGAACTTGCAGTATTTGTTAATTCTACGAATCCGTAACGTGTCATAAAGCTAACGACTGGTTCGAAGCTTGTTGGATCCAACACAACTCCACTACTCATCAGCGGAATGTATGGGCAATAGAACGCAGCGGCATCAGCCTCTGAAGATCCTTTGTAACCAACCAATACTGATTGTGTATCTGGAGCATAGCTGTTTACGAATACACGTAATGAACCGTTGAGAGTACCTACAAACTTGGTGTTTGTTGGAGCTTCGAAAGTTCCTTCTGTTGTACGAGCAAAAGCTGAAGTTGTTGCAGATTGCAATACTGTTAAAGCAGCACTACTTACCACTGCCCAGTTGCCAGCGCCACGACGTGTGCGTTGAGCGATCAAGTTAGCAACACGATTGATGAGCACTGCCAATGCGGCATGTTCGTCACCAACGAATGTAGCTGTACCTGAAACTGTAGCTTGGTTGTATGTGTACTCTGTAGCAGCCAAAGAAGAAAGACTTAAAAGAATTTCTTGATCGATCTCAGCTGTGATCTCTTGTGCGAGAGCAGCCATGATTTCAGCTTCTACGTCGATACCATGCATAGCTTGTGCGTCTTGAGCAGATTCAAATGTCCAACGAGCTTGTAACTTGCGTGTCTTAGCTTCAACAGCTTGTTTCAAGATCTGGATGGAAATTTGCTTACCGCCAGTACCTTCCATTGTCGCTGTGTTGTTACCGGTATAACCGTTAGCTTGACTTTGATCAAATGGCAATGTGGAGTATGCTGTAGCAATGGTAAATGGGCTTAGGGCTTCTTGACCAGCTGATACAGAAGTTGCAGCAAGACTATTGTCCTGGAGTGACTGTGCATAACGTACACGCAATGTATGGATCTGGCTTACAGGTCCTGTCATTGGTTGTACACCTACCAACTCGTTAGCGATAACTGTTGGCATTACACGTCGAATCACTGGCAGAATTACACGGTTAAGTGTAGCAATGTTTCCTGATGCTGTGGAACCCGATGTAGCATTCTCTTTCAAGTACTTACGGGTGTTTTCTAGGATTACACTCATGGATGAACGCTTTGAGCCTTGTAGGCCTTCTAGCAATGCATCTTTAGTTTCGCCCCAGCGGCTTTCTAATAATTGTTGTGACATTTAAGTCTCCCTATTTTCTTTTTTACAGCCCTGCCAAACGCTTTAAGTCAATAACGTTGCTGTTTTCTTCAGCTTCGTCATCTTGCTCTTGGCGGACAGATTTATCACCAGTTGCTTCAGTTAATGTTTCAGTAATTACTGGACGAGCTTTTACCGAACGATTCTCTAATACAGCTGGTAGATACTTTTCAAAAGCGTTTTTCAAACGTGGAGTTTGTACGCTTTCAAGCAAATTGCGCATTACTTCCGCTTTCTCTTCGTTTAGAGGAGAAAGTAGTTCATCCATTAGCTTACTACGCTCATTGGATTCTTTAGTAATACGTAATTCACGTTCTTTGGATTCGACAAGAACAGTTGCTTTCTTGGCGAATTTGATGGCTTCTGACAGTTTGGCATCTTTGGCAGCAATAACATCATGCAATTTACGAACTTCGGCTTTTTCATTTAAATGAGTAGCTCCAAATTCTGCTGAGTATGCTTCAAAAATACGACGACCAAAATTGTTCTCGCGAGCAACTTGGATGTCTTCTTTTAACTGGCCGAGTTCAGCCTTGAGATGCTTGGAAACAGCATGTGTCATCTTGTTAGCAGATTCTTTTACGAAACGTGCTTTTAAGCCTTCTAACTGTTGACGTGCATTGGAAACTAAGCGAACTTTTGTTTCAACTACATCACGTTTGTCTTGGGCAAATTCTTGGATTTCACGAGCCAACGCATGAACGATAAAGCCTTCCAATTTCTGGAGACCTTCGTTATGTGTTTTACGGTCTCGGCGCAACTCGCCAATTTCTTCAGCCAATTTAGAAACCATAAAGTTATTAAACTTTACTCCGGATTCTTTCATTTTGCCTTGAAACTTGACACGGTCTTCTGCAAGTGCCAACTTTTCAGCTTTTACTTGCTCAACTTCTGCGATGAGACTTTCTGTTACCATACGATCTAGGGCTTCCACCATCACTTGTTTGTCATGCTCATAGCGTTGTGCAAACTCTTCGCGGAGTTCTGCACGTGCTTGTTCTTTAGCTTCAACTAACTTGGCTTCCCAAGCTTCATTGATTTCTGAACGTGCTTCTTCAGTAACAAGCTCACTATCTAGTAACGGTTTTAGTGCGTCTAGCATTTTATTTTCCTTCAATCTTAAGATCTTTAATCAACTTTAATACTTCGTTTTTCAAATATCTCTGTACTTTGTTGTCCTGTCCTGCTTCTTTTGCCATCTCAAAGATTCTATGACCGTGCTTCATGTTAATGAGGCCTTCATAGATAGCTGTTGGATACGCATTGGGCGCAGAAGGCTGGGCAACCACATCCACAGTGACAATTTCAAAGTCACTGACATGTCCGTTATGGTCGTTTACATTTCCTGATCCACGACTACTAACACCTAATTTAACACCACTGTCCAACATTGTTTTTACTAATGTTCCCATTGGTGTTGGTAATACTTTTAATTTTCCGTAACCACAAGGACCTTCCATCCACATGTTGCAAATCATGTGACTTACGCGATCTAAATTAATTTTTAAATCATCCGGATGGTCCACTTCTCCCAAAACTGAATGTCCAGTTTTAATTTGCTCATTGATAGTATCTACTGCTTTAGAAATTTCATGTACTGGATAGATACGTTCATTTGCATTGCGAACTCCGCCCTCAATACAAATACCCTTCATGTAAAGAGTTTTGCCGGATCCATCGGCAGCTTCCTCAGTGAGCAATTCAATGCCCGCCTGAGTGAAGCTTAGATGTTCCTTAAGATAAGTGTTGCGAGCCATATCTATGGATTAACCTTTTGGGAAAGGTGTGCGTGTGTTAACACCAGTTGCTTGGGCCAAATGTGGCTTAGTTGCTGGTTCTTGCTTGCTACCGTCTTTTGCTGGGACGTTTTTAAACTTGTTTGCGCCTGGAAGATCGCCACGACCTTTGTCAGCATAACTTGTTGGAGCTTTGTAAGCGGATGTGCCATCTGGATTAGCTTCAGATGCTACATTGCGTACTGGAGCACCTTGCATTCCGGCTTTACCAGAGTTAAAAGCTGTCGTTGAACGTGTGTTTGTTCCGGCTGGCTCTGTTGTAACTGGCTTAGGAGCAGCTGGCAAACTAATGTTTTCACGCATTGGCTCGTCATGGAATTCACTTGTGTCGTCGTCAGCATAAGCATCGCCGCCTACTTCATCATCATTTGGTTCCATATCAAATTCATCTTCGCCGCCTTCGTGATCTTCGTCACCCATAAGTTGCTCAAATTCAGCCATTAATTCGTCAAGTTTGTCTTCGAGATCAACTACGCGATCTTCTAAACCTTCTTCATCATGATCATGTTCCATATCATGTGTCATATCTTTGCCGTCTTCTTCAGCTTCGTCATCAAACTCAGCATCTGATTCTTCATACATACCAGATTCATCAGTTTCAACTTCACTCATTAAATCTTCGGAAGCGTTACCGGAAGTGTCATCCATGCCTTCACTTAATCCAGCACCGCCTTGCTTGGCTTGCAACGCAGCCATAACTTTTTTCAACATTTCACTTTGCGGAGTACTAGCACCACCTGCTTGTGATAATTTCATAGCTTGGTCAAGTAAATCTTTTATTTTAGCTTCATTAGGATTAGCAGGAGCACTTGATCCATCATGCTCATCACTACCTGAATGCTTTTCTAATTCGTTTTGTGCGTTACTGCCCATAATGGCTCCGCCTAAACCTGCGCCAAGACTGCCGAGAACGCCGCCGCCCATTGCGCGATTAGCTTTATAAGCACCATAACCACCTAGTGCTCCGCCGATCAAACCTTCTTCTACCTCATCTTCTTCACTCATAAGGTTTTCATAAATCTCACGACTTTTTTCTACTACGATGTCGTGGAATAATTCTTTAGCTTTCGCTTCTTCATCGTTAATTACATATTCAATTAACTGTTCAAATTTCGATGTCATTTATTTCTCCTTTAGATGGCTCGTGAAAGTATTTAACTGTTATAGTTAAAAACTAGTATATAATGACTAAAAAATGGTTATTTTATGCGGGTTTTATTACGCTGCCGGCTGCATGGGCGGGGAGTATTGCATACTTAAAAATTTTAATTTATTTTGAAATTCTATTTCACGAAGTTCATTCATTTTACGCAATTTGTTTAATTGTTTTAATGTAAGACGAGATTTTCTCAGTTGGCCCATTTCTGGTTGTGTATTATCTTGTGATAAATCCTGGTATGCACTAGGGCTGCGGTCGTAAAGTTCGTTAAGAATCATAGTAATATTATTTATTCAATTGAATTAAATCAAGCGCCAGCTGTTTGACCGGCTGGGGAACCAGCGCCGCCAGCACCGGGAGCAGGATTAGGTACTGCCGCAGGTCCAGCACCAGTATCAGTTTCAGCTTGCCCTAAATTAGTATCGGTCATTTCAGCACCTGTAGATAAATCTGCTTCAATACCTGCGGGATTTATGCCTACAGAACGTAAATCTTGTCCGGTACTAGTAACTAGGTCAGCAAGATCACGTTCTTCTTTCCATAATGTTTCATTCTCAAGAATTTCTTCTTTGCTTAGGCCCAAATAACGCTCTAGCATAAAGCGTTTACTGAGGTAGTTAAGTGGTTCAATAGCTGTAAATGTAGCAACGCGAGCAGTATCAAGCTCAGATTGACGATAACTTGCAAAGTTTTGTGGTTCTGTTAAGCTAACATCAAACAAACTACTGTCAATATTAAAGCCTCTCCAATGTAAAAACAGTTTAAATTCTTCATTTAACTTCTGCATAATCAGCTTTTGTAGGCGTTCACAGTACTTGTTAAAGCGGAATTCTTGTATTAATGCTGTTCCTACACGTCCATCATTAGTTGTAGCGCCACTATCATCAGGACCAGTTGGCAAATAACTACTTGGCACACGCAAACCACGTGCCATTTTATTGTTAAAATATTTTAAATCGTCAATTTCACCTAAATTTTTGCCGCCTTCTAGGATACTAACACTACTACCGGCACCATCTCTTGTTTTTGGAAAGAAATAATCTTCATTTACAGCCAGTGGGTTATAACTGGCGTCCATCATGTTGTTACCACCGCCCGTTGTAGTAGGGATTCTGCGCTGATGCATTTCATTTTTAACACGCTCAACAAATTGCATAGCCATATGACTTGGCATATTACCCACATCAATACTGAATACTCGACGTTCAGGCGCCCGTTGAACACGATAAATAAGTATTGAATCTTCTAATAGCTCTTTTTGTTTGTAAACTTTAAAAATATTTTCAAGAATACTTTGTCCAAACGGCCAAAAGTAATCTAATCCTTCATTTAAACTCAAATGCACAACATGTTTAGCGTCAATACATGATTCATTCATGGCTTGTGTAAAACGACTATTGCCAGAACCACCACCAGCTCCGCCACCAGCTCCCCCATTAGGAGCATTATAGTTATTGCCAGTGGTAACTGAACCAGTTGAACGACTTACATAGTAATCTGATGTTGTTTTTGCTGCCATACTCATGTTTTGAAAGTTGGGATTGATGTCTCGAATAACATATTGTTCGGGACGTTTGCCTTCTGATTCGTTAACAATAATACGTGCAACTTTAATCATGTCAACCCAGTACATTTCAAATGTTTCCGGATCACGAACAAACACTTGATCACCGTACTTAATAGTATTACGGAATAATTTGAATATGCGTTGATCTAATTTATTAAGTTTAGTCCATTGTTTTAATTGTTTTGTAATAATTTCTACTTCGTGATCAGTAGGTTTATCTTTAAAATGAACATCAAAGGGAGTTTCATTATCTGTATTAGCTTGTGTGCTAAATTCAGCAATAATATCTAAACAAGCATTAACTTCACTGTCACAATCCATATTTTCATATTGATTATAACGTTCTAATCTGTTTGGGTGACCAGAATATACTTCTGGCAAGCGTGATGCATAGTTACGGAAAGCAAATTCATTACGATTGCTGCCTTCTTGATCAGCACCTGTGCGATTATAACCCGGTAAACCAAAGTTATTTTTGCCAGAAATTGGACTTAGTTGTCCTAGCTGATTTACATCAGCGACTTTAAAATATTTGCGCCAGCCGCCATTGCGACCATTACGTCCGTCTGTAGTTGCCATAGTTTATTATTTAGCCTATTATGCTTGCTGCTGTAATATCTTTTCTGATGTGCCCACTTGTTTTTGTAAACTGCTGATTAATAAATCTAATTTTGCTATTTTCATGCTCATTAAATTATCATTTTCATCAGGTTGCTCATTTTTAGCATATTGCACTGGTATTTTATTTCCATCAGGCAACGGAACCACTGGTTTAGTATTGGCCAATGTTGAATTATATCCACTTGATGGTCCACTTAATTTTTTACCAATTTCTGGAGCATTACCTGCCACAGTGGTGCCCCCGTTTTTATTAAGATCTCCTAGCCATTTTTGAGCATACGTATCGGCTGTCATTCCTTTATTAGCAGCCAACGCACTAGCAGACATTTTACCTTGAGCGTTTCCAGTATACCATGTTTTTGGTACAGCAGTTAGGTCTCCATTATTTTTTGCCAGTATTTCTTCTACATATTTTCGAGCTACCTGATCTTGAATTTCAGGTGGTGCTAAGTTAGCACTAAGAAATTCTTTTCCTACATTATATTTTTTTACAAGTGATTGCCAAGTACTATCAATAAATTGATATGCGCCAGATGCTGAAGATCCTTTAGCTTTGATTTGATAATTTCCACCAGATTCTCTTTGCCGAATCGTTGCCAATATCTTTTCAAGTATACCAGGAGATGCTGCACTCGCTCCGGCAGCCGCACCGCCCCCACTCATTAAGTTATTAAAAAAGTTGCCTACGCTAGACCCCCCGCCTGGACTGCCGCCTGGACCTCCGCCCAAAGATCTCGTGGCTCCACCAGCACTACCTGCCGCTCCGGCGGTGCCTCCACCAAATCCTAACGCTTGTCCTATTTTTGCTGGCAAGGAGGTACCACCGCCAACTTGACCTCCTTTACCAAGTACTGGATTTGACATACTGACTAATTGTTGAGCGGCATCAGATAAATTTGCAAATCCTGTGGCAACAGGAACAATGCCTTGATTAAGTAATAAATCCAATGTTTGAGTTGTATCTCTTTGATTTTCTCTAATTTTTACTTGATTTTTTACTCCTTCATCGCCTCCTGCTTTTGCGTCGTTTTGTTGTTTGGTTGCCTTTTCATAATTTTCTTGAGCATCTTGTTTATTGGTACTTGCCAATTTTACCATTCCCGGAATATCACCAAAAGTTTCCCCTGCTTTACCACCATATTTTCCCATGGTAGTTGAAATTTTATCCATTGTTTCTCTAGAGTCTTGACCTTGAGCTGCAAAAACATCTGCGATTTTCTTTGTGGGATCTTTTACTGTTTTTATAGTTGTACTAAAAGCTCTTTTATAAGCCTGAGCTTGATCACTAACACTACCAGAAAATGCCAATGCCAACCCATCTGCTATCTTTTGGTTTCCATTTGCAGACGCATTTACAAAAGCAGCCTGTTCTTTATCTAATTGTTCTTTGGCAGCTTGTCCGTCGGCACCGCCTTTGTTTATTCTTTGTTTTAATTCGTATACATGAGCCGAATATTCTTGTTGTGCTAACTCGTGTTCCATCAATTCATTTTGTTTTTTGGAATTCATGCCAGTTAATCTAGTTAATCTATCTTGTTCATCAATAAAAGCACTGGCACTTTCTTTCAATTCCTGTAAGGATTGCGTTCTCGATGATCCGCTTAGTTGCTGTCTTTTTATATAATTTACTATACCAGAATTTATATCCGTTTGGGTCAATCCCATGTTCATAAATTCAGTTTCTAATTCAGAATTTGTAATTGCGTTTGACACATCAGCAAAGTTTTTTGCTCCATCTGCTGCCGTGCCACCAAATCTTGCCAAAGTTTCAGCATTTTGTTTTAATAAATTTCCGTATTCGGAAATTTGTGCCACTGTGTATCCAGATTTTTGAAGATTTTTAAATGTGTCATCCATTCCAACTGCCAAACCTGAACGACTTATATCTCTAAAAGCATCAAATAATCCATCTGCTTGCTGATTAATTAATGGTATTGCAAAAGCCGCTGCATCAGCGGCTGCTTTGGCTCCTTTACCAAATTTTCCAGTTGTTTCTAAATAATTTCCTAAATCAGTTAGTCCTTTAGCAGTTACCTCATTATACGCACTGAGTCCTTCCTTGCCTGCCATTAAGTCTGATCCCAATTTTACAGCAGAATCTTTTAATGTTTTATTGCCAGCACCTGTATCACCAGCGTATTGAGTAATACTGCGCTGAGCAGCTTTTATGCGTTGAGACAAATCATCAGAAATTGGGCGATGAGCCGCTATTGCTTGATTATATTCATCTATTATTTGTTGGTATTCTTCGGAACTATAATTAGCCATAATTTATATTAATGTTGAAGTTGCAAAATTCTATCTGAAACAGCATTTTGTCTAGACATTATTTTTAATATTGAATCTAATCTCTCCAATTCCATTGTTAATAATTGTGTTGTATATTTTGATCCACTGCTACCAGTATTTGTATCTTGTACTGGAATAGACTTATCACTAGTTGTAGGAACTACTGCTTCGGTACCGTGTAGCATGGCTTGGAATCCAGTACTTGGTCCAGTTAATATGCCACCTGTAGCAGCCGAGGGCATTTGAATATGCGGAGGATCACCATTCAATGGACTAAATCCATGCTGACTCAATAATCCTTTTGATTGCAACGCACTAACTTGGCTAGCATTAATATCAATTGCTTTACCTATATTATGTAAACTTTTACCAGGAGCAGCTTTGGGATTTCCGCCTGAATTTACGGCAGCTTGTTCATCTGCTGATCTAAATGCGCTATTAACTTGCAATTTATCACCAGTAGCACCAAAATAATCTGACGCCATGGCCACAAAATTTTGTAGCACAGAAGAATTTAATTGCATAAAATGACTTTTGTCGCCTGTGCCGCCAGAAAATTTAATTACATCATCAATATTTTCGCCAGCCTTTGCTCCACTCGGTGGGCCGCTGCCTGCTGGAACTGTGCCACCAGCTGCTCCACCGGCAGCCGACGATTTAAATCCAAATTTTTCTAGCAATGTACTACCGCCTCCAACTCTTCCTTCTTTACCAGCCAACTTTCCTAACACACCTGCTAGTTGTTCAGTCAACCCTGCTAGCCCAGACATTCCTGCTGTTAGTGGTTCAACCCCTTTATTAAGTGCCAAATCAAAAGTTTTAACCACATCACGTTGATCTTGTCGAATTTTAGCTTCGGCAGCCGTTGCCGCGTCGGTACCTTTTCCTTGATTTTGTAGTTGAACATTGATATCTTGTAATATTTGCTTTTGATCTTTTCCGGCCATTGAGGCTTCTTTTACATGTTCGCTGTAGGAACCACCCATCCTTTCATTGAAAACACCAGCTTGCGCAAGTTTCATACCTTTCGCAGATGTAGCTGTGGAATCTCGAACTGAAGCATTTATAGTAGCTGCTAAATCATTGTTACCAGATTCAAGTTGAGCCGCCATCCCTGCACTGTTTCTTTTCGCTGCTTGATATGCTTTGCTAGTCACATCTCCGGCAAGCACCATTTGAACTTGTTTAGCTTTTTCAGGACCTATATTTCTTGCATAAACCATCATTTCTTTTTCATATTGCAGTCGTGCTTTAGCCGCTTCGCCCTCTGCGCCGCCAGCATCTATTTTTTTCTGTAGCTCATAAGCATGCGATGCATATTGTTCGGTAGCCATAGCAGCTTCGTAAACTTTGTTTTGCTCATCGGCACTCATGCCAGTAAGTTTAGTTAACTTATCTTGCTCCATAATAAATTCAGCAGCACTTTGAGCAATTTGATTATCATCTCGTTGTAATGTTGACCCAGCAAGTTGTTGTTGCTTTATATAATTTGCCATACCACCGTTGATGTCATCAACAGTCATACCCATACGAAGAAACTGTCCTTCTAAACCTGACTCATGAATGTTTTTTGCTGCTTTGGCAAACTGCGCGGCACCGTCGGCCGTTGTTCCGCCCAATCTAGCCAGTACTGAAGAATTTTCCTGCATTAGCGAACCGTACTTGCCAATTTCCGCCATGGTATAACCAGCGTCTTGCAAGTTTTTAAAGGTGTCCTTCATGCCTACAGCAACACCAGAACGACTTATTTTTTGAAAATTATCAAATAAAGCGTCAGCTTGTTTAAGTGATGCTTGCGCATACTTGCCTGCTACGTCGGCCCCTTCGGCTAGACCCTTGGCTAATTTACCATGCCCTGCGGTAGCTGCTTTGCCAAGATCTGTGGATTTTTGTATGACATCGTTGTAAACAGATGCCCCTGAGGCACCTCTAAGTAACGCAGAACCAAGATCAATTCCACTGGTTTTCAGAGCTTGTCCGCTGGATTGTAGGGCTTTGTTATAGTCATCAAGCGACTCTGAAACATTATTCGCAGAATTCGTTAGGTTATTTAAATCTTCCGGGGTCATCTTATCTGCCATAATTAATATTTATACAAGGAAAAACCTATGAATGCAAACCCTTTAAGCCAATATTTTAGACAACCAGCAATTTATATCAAACTGCCCAGTCAAGGTAATTATTACCCGCCAGGCTCAATTGAAATGCCGCAAACGGGAGATATACCGGTACTACCAATGACAGCTATTGATGAAATTACATATCGTACACCAGATGCGCTGTTTAGCGGACAAGCGGTGATTAATGTAATTCAAAGTTGTGTTCCTGCTATCAAAGATGCTTGGGCTATTCCAGCTATGGATATTGATACTATACTAGTTGGTATTAGAATTGCCAGCTATGGTCACGAAATGAATTTTGGTACATCTTGCCCAAAATGCACTCACTCAGCTGAATATGGGTTGGATTTAAGAACAATATTAGATAAAATTAAAACACCAGACTATTCTCAACCAATCAAGCATGGTGATATTGAAATTTATTTTAAACCTATGACTTATAAGAATTTATCTGAAAATAACAAAATACAGTATGAAGAGCAACGTATATTTCAAAATATAAGTTCCAATGCCACAACTAACGAAAACATAGACGATAATGTAAAACAAATTTCAGCTATGTCTAATGCGTTGAAGAAAATGACAGAAATGACCGTGTCAGCGTTATCGCAAAGCATCGCAATGATTCGAACACCATCTGCCATGGTATCAGAACACGAATATATTACTGAATTTATAAAAAATTGCGATAGAGGATTGTTTAGTCGTATTCAAGACTACGTTATTGAAAGAAAATCACAAGCAGAAATGCAACCAGTTGACGTTAAATGTACAGAATGTCAAAATGAATACAAACAATCTATTACATTGGACATGACAAGTTTTTTCGAGCCCGCCTCTTAACCATGGACTCTGAAGGCATCGGCGAATATGTTGATGGCTTAGATAATGAAATTAATGGTATTAGAATGGAGGCGTTAAAAATGGTTTGGTATATGCGAGGCGGACTTAGTTATGAAACTGCTTTGCAACTCAGTGTAGCAGAACGTAAACTCATCAGTGAAATTATATCTGAGAATATGGAGACCACAAAAAAATCAGGCCTCCCATTTTTTTAGAAAAGCCAAATACGCATTAATTAAAAATACATAACTGCTTTTTAGTCATTTGTTTCCTTAAAGCTCTAAACGATTTTTAATTTGATTTATTTTATTTCTTACTTAAAAGATTAGCTACGCTAATCTAAGATCTCGTTTACACTCGATCTTATTTTTTGTTTTTGCTTTAGAAATTCCTCATCCAGATTAAGCAGTCACAATTCACCGTATAAACGATGAATTGACCATTTCTCATCCGAGTTGCACAGTCTTTATTATAAAGAGATTCGTATATACATACGACGGAGGCGGTTGACCGGTACCCCCTACTCTAGCTTCACATATCAACGGAACCCTAGTAACCCTATAATAAATCCAAGTCCTATAAGCATGGGGTGTATCTTTTTCACAGAGCCCAAACCATTTGATGCCTTAAGTTAGCAGTTGCCTTTGACGCCCAAAGTTTTCCAGACCGGGTATTTCACCGTTCCTCGATGGGGATCGAGCTACCTCGATCAAACTGTGTCGTTTAATTTTTTAATATGACTGCCATGTACACGGACTTGTATATGTCCATTGTAGTAGTCGTCAGATTCTAATACACGTCTTTGAAATTGTTCGCGAGCTTCAACGTAACTACATTCAGCCTTGGACCTACAATAGTATAGTATTTCGCGAGTAAAGTTGCCTGCGCCTAAGCGTTCGATGTCTTGATTTAATTCTATGTTGCTGCCGTAATATTGCTGCCAATCTGATTCAATTTTACTACGAATTCTCTTTTTCTTTTTGGTGCCGTTTTTTTGTTTTACTATTCGATATGTTGTTTTACTAAATTTTGCTAATTTTTTGCCAATATATTTCCTACCGGTTAAGCTATTCGTTATACAATACACGAAACCGATACACTCTTCTGGTAATGATTCAATTTGGTTGTTTTCAAAAATCCATGACATGGACTAGTAATTAGCGTCATAATATCCTGAACTGCAAATTTTGTCATGCTATTTCAATATCCGTATTGTAACTGGTAAATCCATTATCTTTAACTACTTTCAAAATGTTTTCTACACGACCAGCAAGTTCATCTCTGTGGCTTACCAACCAAATACTCTTATGTCGTTCACGTGACATTTGTTTTAACAAAGCCAATGCTGACTCTACTCCTTGTGTGTCTAGCCCATTGTCAATCATTTCATCAATGAATAACACATTAATTGGAGTGTATAGTGATTCAAACACATCGCGGAATGCCCATGCCATGCTTAAAATTAATCTATTGCGCTCACCTCGACTTAAATTATCAAAATCAAGTTCACGTCCTAGTTCTTCAATACTAACAGTTAAATCATTTTGGAATACTACAGTATGCGGCAACCCAATACGATCCAAATAATGTGTTAATCTAACATTTAAATAGGATAAATTTTGTTCAATAATTTTTTTGCGAATAAATGAATCTTTATTTGTAAGCAATTTTAATAAAAACTCTTGATGATCTTGAAGTTTTGTTAACTCATTTAATGTGTCATAGGTAACTTCTTGGACTGCTTGTGTTTGCATTTCACTAATTTGTTCAGCATATGGATCTACTTCGGCTATTTTTTCTTCTAACTGCTTTTGTAAATTAGCTAAATTAGCACGATGCTGAATAGCTTGTTCTTCTTTGTCATAAAACATTTTGGGAGGTTTACCTAACACGCCCAAGGCGTCGTGGGCAGTCTGTAAACTTGCCAGTCCAATAGCATATTCTTGGCAACTCGCTCTAGACGTTGCCAGTTCACTCTTCTTGATCTCCATGACCTGTTCGTGCTTCTCGTCGTGAAAGGCTTGACCGCACGTATGGCAGGTATGTGATTCGAGAGTTTCAATTTCCTTTTCCAATTTAGCCACCGACTTAGCCTCACGGGCTTGATCCAGTTTTCCCCTGCTGATCGCAGACGCAAAATCGTTGATATCTTTACGTTTCTGATCCCACAAGCTGTGCGCTTTGTGAGCCTCGATTTCCGCATTAATGTCGATCTCTTGTAGTGTCTCCAGCGCGGTCGTAATTTTAGTTTTCTCTTCTTCATTTTTAATGACCCACATTCCTTGTCTACGTTTTAATGCTTCAATTTGTTCTTCAATACGTTTGTTAGCATCTTGTACAGCGCGAATACGAAATTCCTCTTTTTGTATATCATCTTTGGTAGTGCGATTTAGCTCTTTTATTCGCTCAGCACGTTCGGATAACATAGTAATGCCCAACAGTTGCTCAATAATAGTACGTTGACTGTTAGCATTTAGTGATAAAAAAGGTTCTGTATAAGTGTTTAACGCCATAATATGCTTAAACATATCATGGCTCATACCTAATAAATGCTCAATTTCATCTTGTGTTTCACGACTGTCACCTTGAGCATTATCATCTGCTTCAGTTTCTTTATCGTTTACATAAAACTTTAGCAAATTAGGTTTACGTCCGCGTTCAATTTTATAATCTTGACCGCCTATACTAAAATCTAATGATACCAACATATTTTTACCATTAGTTTTGTTTATAAGGTTGTCACGTTTAATATTGCTGAGAGCAACGCCATACATAGCATAACTTAATGCGTTGATAATTGTAGTTTTTCCTGTACCATTTCTACTACCATCCCCACCGAGATCTAAATTTTCACCCAGCACTAAAGTTAAATCTTTTCTGTCAAAATCAATGCCTTGGGTGGCATTGCCCACACTCATAAAGTTCTTTACAGTTAAATTTTTTATTTGAATCATAGATTTTGATATATTTTTAACAACAATTTAGGATCATAAAATTCTGATTCTATATTTGTAATTTGATCAGTAACAATTTGATCAACACTTTCAAATTTTACTTCCCCCGGAGCAAGATCTAAGTTTATATCAGTACGTTTAGATGGGATCAGCGCCATTTCTCGTAAATTATAATCTTTAATAAATGTTTCTTTAATAAAATTAGCTTCTTCGTAACTAATATCAATATCTAACTCTACACGAACATGCATGTTGGGTACAAATATATTGGCGCCATTATCTATTGCTTCACTTAATTTCATAACACGATATAAAGGTTGTCCAGGCCAAGCATGATATACAGGATCTTTGCCCCAATCTAAAACCATCATGCCACGATCACTATCGCCAGCATCGGCAAAGTTGTGCGGAAAACAATTTCCAATATATGTAACATTTTTTCGAGTTTGGCGTAAGTGGAAATGACCACTAAACACGCTTTCTACTCCTTGAAAATTATCAACTTGTATTTCACCGTGGTCTGGCATTTCTACCATAGCATTCATTTTAAAATGTGGCAATTCAAAATGACCAAACATATACTTAGAATTCATTTTACTTAATTTTTTATGGTCATCACCTACTAGCCACGGAGCAATTATAACATCATCTTGTTTAAACCAATCATTGACAATTATAATATTGGGAATATGTTTTGCCCATTCTGCTCCATGTATATCTCGTTTATCACGATAATATAAATCGTGGTTGCCAGGAATAAAATAAAAAGTATCAAATGCTTTTGATAATTTTTCTATTGCTTGAACGCTAAATTGTAGTGTTTGTAAATTGATTGAAGCACGGTGATTATGCCAATCACCGAGAAACATTCCAGTTTCGCAACCTTCTTCTTTGGCTTTGGCAATAAACCAATCAATAAATGTTTCACAATCTCGATTATGTACTAGACTATTGGATTTCAAACCCCAGTGTAGATCCGTACATACTGCTACCTTTTTAAATAAATTACTCATCTATTTTTTTTTGTTCCCAGGCTTTGTAGCCATTGTGCGATTTTCCTTTTATAGTTTTCTCGATTACAGTTTTAGGTACTTGCCCCGTAATTCGAGCGAATTCGCTTTTACTTTTGTATTGTAGCATATTACCATCTGGGTGTTCAACTAATATGGCAACACTGACTTTTGCGGCACCAAGTAATCCATTTTTGATATTATTAGCTCTAAATTTATACAACTAAACTGGTTAATCTTCGTTATTATATTCGGCAATGTCAATATTGGTAACAATACTACCAGCGTTGTGATTTTTTTTGCCAGCGTTTTGTCTTGTCCAAGAAGGATTCAACCCGTTCATTTCTAACATGTCATCACGAATGTTTTGATTTTTCTTTTCAGAATTAAGAACATGTGTAAATGAATTGGTAATTGCCGCAGTATAATAAGCAAATGGATTTTGTGATTTTGATTCGTCAAATCGTAAACCAATTTGTGATAATTGTACCAGGGCCGCTCCACGCATTTCTTCGTTGTAAGTATAGCCACGCCAGTTACTACGAGTAGCATATCGATCACATAATTTCATAAACATATTGGCTAGTATACGAGTCATAGAGCCATGATCTTTGTTAAACTCGCCTCGATCCAAATCACCGATCCAGTGACTTTTACCCACAATAAATGGTTGTTTTTTATCATCTATTCTATAATGATAAAATGGGGGAAATGGAAGTCTTACATGCTTGGTATCATCCAATGCTGGTTCTATTGGCAAATCAAGCAACGGGTCTACTTCTATATCAAATTCAAAAATATCTTCAATTTTTTTCTTTTTAGTAGTAGCAGATTTGGGGATTTTTTTTGGAGCCATAGGTATGTGTTCCCAACAAGTAACACGAAATACTAAATCAGTATTGGGTATTTTTTTAGGATCAATGACAACTCCTGTTTCTTTTTTAATACGGTCTGCTCGATTTCTACGAGCTTCTGCTACGGTACGTTGATTAATTTTTTCTACTGTGGGTAAAATAATATCATATTGATGGTCGTTTACGGGGTCTTTAAATGTACAATATGTATTTTTGGATAAGTGTATTTGCTTTAGAATATCTCTGTTATTGAGATAAATTACTTTTTTTGGTGTGGGGGTTATTGGGGCAGTAGCCACTGGTTAAATCTCCTATATATGTTGTAATTATACAACGAAATTAAAATTTGTCAACCTTTTTAACATAATATGACTACATTATTTAAGATATAAATATGAATATAGGAAAAGAAAGATATGGCGGCCACACAAGGTACAGTAAACGTTACACAAGCACCCTTAAATACCACGGCTGGATCACCAGCGACTGCACAAATTATAGCAGGTACGTCAGATGCTCAACAACAGCCAGCGATTGCCACTCAACAAAGTCAGGCAGCAAGTAGTACTGATTGGCGATTAAAAATAAGTTTAGCACAAAATGCCACGTATTTGTATAATGATCCTAACCCAGGTATACTACAACCATTAAGATCAACAAACGGAGTAATTTTTCCATATACTCCAAAAATTGATTTAACTTACAGAGCTAACTATTCTCCATACGAATTAACGCATTCTAATTATAAAGGATATTTTTATCAAAATAGTAATGTTAGTGATATTAACATTGTAGGAAATTTTACGGCTCAAACTACCAATGACGCAAATTATTTGTTGGCGGTAATACATTTTTTCCGTTCGGCTACAAAAATGTTTTATGGTCAAGATGCTCAACGCGGAGTGCCTCCGCCGCTAGTGTTTATGTCTGGGCTTGGACAATATCAATTTAATAATCACCCTTGTGTGATTAGCAGTTTTCAATATACCTTGCCAGAAGATGTAGATTATATTCGAGCCTCGGTGGCAAATAATGTTGGACTTAATGCCTCGACAATAAGCAACGTTTTAAATAGCGTAGTGGCAGCAGGCGGAATAAGTGGTAATGCCAGACTGGCAGCGGCATTTACAACTCCAGGAGCACTGCCAATTACTCCTTTTGGAAGCATAAACACTCCTAACAACGCTTCCGGGGTTCCAACATATGTGCCAACAAAAATGTCTGTGTCAATCACATTATTGCCTATGAACTCTAGACAACAAATTAGTCAACAATTTAGTCTCAAAGGATTTGCCAATGGCAATTTACTCCGAGGAGGATTTTGGTAATGGCAAACTACGATCAAACAAGTCCATACTATTTGACACGATATAGTCAATTCTTTTTGGATGTAATGGTTAATAGGCCAATACCCAAACTTGTTGATGACCAACACTGGCAGATAAATTTAACGTATCAATACAGACCAGATTTGTTGGCTTATGATTTATATCAAAATAGTAATTTATGGTGGGTGTTTTATCAGCGTAATCCTAATACATTAAACGCTCCGCCATTAGATTTTAAATCTGGTACAAAAATTTATCTGCCTAAAATTACCACACTTAAATCTGTGTTAGGATTCTAATATGGCACTTCCAACACAAGCCCAGCTTGCCGCTATCGATGCTGCTTCAGGTGGAACTGCATCTGTGCCACTAACAGCCGAACAGCAACAAATCGTTACATTAGGGCAAAGCCAATCAACTTCCTCGCAAACCGTACCTGGGCCAGTACCTTATAATGCGCCAGTTTTTACACAGGATCAGTTAAATCAAAATTTATCAGCAAGTCAACCAGCTGTAGGAACGCCCGGTAGCGATCAAGCCGGACCACCAGAGCCCACTGCTCCATCTACTCCAGGTGCCGGGGCAGCAACAGATGATAATTCTAATGGCGCTAATACAACATCGGGTACCAATTCCATTTTAAACACGGCTACTGCACCTGGATCGTTAATTACGCCACAACCCAATATATTAGATCAATTTGCCAGTTATACATATAATATTGGTTGGTATTTGTTGACTCCTGATCAAGCTAGAGCCGTGTCGGAACCAATCAAAATTGATGTAACACAATGGTCTCTTTTAGTTCAAAGCGGTGGTGCCGGCCTAGAGCAAACGGGAATATTTCAAGCAGGAACTGCCGCTGCTTCTCTTAATCCTTTGGTGGAAACAGTTGCCAATAGATTAGGACTTAGTACGCTGTCTACTACAGGGCGTAACAAATATTTTACATACGATTATTATTTAGATGATTTAGAAATTCAAATTCCATTTGTAAAAGAAGCGGGGGCTACGGTGCTTTCTTTCACAGTACAAGAACCATACGGATTGACATTATTGCCAAATCTCATGAACGCTGTTAATGATTTGTATAAACAAGACGCAGCATCAGCTAGTAATGCTCAGTATTGTTTGGTAGTAAAATTTTATGGGTGGGACGCTAAAGGCAATTTAATATCGAGTCCTAAACAAAATGAAGGTATACCTGGAATAACGCCATCTGTATCTAATGCAGTAGTTACAAGATATTACCCGTTTCAAATTATTAAATTAGATTTTAAGCAAGCCAGCAAGGGGGTATCATATCATATAGAAGGGTCTTGTCAAAATTTTGTTTATGCCAAGTCCAGTGCCACAGGTAGTATTCCGTTTAATTTTGAACTCACTGGGACAACCGTAGGAGAAGTATTGACAGGGTCTGGAAAAGGAGTAGGCAGTGCTGCCAAAGCTTCCGCTACAGATGGTAGAGAAGGAAAATCTACATCTTCTCCAGCACCCGTTCGAACAACATTTGAAACCACTGCTTTTACTGAATCTACACCCACAACAGCAACTTATAATGCTGATGGTTCAGTTAATGCCGCTGATTTGAGCGGCTGGTCAAACGCAGGAGGAACATAGCATGGCAGCAATATATGATGCATTGGGTAATCACATAGGAGACGACAGCACCGGACCAGGAGTTAGGTCGGCTAGTGGATTAGACATTAATAAAGCCGACCCTACCACGCCCCCTCCAACAGCCGCATCCGCCCCTCAGGGCAACACAAAATATGGTTATGTGGGGTTATGCGATGCGTTAAATGCCTACGAACAAGGTTTAGTGGCGGCCGGAACAGTAGAAATTGCCAACATTTATGAAATACAATTTGTACCTCAAACCATAGCAGCATCTTCGCTTCAGCCACCCGGCGCAACTGACTATTCATCAACTGCAAATCAAACTAATGGATCTGCTCAATCCAAAATAAATCCAGATTCAAACAGCGTGAATATGAAAAGCAAAAATCTGTCACCGGCACAAGGAACACAGATAGTACAATTTATTGAACAAACAATGCGAAACAGTGGTTATATTACTCAGCAATTATTATCAACAGGCGATCAACTTGATGCCGCTGCTAAATCTACACCCAACTCGGCTAGCGAAAAAAAACCAGTATCTTGGTTTAAAATTGTTACTAATGCTGTTTGTATTGGTAACACAATAGATAAAAAAAGAAATGATTTTGCTTACCGTATAACTTATACCATTGTGAATTATGCTATCAATGAAGCTCAAAGTCAATATACGAAAAGTGCAAAATTTAGAGGAGTACATAAGCGTTATGATTATTGGTTTACTGGACTGAATACTCAAATATTAAATTATGAGCAAAAATACAATACGCAATATTTCAACGTGTTAGATAGCAAAGCACCAACTGAAACCGATCAAAATAAAACAGGATCCGCCGTAACCAATGGCACACCAAACACTTCTGATATTGGAAAAGCCATGGGGCCAAATAGAAATGTTCCAACCACCGCGTCAAGTCAAAGCGATCAACAATTAAAAAATGGTGCTGGAAATCCAGCAAGTACAATCGCTGATTTTTTGTATTCTCAAAGCGATCAAGCAACAGTTAAATTAGAAATTATAGGTGATCCGGCATTTTTAGTTCAAGGGGAAATGAAAGGAATTGGCGCCGGGGCAATCATAAATGCTCCATTTTATCCAGATGGATCAGTAAACACAGAAATTCAAGAAATAGTTTTTTCAATTAATTTTAATACTGCTGGTGATTACAACAATGGTATAAGCGGACCTTACAGTGGCACAGGATTAATGGATATTGGCGGGCAAGAAGCCACCAAGGGAATTAATACATCATCTGCCCCAGCTCAGGCTAGTGCGGCTTACGCGGCATTTAAAGTAACAAATCATTTTATTAAAGGTAAATTTACGCAAGATTTGGAAGGACGTATTTTACAAAATCTAAATTCCCAGCAAATTGATACTGCCGCGGGAAGAGCTTCTAGTATTTCCAATAAACTAGGACAATTGACTGGACTTTTGAACTCGGTAGCGCGAGTTCCTAACATAATAAACTCAGGAATAAGTGCGGTAGGGGGAGTAATAAACTCTTCAATAGCTGCATTATCGGTAGCGGCTCAAACACTTTATTCGTCTAATGCTGATAATTCTGCTGCCCCCATCAATAATGAAAGTTCTCAACCAGCTGCTCCTGCTGAACCACCAACATCTAATGGCGACATTAACACAGAGCAGGCGGGACCTCCGTCCCCGCCGCCAGAAATTCTTTTGCAAAATCAACTATCCGGAGATGGAGTTACCGCAAATGTTGATACAAGCGTTCAAATTATGGCAGCTCCTGATGCCTAAGGTAAATATATCATATGTCAGTTAATGTACAAAGATCAACCGGCCGAGCATCAAATTATAAATTTGACCGTGGAGGAATGCCTACAGATTTTGGGCCTTTTATTGGCGAAATAATGAATAATGTTGATCCTACACGCAGTGGTAGAGTGCAAGTTTATATCAATCAATTTGCTGGCGGTGATAAAAAAAATAAAACATTATGGAGAACAGTAAGTTACATTCCGCCTTTTGGTGGGGCTACACCTAAAACAAGTACATCAACAGGTGTTGGAACTTATGGCAACAACAACAATCAACAAAGTTATGGAATGAGTTTTAATCCTCCAGATATTGGAGTGGAAGTTTTATGCTTTTTTGTGGCAGGAGATCCCAATCAAGGTTATTATATAGGGGTTGTACCGCAACAAGGTGCTAATCATATGGTCCCTGCGATAGGAGCAACTTCCAAAGCAGTACCACAAAACGCAAATCAATCAACGTATTTTGCTAAAAGTCCTCAGTTACCAACAGCAGAAATTAATAATGCTGAAACAAATACCACAATCACTGAAAACCCACAATTTTTTAATCAAGAAAAACCAGTACATAGCTATGTGGCTTCTACCTTATTTCAGCAGGGCACCGTTAATGATCCTATTCGAGGCCCAATATCATCATCCAGTCAAAGAGAAAGTCCAACAACTGCCTTTGGAATGAGCACTCCCGGTAGACCAGTATATCAAGGGGGACTTAAAGATACTACTATCCAACAGCAAGTAGCTTCTGGTTCAGTTCCTCCAGAGGCAGTTAATGTTGTGGGACGTAAAGGCGGTCATTCATTTGTTATGGACGATGGAGATGTAGGCGGAAATAATGCGCTAATACGTATTCGAACCGCCAAAGGTCACCAAATTACAATGAGTGATGACGGAAATTCTTTTTACATATCACATTCTAGCGGTCAAGTTTGGTTGGAATTTGGTCAAGAAGGTACAATGGATGTTTATGCCACTAATTCAATTAATTTGCGTACCGAAGGTACTATAAATTTACACGCCGACAAAGATTTTAATGTATTTGCTGGAGGCAACATTAATATGAAGAGTAATGTTGCAACTGTGTTAGAAAGCACAGGTAGTTTTACTTGTGCTACAGCAGATACATTAAAATTTTTTAGCGAAACTACTATAGGCATTAAAAGTAATGGACAGCTAGGACTTGATTCTATTGGTGGATTTTGGAATGGCAGAAGTGGTTCGTTGGTACTACAAGGATCATCGGTGGAAATAAATCCTGGCTTTGCCCCAACTGTATCAGTTCCAACCGGGCTAGTGGAATACACCATGCCAGATAGTGCATTTAATACTAGCAGTGGCTGGGCGGTGTCTGCTACAGGTGTAGACAGTATTGTAACCCGTGCTCCATCTCATGAACCATGGCCTTATCATAACCAAGGTGTCCAAGTAAATGTTAATTTAGGAGACGGAACTAATTCTGCTCCTCCAAGCGCGCCTACTATCCCCGCAGGAACTACTATAACTAAAACATCATGAGTATTTTTAATTACACGTTACCTTCCGGAGCAACTTTTCAATTAAATGCTCCCGCTGGCACCACTCAAGCTCAAGCCGATGTAATTTTTTATTCGCAGGTGGCTTCTGGAACATTTGTTGGATATAAAACAGGGGATAAATTAACACATCCAAAAGAAGCGCTTAATAATTTTGGGATCACAAGATTACAAAGAGGCACTGCTGGAGTCGATGATAAAACATTGCTGGCAATTATAGCTGGTCTTCCGGTAGTAGCTCCACTTCCAAATTTATCAACGGTACCAGTAGCAAATGCTATTAATTCAGCAAATTATTTGCAAGTTGCCAGTGTTCCAACTCCTGCTAATCCTTCCGTTACTCCTGCTGGAAATTTTAGTCAAGGATCCACAGGTGTTGGACAATTATCTGCGGCACAAACACAAGCAGTAATGGCACAAATAGCATCAACGGTGGGACAGGCGTATAATGTGATTACTCAAGCAAAAGGGGTTGGAAAATATGGATTTAATTCACAACAACTTGAAAAAGCTGGATACATTAAACCTGGATATTCTCAACAATATTGTCCTATTAATCCTGCTACTTTTGCCAACCCAAATAATTTTGTTTCATTTATGGAATCTCCAACACCATGGACGGGCTTAAATGCGGTAACCAGTGTAAGTGATATATTAAATAATTTGCCTATACAAAATCAAATTCAAGAAAGTTTAATGATTCAAAGTTATAATACTTACGTCTCTTTAGGAATAATTGTTCCTTCAATTCCTACTGTAACTACCCCGTCAATAAGTACGGGGCAGGTATATAGCAATACTGGAAGTTTAGTATCTGCTTCTGTATTATCTTTATTAACCAACCCAACAGGATCAATATAATGGCCACAACAGCTGATGGAACACCAATCTATACACAAAATCAAATAAATCAAGTCCTTGATACCGGAACAAATTTATCAACAGTTACTACCGGAACAGTTCCTGCAGCGATTTCTAATCTTGGCTCTGATGCGGTAGCTTCTTTTAACGCAGGATTATCGAGTTTGTCATCGGGAGCGGTTGGATTTAACACATCTATGCTGGCAAACATTCAAGCAGCAACAGGTAATTCTGTAAGTCAGCTTACAGGACTAGCTTCGGGGTTGACTGGAGGCGATGTAGCCAGCGCAGCATCATCAATTACTACTGCGGTCAACGGTGACATCGGTGCGTTAGTTGCTAATGGTAGCAAATACGGCGACGCCGCTACAGCATTATGGGCGCAAGGAGCAAATTCACTTACTAGTCTTGGTGATAATTTTAGCAACGCTGCCGGGGGAATATCTACGGCTGCGCTTGATGCTGTTACCAATCTTGCTGATACGGTAACAGGAGCTGCCGACGGATTAGCAGGATCAGTGTCTAGTGCCTTAGATACTTTAGGAAAATCAGTTCAATCCGCTATTGATTTTGCTGATACTAATTTATCAGGTTTGATATCAGGGGTTCAGCCAGCAGCTGGATTTACAAATACAGTTAATCGAGCTACAGTAGATGCTGCTGTAACAAGAGTTATCGGAGCTGATAAAATATCCCCTCCAACATATGAAATACCATCAGCAGAAAGTTTAGGTATAGCGGCAGACATTGCACAGGCCAAAGCATTTTTGGCCCAAGCACAATCAGCAGTTTCGGAAGCAATAGGGCAAGGACAAGCCTTAATTGGGCAAGCTCAATCGGCCGCAACAGGGCTAGCCAATCAAGCGCAATCGTCGGTCAAGAATCTTTTTGGATAAATATTTTAATGGCAACTTTTATTGGATTTAATACTATAGGACAAAATAAAAATTTTACAGCAGTAGATTTTGCCCTTATAAAAATAGACTTACTAAACGCTTTTAATATTAGACAAGGCGAATTAGTAGGACGTCCAAATTATGGCACATTAATTTGGAATTATCTGTTTGAAAATCAGTTGCCTGAAACAGAAACTGCTATTTACAACGAAATACAACGTGTTTGCGGCGGCGACCCCAGGATATATGTTGACAACATTTATTTGTACCCGCAAGAAAATGGCATATTAGTTGAAATTAAGCTGCAAACTGTAGCAACTACTGATGCACAACGGTTATCTATATTTTTTAATGAACAACAACGTAGTGCTAGTTATATTTAATGGTTAAAATACCCAGTTTATATCAGGCATAAATAGTTATAACACTGGAAGAACCATGGCTACTACAACAAGACAAACCGTACTATTTGGAGTTGAAGATTGGAAAAGAATCTATCAAACTTATAGTCAGGGCGATTTTCAAAGTTATGATTTTGAAACGCTTCGTAAATCTTTTATAGATTATCTGCGCCAATATTACCCAGAAACTTTTAATGATTACATTGAATCTTCTGAATTTATAGCATTGCTTGATGTTATGGCTTTTATGGGTCAAGCATTGGCATTTCGATCAGACTTAAACACACGCGAAAATTATATTGATACAGCAGAACGTCGTGATTCTGTAATTAAATTAGCAAATTTAATTTCGTATGCTCCTCAAAGAAATACAGAAGCATCAGGATATATTAAAGTATTGTCAGTATCCACAACAGAAAATGTAACTGATTATAATGGTGCGAATCTTGCTAATATTACTGTAAATTGGGCTGACCCCAGCAATTTTGATTGGCAAGAACAATTTATTGCTATTATTAATGCCAGCTTAGTTAATACACAATCTATTGGGCATCCTGGAAACGATCAAGTAATTCTTGGAGTAGATACACAAGAATATACTGTTAATTTAGTTCCAGGTTATTTGCCGGTTATTCCTTATACAAGTCTTGTTAATGGTATTAGTATGCCATTTGAAGTGGTAAATGCCACATCTGCGGGAGAAACTTATATCTATGAACCTCCTCCGTTGCCTAATGGAAATTTTAATGTATTGTTCCGCAATGACCAATTAGGATATCAATCTGCCAACACAGGATTTTTCTTTTTGTTTAAGCAAGGTGTATTACAAAATCAAGATTTCAACTTAGTAGAGCAAGTTTCTAATCGTACTGTTAATATTAATATTGAAGGGGTTAATAACGAAGATGTTTGGTTATATCAGCTTGATAATGTGGGAGCAGTTCAACAAATATGGAAAAAAGTGTCTTCGGTATATACCGCGGCAGTCGAACAAAATTCACCCACGCTACAAAATGCCTATTCGGTAACCAGCCGCACTAATGATCAAATAACGTTAGTGTTTGGTGATAATGTGTTTGCAACTATTCCAGTGGGACAGTTTAGAACTTATGTTCGTGCTTCAAATGGATTACAATATATTATCAATCCAGAAGAAATGCAATCAGTTCAGATTCCCATTTCATATGTTAGTCGAAGTGGAAATATAGAAACTATTACATTTACTTGCGGACTTACTAATCCTGTAACTAATGCTACTCCACGCGAAACAATTGATCAAATTAAAGAACGTGCTCCGGCTCGATATTATACGCAAAATCGTATGGTTAATGGAGAAGACTATACTAATTTTCCGTTTACAACATATAACTCTATTTTAAAAAGTTCAGCAGTAAATCGTAGTTCTATAGGAACAAGTCGTTATCTTGATTTAGTTGATCCAACAGGAAAATATTCGTCAACAAATATATTTGGTGATGACGGAGCATTGTGGTATATAAACACAACTCCTGCTTTTACATTTATATGGCAAACAACTAATGACATCAACAATGTTATTCTTAATGACATAACTCCTATTTTAATTCAGCAAACATTAAGACAATTTTATTATGCTTATTTCCCGCGCCCATCATTAGCATCATTAAATTATTCTTGGCACGAAAGTACCACTATTGTTAATGAAACTACGGGATATTTTCAAAATAGTTTAGGAACTCCTGTTCCTATAGGACAAGGATATGCCAGTAATGCTGCTCAATATATTACTGAAGGTTCTTTGGTTAAATTTATTCCTCCTTCAGGTTATTACTTTGACTCTAACAATGAAATACAGCCGGGACTGCCAGTACATGATGGGGATCATTTAATTATTTGGGCTTCTCCTACAGCAGTAATCACTGATGGCACCAACGGTGGCGCAGGAAATTTACCATCTGGGCTTGGCCCGGTAGTACTCAACACATATGTTCCTACAGGGGCAATAGCAGTAGAGGTTATACCATTACTTGTAACTAGTTTTAGTACTGAGGTCAAAAAAACAATTTATAATCAAATATATTTAAAAGCTAATTTTGGTTTGGGATACGATAGTACAGGGGCAATTACTGGTACTCCGTATTCATGGTATGTGATTACCGCCACTAATCTTAATGTAGGAGCCAGTTGGAGTCAGCAGTATGCTGGTAACACATCTGGATCTAATCTTGACGCAAGTTGGTTAATTCAAGCAACATTTGACGGCAATCAATATACCATAGTTTCACGCAGTCTCGATTATTATTACGGAAGTGTATTAGAAGTTCGTTTCTTTTTTGATACTGCCCAAGCTATATATGACAGCCGTACTGGTACTGTGATTTCAGATTTTGTCAAAGTATTAAAAGTAAATAGTCAACCTAACAGCAATCAACCACTGTTGACTAATATATCACTTAAAATAATTGGTCAACCTGTACTTAGTGATGGATTAGTTGACGACTATCAAGTATTAGTAGGGTATGAAGATTTTAATAATGATGGTATTCCGGATGATCCTGATTTCTTTGTTGAAATTACAGGAATTTCGCCAAGCAATACTACATTTACAAGTACAACTCCATGGGTATTTTTTCAACTTACTACGGACTTTGACAATTTACAAAGATATCTTTTACAACCAGCAGGTTTGGTAGTGAGCATTTATCCAACATTGGCCGCTATTGAGCAAGTTAAAGAAGAATATGTGACTGGCCAAATATTTTATGCCTATCAAGAAAACACTTTTTATACATTAACATTAACACTTCAAGGTGCTAGAGCATTAACACTTACTTCTGGGTGGCAAGCACAAGTTGGAAGACAAAGTTTATATTTTCAATATAGACATAACAGCGCATTAAGCAATTTAATTGATCCCGGCAGTACAAATATTATTGATTTGTATCTTGTTACATTGGAATATTATACAGCTTATGTGCAATGGATTCGGGATACTACAAATACTATATCAGAACCAATTCCTCCAACTATCGATGAATTAACAACAATTTATGCCGGATTACAAAACTATAAAATGATTAGTGATAATCTTATTCTTAATAGTGTAGAATTTCTTCCTTTATTTGGAAGCAAAGCTCCGGAAGCCCTTAGAGCAATTTTAAAAGTTATTCCGGCACCAAATACTAACGCTAGTAATAATCAGATACAAAATCTTGTATTAGCCACTATGAATTCTTATTTTGATATTGCTAATTGGAATTTTGGAGATACTTTTTATTTTTCAGAGTTAGCATCATATATTCATTCCCAAATTGGAACTTATGTTGCTTCGGTAGTGTTAGTGCCACTCAATTCACAATTAAGTTTTGGCGCTTTGTATGAAATTCAATGTGCTCCAAATCAAATTTTTGTCAATGGTGCTGGTTTAAACGACATTGAAATTATTACAGCATTAACAAGTACTAATTTACAATCAGCCGGAGTATTTTAATGGCCGCAATAGTTCGTTCTGTTGATTTTTTACCAGAAATATTTCAAACTCCGGTAAACACTCAGTTTTTAAATGCCACATTAGACCAATTAATTCAAGAACCTCAATATAAACAAACTCAAGGTTATATAGGTCAAAAAGTTGGTCCCGGAGTTAATCCTACGGATTATTATGTGGTTGAACCAACTCCAAGCCGAACTAATTATCAACTTGAACCAGGGGTAGTTGTTATTGATCCAACTACAACTAAGGTAAGTGATGCTATAACTTATCCTGGAATGTTAGATGCAATAAGAACACAAGGTGGAATAATTGACCAGGCTGATAGATTATTTGAAAGTGAATACTATTCTTGGGACCCATTTGTAGATTTTGATAAGTTTAATAACTATGCTCAATATTATTGGTTGCCTAATGGACCCGATGTTGTTACGGTTTCAGCTACCGATATTCCTACGCAACAAACATTTACAGTCACACGAGCTAATGGTGCCTATACCTTTAGCGGATATGCTGGAAAAAATCCAACTCTTACACTAGTAAGAAATGGAAATTATAATTTTAATATAGCACAAACTAATACAGATGCTGTTGACTATCGCGTTACAAATAACGGCACTAGATACTGGACTATTGATTTTGAAAACAATCCTACGTTAACACTAATTCGTGGAAATACATATACTTGGAATTTAGTGCAAAATCTTCCATTGGCATTTTATATTAAAACTGAATTATCCTTTGGGACTACAAACATATGGAGTGAGGGTGTTACTAATAACGGAGCCAAAGAAGGATTAATAACATTTACAGTACCGCAAGACGCTCCCAACACATTATATTATTGTAACGATATAGAATTTAATCTTCGCGGACAGTTAAATATTGTTGACGCTACCCCTGGCACTGGTCCAGATTTTTGGATTCAACGTGAACCTGGTATTAACGGTCGTCTTTCTTGGTCGCCTAACCTTTCTTCTAGAGATGTTCTTGGTGTAACTAATAATGGTATTGACCTTGGAACAGTATCATTTGCTGTTCCTGATAAATCGGCACAGAATTTTTATTATTCAATGCCTTTTATCAATTATCCTGCCATTAATACAGGACGAGTTAATCTTGTAATTCCTTCTACGCTATTGTTTAATCAACTAAATGGTATTACAGTACAATCATTTTTAGAAACTTATCCTACTGGTATTGACGGTATTACAAATTTAAATGGGTATACTTGTATTTTTTCAACACAAACTTCTGATCCTGCGCCGGGTGGCTGGTATATAGAAACTCCTTTTTCTTCGGCTACAACTAACGGGCAAACAGGATCTTTTGATAACATACCATTTAGTCAACAAATCCCAATTACTGATCCGGCTGTTCAATTTGGATTATGGCAAATACAGTACGTTCCAGACGCAAACGGAGTTGAATTTATTCAACTCAATAGTATACTAAAAATTGATAATTTAACACAATTCAGTATAACTGCCGGTACAGAGTATGTGAATACACAATGGTACAAAAACTCTTCGGGTACGTTTCAAGAAATGCCGTTGCTTACTGCTGCGCTGCCTAACTTATATTATCAAGATAGTGAAGATCCAAAAATATTTGGAATAATTAATTTAATTGATGAAAATTTAAATGCCACTATTAACATAGAAACAGATATTTTAGGGCAACTTAATTATACAAGTCCCAATGGCGTTGTATTTACAAATGGTCTTAAAATTATATTTGAAGGTAATGTAATTCCTTCAGCTTATCAAGGTAATACCTATTATGTTCAAGGGGTTGGATCTGGGATCGTTTTAGTTCCTGAATTAAGTTTAATTGTTCCTGAGCAATATGCCACAGAAATAAATGTCATTAATGTATATGATGCTTCGGGAAATGGAACAGAAGTAACTTTAACTTTTTTAGCACAACCTACACTTCCATTTACTCCTGGGCAGTTAGTTATTGTAAGTAAAATTGTATCGTCAATTGGAAATTATAATGGAATATACACAGTAACATCGGCAACTACATCTGCTGATAAATTATTTCAATCAATAACTTATGCTAGTACCGCTGCCGGCTCGTATATAAGTGGCGGAACAATAGATTCTTATGGTAATCAGCCAATTGCGCCTGATTATATAACGATTAATATGGCAAGCCAAGATTTAAATCCGTGGACTAGAAGTAATCGATGGTTTCACACAGAAGTTATCACGGCTGCTGCTGCTTACAACAATACTGCGCCAGCTTATAGCACAGAAAGAGCAACACGCCCTATTTTAGAATTTAGAGCTAATACTAAATTATTTGATTTTGCCATACAAGGAATTCCCGCGGTTAATGTTATAGATTTTACACAAACAGATGCTTTGCTTAATGTTAATGGTCAAACTGGCTACGGAACAGACGGATATACATTAGTTCAAGGAAGTTTAATTATTTTTGCTGCTGATTTGAATCCTACAGTAAAAAATCAAATATATGAAGTAACATTTGTAGATGTAGATCCAACTATTTCGCTTACACCCGTTATTGTTTTAGTTCCAACAAGTTATAGTCCGGCACTACCTAATCAAGGTACTGTATGCATCAGTGGTAATACACAAAAAGGTCAAAGTTTTTATTTTACTGGCGTATCTTGGATAGCTTCACAGCAAAAAACATCTATTCAGCAACCTCCTCTTTTTGATATATTTGATAGCAACGGTTATAGTTTTGGAGATACGACCCAATATCCTAGTACTAACTTTACTGGCTGTAAATTATTGAGTTATGCTGAAAATCCTGATAACCCTATAGATAAAGTATTAGGAATTCCTCTATCATTTTTTAGCATTAACAATATTGGCGATACATTATTTAATAATAATTTTTATACAGATACCTTTATCTACACACCAGCAGGCGTTGGTATTACCATTGATGTTAGCAGCGGTTTCGTTTATCAATATAATAATTTAGTTAGTTTTACTCCAGAAATTGGTTGGCAAACGGCAGCCATACCATCATTACAACGTCAACAATTTCAATTTAAATATTCAGGAAATCCTCTGCAGCTTGACGTTTTAGCGGCCACGGATTTAAACGTACCTGCTGTACAAATTTTTATCAACAATGTTTATCAATTACCATCAACTTATGTATTATCAGTTAATAACGTAACGGGATTTACAACAATTACATTAACTGGTACAACATATAAACTTGATGATATAATTGAAGTTTTAGTTTATAGCTCTGACGTAAGTTCTATTGGATTTTATCAGATTCCTATTAATTTAGAAAATAATCCATTTAATGGAAACAGCAAACAGTTTACGCTGGGTGGCATTAGACAGCATTATGCTACAATTTGCGAAAATTTATTGGCTTTACAAGGAAATATTAATGGTCCAAACAATACTCGAGATTTGGGCAACATTGTTCCTTATGGAACACAAATAGTACAGCAATCATCCCCGCTTACACTTGGAGGATTTTTCCTGCGTTCCGCAAGTTATGATATTTTTTCTTCTATAGAGTACAATAGCAGAGAATATATAAAATATAAAAATAAATTACTAACAGCAGTCACGCAACTAGATATACAACCTTCTGAATCAATTAGTAGCATACTTGACGCTGCCATACAAAAATTTACGTCAATTCTTACAAATTCTAATTCATTTTATTGGAGTGACATGTTGCCTGTTGGAACAAATTACACACCAACAACAACAATAGTCAACCCTATCACTACAAATATTTTTAATACATTACAAACGTATGATTTTACTACATCTAATTATCAAGGTTTATTAGTTTATGTTAATGGAGTATTGTTATTGCGTGGTAGTCAATACACAGTATCTACTATTGCTCCTAAATTAACAATATTAATTAAATTGAATGTAGGAGATGTAGTTGTCATTAATGAATATATCCCCGTTTTAACAACAACATCTGCTGGTACTACGTCTACCAACCCGGGCCCTAGTTGGTGTCCAAATACGCCAAGTAAAATGGGATTATATCCAGTATATCAACCTCAAATTTATCTTGATGACACATATTCTTCTCCAACTCTAGTAATACAAGGGCATGACGGAAGTACAACCATTGCATTTGGTGATATTCGTGACCAAGTATTATTAGAATTTGAAAAACGCATATACAACAATATCAAAGTTGATGATAATCCAATTCCGTTGACAACAGACGAAGTTGATCCAAATTTTTATCCCGCACAAACTACAGCATTGTTGCCAGGATTTTTTAGAACCACGCCTTACACATACGCAGAAGTCAATCAAATTATGAATGAAGACTTTTTAACTTGGGTAGGACAAAATAAATTAGATTTTACCTCGCAAGATTATATTGCTTCAAATCCGTTTACTTATAATTATAGTCAAGCAGCCAATCGCATTAATCAAGAACCATTTCTTCAGGGCAACTGGCGCGGAATTTATCGTTATTTTTATGATACGGAAACTCCTAATTCAACTCCCTGGGAAATGGTAGGTTTTTCTCAGGAACCTAGTTGGTGGATGCAACGTTATGGACCAGCTCCGTATACTTCAGGAAATACTGTTCTTTGGGATGATTTAGAAGCTGGTATTGTTGGCGATCCGTCTGGACCATATATTCTTCCTGAATATGTTCGCCCTGGATTAAGCAAAATTATTCCAGCAGGTAGTGAAGGAGAATTGTTATCACCACTTGATTGTGTGGTTGGGTTAAATGATCCTTACGGATTTCAAAAATCATGGACAGCAGGAGACGGTGGTCCAGTTCAAGCATCTTGGTGGAATTCTTCCTCATATCCATTTGCTATTATGAGATTATTGGCACTGACAAAACCAGCGCAATTTTTCTCTTTATTTGCTGATAGAGATTTGTATCGTTATAACACAACGCTTGGGCAGTATTTGTACAATAATCGATATAGGTTAAATGCTTCAGAAATACAAATATATGGTAATGGTGTTAGCAAAGCATCTTATATTAATTGGATTGTTGATTATAATAATCAACTTGGGATTGATAGTACAACAACATTAACTGAAGCACTGGGAAATATAGACGTAAGATTATGCTATCGTATGGCAGCATTTTCGGATCCTGTATATGTTGCTTTAACTACAGATCGTGCCGGACCAAATTCAACTAATAATAGTTTATTAATACCCCCAACTAGTTATGATTTATTGTTTTATAAGAATCAACCGTTTAACAGCGTAACATATAGTTCAGTAATTGTACAAGTAGAAGAATTATCATCGGGCGGCATCGGATATTCTGTGTATGGTTACAGCAATGTGCAACCTTATTTTGAGGCATTGGCTAGCATACCCGCTGGATCTTATCAAGTTATTTCAGCAGGTGGCACATCGGTTCAAGTTCCTATACAACGCACCAATAATGTTGTGCAAATTCCATATGGATATACATTTACTAGCACGGCCAGCGTTTGTGATTTTCTATTAGGATACGGCGCTTGGTTAGTGAGTCAAGGTTTAATATTTGACAACATAGAAAATGGATATACATTGGATTGGAATCAAATGTGCCAAGAATTTTTATATTTTTCATCGCAGGGATGGACGCCTGGAACTATAGTTAATTTAAATCCTTGCGCTACAAAAATTACAGCTAGCCAACCTATTTCTATTGTAGATACTATTGCTAGTGTTACTCCTGAAAATATGCTATTGGATCAAAATCGTAGTGTTTTAAATGTAAGCACAATGATAGTTATTCGAGAAGGAAATCAATTTTCAGTTACTTCCACTAGTAAACAAACAATTAATTATTTAACATTGAAATATACTAATTATGAAGATATGATAGTATTAAACAATACTAGTCAGTATCAAGATTTAATTTATGATCCGCTTACTGGATCTAGACAAGTACGATTAAGTCTAATAGCTTCAACTACTACTAATTGGGACGGACAACTTAATGCCCAAGGTTTTATTTTAAATTTAAATAATGTAAAACAATGGCAACCAAATAAAACCTACGCAAAAGGTGAAATGGTTTTATATAAAAATACCTATTGGCAGGCATTGGTTATTTCACAACCACAACAAGCATTTAATTATAGTAATTGGGTAAAAAGTGATTATCAAAAAATTGATACTGGGCTATTACCTAATTTAGCTAACAAAGCCAATCAATTAACAACTGCCTATGATGTATATCAGGCCAATTTAACTAGTGATAATGATTTATTTGCTTTTGCTTTAATTGGATTCCGTCCTCGTCAATACATGACAGATATGAATTTGAACGGAGTGACTCAAGTTCAAATATATCAACAATTTCTTGGCACAAAAGGAACTTTACAAGCGGCAGAAATATTTAATAGTGCACAAATTAATAACAAAGAAAAAGGTGATTATCAAATATATGAAAATTGGGGAGTATTATCTGGTACATACGGGGCCCAAGCTAATAAAAGTTATTTTGAAATACAATTAAATCAATCTCTACTATCCTATAATCCTTCAACAATACAAATAATTAATCCAGGCCAATCAAGCCAAGCTAATCAAACTGTTTATTTAAATAATTTGTGGAAGGAAAGTTATAATATTACTTCCACTGATATATTACCTACAACTTATGAAAATAGTAGTTTAGCTGTGTCATTGCCTTCCGCCGGATATGTTTGTTTAGATGATGTTGATGTTACTGTTTTTAATATAGAAGATCCTTCTAGCATCGATGCTCAAATTAATACTATAGGCATCGGTACTTACATATGGATAGCCAAAATAAACAGTTATGATTGGGGAGTGTATCGTGTAGCCGAAACACCAGGGCAGATGTTAACATTAACTGACAATCTCAATAATACGGCCATTGCTCAAATGACTCGTGCACATGGATTATCAATTGGTGATTTAATAATTATCAAATATTTTAATCAAGGAGTTAACGGAGTTTATAGAATATTGGCGATTCCTACTCCTACAAGTTTTACAATTTCTTTTAATTTTACAGTTTTAGGTATAAAATCGTTAACAGGTACTGGTTTGGTATTCCATCTACAAAGCGCTCGCGTAAGTCAGGCCAGTGACATTTCAACTTTGCCATTCGTCAATAACTTATTAGAAGGCAGCATAGCTTGGGTAGATAATGATGGAAATGGACATTGGAAAACTCTACAAAAACAAAGCCCATTTGTTATAAATCAAAGTATTATACCTGGAATAACCGCAGACGGGCAATACGGAGTTAGTATAGCACAGGTTGGAAAAAGTTTTGGGGCTATTGTGGGGGCGTCCGGGACAAATTCTGGTGCAGGCTCAGTTCTTACATATATCAGAGGAACATATACAGATTATCTATACAGCGGAACCTTAACCCTTTTGACCCAAGGAACTGTTGGGTTTGGAAATATTGTAGAATTTGGCAACCAGAATTGGGCAGTTGCTGGGGCCAGCGCATCATATTCAAATATGGGATATGCCGCCGTAATTTATAGAAATTCAACTGATAGCTCGTATACTATTAATCAGTTGTTACTGCCACCAGATCAAAATTTTGGAGCTATTGGATTTGGTACGTCCGCTGTAATTAGCTCAGACGAAAGATGGATGTATGTCGGAGCTCCAAAAAATAATTTAGTGTATGCTTATGAAAAAATTGATGTTGAAACTCAATCCGTAACTTATACTGGAGATAGTTCAACAACATTATTCAATTATTCTAATTACATACAAATTAATTATTTGTATCCTGAACAATTAGTTGTCACATTTGAAAATGTTGAAATATCTCCCGCTGCTTACACGCTTACTCAACAATATGTTAATTTTAATCAAGCACCGGCAGCCGGACAAATTATAACAATTACTAGACGTTTAAAAATACAATTAGACCAATCGTATTATTACGCAATTCAGTCAAATTCTCAAACTGGGGCAGGAGTCGGGGCAGTTTTTACTGTTGAAAATACACGTGGTTCATACTTTGTTACTTTAAATTCAGGAGGATTAAATTATCAAATTGGTGATGTATTAACAATATACGGCACACAAATTGGTGGAACCAATCCAGCTAATAATTTAACCATAACTGTAGTAAATGTAATTACTGACGGTCTAATAACTGCATTTACATCTTCCGGCAGTGGACTTTATAATGTTAATTCTTTTTCTTTAAACACTTATTTGTACAATGCTACTACTATTAATAATTTTACAGTTAGTGTAAATGGTACATTACAACGGCCATATCTTGATTATACTTTCAATACTGGCACTACAATTTTAGCATTTTTATTAGGATCATATCCCCCTAAAGGTGCTAAAATTATAGTATCTACTCCAACTTATTGGCAATATGTAACAACAATCACTAATCCAGCATCGTTGAGTGGTGATAATTTTGGCGCAAGCGTATCAACAACTGGCGACGGAAGACAAATAGTCATAACAGCTCCTAACTCTACTACAAATATGATAGTGGATTCTGGATCTGCCTATGTATTTGATCGAAGCGTAGCTCAATTTGTGGTTTCTGATCCGGCACAATTAACATACACAATTTCTGGAGCAATAAATCCTCCAATTGCAGTGAGTGTGAACAACATTTTTTTATCAACTACTGAACAATCAATTAGTGGACAATATACTTTAAATGGAAATAGTGTTATATTTTCTAATATAACATTTAATTACGGTGATATAATTGAAATTGAAACAAATCAAATAAATCAAATACAAGCATTGGCTAGTCATACACCTAGTTATGAAGCGCAATATGGTACTGTTGCCGAAATCGGACCTTTAGACAATAATCTTTTTGTTGGAGCGCCGTTTGATAGTACATATCTAGCACAATCTGGTTCAGTTGACTATTTAACTAACCAGTCTCGAGTATATGGAATAACCACTAGCACTATTGCAAATCCAATTTTAACTTCTGGCGGAACTATTAGAATTAATGGGGCTGTAGTTACTGTTCCGCCAGCACCCAATAATAATGTCGTTGGACTTGCCGCAACAATCAATGCCGCAGAAATTCCTAACGTATTTGCTACGGTAACTTCAGATTTAACTTTTACAGGTGATGGTAGCAACAAAATATTTTACATAGGGAATTTATATTCTGTTGCCAGTTCTTATAATACGGTAGTATATGTAAATAATATATTACAAATTGCTGGTACTGACTATTCTTACGATCCGACGACAGAAAGCATATATTTTTTGTATGCGCCGCAAGCCGGATACTTTATAACGGTAGTTTCTGGTAGGTTAACTATTTCCATAAAAAATTCTAAAGTTGGCACAGTTAATAATTTGCTTGCAGTTTTACCTGGATTCGTTAATTCAGTATTTGCTCAAATAGGATTTAATACTTTTGTATTTTCTCAACAAATTTTAAGTCCGGCACCAACGGTTTACGGACAATTTGGTGCTTCGTTAAGCGTTGATACAGGCGGAGTTAATTTAATTGTTGGATCTCCAAATGGCAATGTATATGAATCAACTACTTTTGACGCCGGGCAAACTTATTTTGATGAACGCAGCACAACATTCTTTAACGGAATTAGTAACGGCGGTGTAGCATATACATATGATTATTTTCCAAGTAGTACAAATAGTGCTAATAATCCCGGCCAGTTTGCTTTTGGTCAACAAATTTATAATAATTATACTTCAACAGGTTCTAGATTTGCAACAGCGGTTAATTATGATAACGATAGATTAATAGTTGGAGCTACTGGTGGAGTAATTACCAACACAACTAATTTAGGATACATCACCGTTTACAATAATCCTACAAATTCGCCAGCATGGGTACCAATTCGGGTACAGCAACCAGTAGTAGATGTTTATGCGCTTGACGGAGTATTTGTTTATAACGGAGCACAAGCTATAGGCGTTAATAATACGCTAAATGGTGGAATCCAAACTTACTTTGATTTCTTTGACCCTTTACAAGGGAAAATTTTAGGAGTTGCTCGCAGTAATCTTGATTATATCGGAGCAGTAGATCCAGCACAATATAATGTTGGATCCGTACATAACAATGGAAATGCTTGGGGCAGTGAACACATAGGCGAAATGTGGTGGGATATTGACACAGTAAGATTTATTGATCCCAATCAAGATGATATAGTATATGCTAGCCGTCGTTGGGGGACAACTTTCCCTGGTAGTACCGTTGACGTCTATCAATGGGTAGAAAGTTCTAATCCTCCGGGAAGCTATACCGGTCAAGGTACTCCGTTGGGGCCAATCAGCTATACGGTAAATTCAGTTTTAGGTACTAATAATATTTTTCAAACTTTATATTATTTCTGGGTCAAAGGAATAACAACTATTGCCAGCGGAGCAGGTAAAACTTTAAGTGCTAATGGCGTAGCAAGTTACATTTTTAATCCTAGAAGTAGTGGATTGCCCTACATAGCAGGTCTTAATGCCAGCACAGTTGCCATTTATAATGCACAAAGTTTATTAAATGCCAATAACACAATATTAAGTATAGGTTTTGATCGCCAAATAAATGATGATGTTGTCCACCAAGAGTATCAAATCATTACTGACGGAATAAGTGACTCTTTTCTTAATACTCAACTTTATCGCAAATTTTTAGATAGTTTAACAGGTCAAGATACAGCAGGAAATGCTGTTCCTGATCCAACATTGAGTCCTGGAATGAAGTATGGAGTAGAATTTAGACCACGGCAAAGTATGTTTGCCAAAAGATTTACAGCATTGGAAAATTACTTAGTACGAGCCAATGCGGTGTTGGCACAATTTCCTATTTCTGAAATAAGAAGTTTTAATTTACTTAATGCTGTGCAACCTACGCCAGCTGCTGGTTCAGGAGCCTGGAATTTTTCTGTCCCAAATCTTACAATTTTAAGTTATCAAAATCTTGCTTTAGTGCCCGTGGGTTACAAATATTTGGTATTGGCAGATAGTAGTCAACAAGGGCGTTGGACAATTTACCAAGTGCAAAGCAATAAAACTTTAATGTTAATACAGGTTCAAAGTTATAATACTCCGCTATACTGGTACTATGTCAATTGGTATTTGCCTGGATATAATCCTACCATTCCTGCGGTAGCCGCAGTACAAAACTTTGGGCAATTATCGTCATTGACTTATACAACTGCCCCTGTGGGGTCTAGTGTTAGAGTAATAGCCAACGGCGCAGGAAAATGGGAAATTTATCTACGTACAGGTCTTGATCCGGCTATTGATTGGCAACGTGTAGGATTAGAAGATGGTACTATAGCATTTAAAGAAGAGTTATGGAACTATAAAGTTGGAAATTTTGGTTTTGACGCACAAGTTTTTGATTCACAATATTTTGATGAGACCCCGCAAGTTGAAACAAGATATATCATTAGAGCATTAAATGAAGAAATTTATATTGAAGATTTACTTTATGAACGTAACAGCAGTTTAATATTGATGTTTAATTATGTTTATAGTGAATTTACTAATCCTTCGTGGCTAGTCAAAACTAGTTATGTAAATATCAATCATGCTATTCGTTCTTTGGCTCCATATCAAACTTATCTGCCTGACAATCAACAATTTGTCATGGATTATTTCCAAGAAGTTAAGCCATATCATGTTCAGGTTCGTAAATTTAATTTAATTTATAATGGTAAAGATGAGTTTGACGCAGATTTAACAGATTTTGATTTGCCAGCGTACTGGAAGTCAACACTTGAAATACCACAATTTGTAAGTCCAATATTAACTCCGTATGACACAGCAGTCACTGCACACTATTCAACTGCAAGTGATACTCCGTCAAACGCACAAATTTGGTTATATCCTAGTTTATATAGTGAATGGTTTGACAATTATTTACTAAGTGTCCAATCAGTGGCAGTGGCTAATCGTGGGGCTGGGTATACAGTTAATCCTGTGGTAACAGTAACAGGCACCTGCACAATACCAGCAACAATGACTGCTAAAATTAATGGGTCAGGAGAAGTTGTTGCTGTTACTGTTATTAATCCTGGAGCAGGATACAGTACAGATGCTACTATAACTATATCCGGTGGCGGTTTACCAGGAGTTTCTATTCCTTGGTCTGCTGGGTTAATGGTTAATTCTAATTCGTATATTATTACTAGAGCAAATGACATTTATAGAACTAATAATACTGGAGTATTGGGTAATGTTACTCCTATAGGTACTGGAACTGTGGTCAATGGTACTGTGGACTTAACATATGTTGGAACAAATGCCACTGCAGTTGCTTATATGGGTAATGGTTTGGTACGCTCAATTAAAACTACAATTAAGTATGACAGATATCAATATCAAACAGATATTATTGATTGGATGCCAACACAACTTATTATTATTCTTTTAGCAAATATAACAACATCTGGCGGTATTGCGACAGCAACGTTTGCTGCCGAACAAATGTCTGTACCGTTTCCCGATGAAAATATCATAACTGTAACAGGAGTATCACTTACTGGATTTAATAATGAGTACACGGTAGTAACTTGTTCTACAACCAATTTAACTTTCCTTTCTAATTTTAATGGCGTAGGATATAATGGACAAATAACTGGTACTGTATTAGTCACATATACAAATGGTACACAAGTACGTTATAGAAACCAAGTATGGCAAGCTAACGGAGTTTCTGGTTCGGTGACAAATTCTATATTTGATCCTGCCGAATGGGTGCTAGTTGACCCTGCTACATTAAGTGGTGTTGACCGTACTATGGGTTATTATGTTGCTACTCCTAATATTCCAGGTTTATCATTGCCATTATTGATTGACGGCATTGATTATCCAGGGGTTCAGGTCGCCGGTGTAACATTTAATCAAGATACCGGATACGACCGCGGCAATTATGACATTAATACTTTTGATAATTATGGGTTAGATGCCAACGGGCAACCAACTTATGATTATGGAATTTTAAATACAATTTTTGAAAGCCAATATCTTGATCCTTATTTAGGTGTGCGCCCAACAGATATTAATATCAATGGCGGAGCTTATGTTGATACTTACGAAAGTCATGCCCCAGAAGAATTAGTACCGGGTATAGAATTTGATACTTTAGATTTACGTGTTTATACAACACCAGGTGCTGACTGGTCTGGCGTAGGACACGGATTCCCACAACGCTTATTCCAAACAATATATAATAGTTCTCAACCTATAACAAGTTTTGCCGGTCAAATGCCATATCCAATTACTATTGGCATTGTAAATGTTACACGTGGATATGATTTATTGGTAGGTATTGATTATACCGTTAATTGGCCCAATCAAACTTTTACAATTTTAAATTCTTCGGCATTGGTGGTTAATGGAGATCAAATAGCCATTTATGTTTATGAGCTCGGTGGTGGGAATCAATTATACAAAAACACATATAACGGTGGTAGTGTTGGTAATACTATCACGGTGCCCGTTGAATACGATCAAATTCAAGAATTTGTAATTTTTATTAATGGTGCCTATTTAAATAATAGTAATTACAATTTTGTTGTAGGTACAGCATACGGAACAACGGTTCTTACATTTGACACTACTTATACATCCTCAGATTTTATAAGTTTAGTGGTAATTGCCCCAACAACAATCAATAATATTACAACAAACTATTCTTGGAGTGTTCCAGTAGTTCAAAATATTGTGGGAGTTACAGGCGTTTTAACATATAATTTAGATAATAGTTTACTTTATACAAATTCAGTTAATCCTATTGTAACAGTACAAGGAATTCGTGCTAGAACAGCGGCGGGAATAGATTTTGTAGCAAGCGGATCACAATACAACTTCCCTCTTCCTGGAAGATTAGGAATACCATTAAGTTCAGTAACAAATACGGATGTACAAGTTTATATAAATGATGAATTACAAAATCCATCAACATGGTATTTAGATCTTGGTGTGTACACTGAAGGATATGCTGCTACATTATTTGATGTTGGTCTGACTACCAATCATCCAGGATCTTATGATTATTCAACTTTGGTTGATGCACTACAAGTTGTATTTTATGTGGCTCCGACCGAAGGCAAAAGAATCTATATTGCCGTTACCGCCGGCACACAAGCTACAATTGATCCTATAGCCAGGACATTGACTTTTAATCCATCTGGTGGGCTAGTTCCAATTACAGGAGAAACAATTTCAGTAACTACATTTAATGATACTAGAGAACAAAGATTACTTACACAAGTTTTTGTTGGTCCAGTTTTGGTAGGTGTTGAAATAAATGATTTGGATTTAACAAGATTCACTACCAATATTGACAGATTAAAAGTATTTTTAAATGGGAAACAGTTAACTCCTTATATTGGATTTACAGTAGAAGGTACACAGCTTATTTTAGGTTCTGGCACACTACAACCTACAGATGTTGTTATGGTAACACAAGTTACAAATTCTGTAGTTCCGGAAGCTATGGCATTTAGAATATTCCAAGACATGCGCGGAATACAAGCAACATATAGAATTACTGCTAATTCAACTACTGTTTTAATACAAGCAGTAGAAATTACCGATGATATAATCTATGTTGATAATGCCAGTGCGTTAAGTGAACCTGATTTTGCAGCTAACATATGGGGAGTTATAACTATTAATGGTGAACGCATAATGTATCGTGATAGAGATATAATTAACAACACAGTTAGTAGTTTGTTACGTGGAACGGCGGGCACAGGAGCTGCTACTCATGAAGTTGGAGCTAGCGTCTATGACATGGGTCGAGGTAATTTATTATCAACTCAATTCCAGGATTATATTGTGTCGAATACAATTTTAGCCGACGGGGCAACAACAATTTTTACTGCAGATAATATTTCATTGGTATTTGATAATGCTGTAATTTGGAATTATGCCGACACATACAATCAAGGGACGGTAGTAGTTAATTCTAATTTTTATTATAGAGCAATACGTACGATACCATCAAATATTGCTATTACGGATACTGAATATTGGTTACCATTGAGTGATGCTGTGGAAGTTGTAGTGGCTGGAGCATTGCAAACTACAGGATATACAATTACTGCTGAAAATCCAGTACAAGTTACATTTAATTTCCCACCCGCAAATGGAGTTGATATTATTATTCTTGTAAGGCGTGGGGTGACTTGGTATCAGCAGGGAGCTTTGACGGCTTCAAATGGTGTTCCGTTACAAGAAACACAAACCGTTCCTGCGCTATTTTTAAGGGGTGTAAACTAGGATAAATTTATAAGGTTTACCTGAAGTCAATAATACAATAAATAAAGAATAATGGAAAATAATATACCTACACAACAACAGCCTAAACCTGAAAAACGTCCTAACGATACTGGTGCTATAAATGTAGACGGTTTAGTAAGGATATTTGATCCCAAAACAAAAAAGGTATTTGTGGAGCAAAAAGCCTAATATGCCAAACATTTATATAACTGAAAACTTGTATAATAAAGCATTGGGAATTACCCCTTGGCGTTATATCGGGAGCGATCAAAATGATAATCCTGTTTATTTTGGATCAAGTAAAGATCTTAAGGCGGACATTTTGCGTTTAGGATCAGAACAATTTACAAAAATTATTGTCAAAAGTTACGATAACATAGCAAATAAAGAATTGCGTAAGATTGAAGAAGTTTTACTAAAGTCAAATAATGTTAAAAAAGATCCAAGTTATTACAATAAAACTGATATTTACGGTGCCGGCGGCGGAGTTATAGGTATGAAGCACACAAAAAAACGGGCAGAATCCTATTGGGTAAACTGGAGTGCTGCTAGAATGGGCCACGATGTTAGTGATATAACTAAAGATAAACAGAGTAAGGCCAAAGCAGGAAAGACTTACAAAGAAATTTACGGCGACAATGCCGAAACAATGCGGGAAACCAGAAGCAAGCAGCAGAGCGGAGCAAATAATCACAACGCCTTAGAGTGGGAAATAACCCCCCCAATCGGAATTACTATTAAAATTAAAGGTTTACAGTCTTATTGTAGAGATAATAATATATCATTTGGCGATGTATACAATAGCAAAAATGGATGGAAATCAGTTAAATACGGCGCTGGCAAAGGCGGCGGCAGAAAGAAAAAGGAACAAAATGCTTGATAAGATGAACCCAATTATTAAAGGCCATATTAAGATTACCGATCGCAACACAGGTGAGGTGTTGGTTGATAAAGATAATCAAGTTAATTACGAAAATATTAGTATTGCCATGGCCAATACACTGGCAGATCAAGGGCGGGGCTGGATTTATACCATGGCTTTTGGTAACGGTGGGTCAGCCGTGGATCTTACGGGAGTTATTACATATTTACCACCCAATGTGAATGGACAAAATGCCAGTTTATACAATGAAACTTATGCGCAAGTAGTAGATCAAAATTCTGCTAGTAATTTGGACCCAATAAACAATAATATGACTATTTTGCACACGCCGGGAAATCCATACACAGATATTTTAGTAACTTGTTTGCTTGATTATGGTCAACCCCCGGGGCAACAAGCGTTTGATAATAGCACAAATTTTAACGGGGATTATGTATTTGATGAATTAGGACTGCAGTGCTGGGGCGGTTCTGCTACAGATTTGTTCTTAATCACCCATGTCATATTCCATCCGGTCCAGAAAAGTTTGAACCGTCAAATTCAAATTGACTACACTTTGCGGATACAAACTTTGACAAATTTATCAGCGACTTAAAATGATTTATATAGAACAAGTATCTTCGTTAGCATTACAGAACAAATACACAAAGTGGTATTGTTCTATTGTATTACGAGCTCAACTAAGAGCATCAACACGAAAATCAGCTAAAGAAAATTACTCTTATTAAAAGGATTAAGAGTCCAACTTTCACATCATATCTTTATGTAGAACATACATAAATACGTGTATATTAAACAGCTATAAATAATATAAGGACAATGAACACATGAGTTATACTATAAACCTAACAAACGGTAACGTTTTTGCTACTATTCCAGACGGAACCATTAACCAAGCAAGCTCGCAAACGCTGATTGGTAGAAACTACGCTGGCTATGGTCAATTTTTAGATGATAATTTTATTCATTTATTGGAAAGCGGAGCTAACAGCACGCCACCAGGAGCACCACTTGTTGGACAGCTTTGGTTTAATACAACAACAGCTATTCTTGAAGTTTTTAATGGCACAGGATTTAAAGCTATTGGTGGATCTCAAGCTGCTACTACAGCTCCTACAAATAACGCTGTTGGTGATTTATGGTATAATACAACTCTCGCACAATTAAATGTTTGGACAGGAACCCAATGGTTATTGGTTGGGCCTATTTACACTTCGGCGACAGGTATCACTGGCGCTATTCCCGCAATTATTATTGATAATACATCAGCAAGTCATATTGTTGTAGAATTATATGTAAACAATACCATTGTTGGTATTATTTCTGAAGATGCTGCTTTTACACCACAAACCCCAATTACAGGATTTACAACAGTTCGTCCGGGCATTACCCTTGCTACAATAACAGGAAGTCAAGTTCCTTTATTTCAAGGAACAGCCACTAATTCACAACTATTAAATGGTGTATCCGGAAATAGTTTCATGCGTACAGATGCTAATACATTTACTTCGGGCAGTATAGCGGTTAACTCTAGTGCGCTCGGTACAGCAATTATTAATTCTGCTGGAAATGCCGTAGGCAATATTGGCAGCGCATCTAGTTACTTTAATACCATATTTGCTCGTTCAACTTCGGCTCAGTATGCTGACGTAGCAGAACGTTTTGCGTCAGACACACAATATGCCGCTGGTACTGTAGTTGAATTAGGTGGTTCAGCCGAAATTACTATTTCTAATACAGAATTAAGTGAATCTGTATTTGGTGTTATAAGTACAAACGCTGCTTATTTAATGAACAGTGGCGCTGGTAACGATTCAACACATCCACCAGTTGCTATGACAGGTCGGGTACCAGTTCAAGTAACAGGAGTTATCCACAAAGGTGATCGTTTAGTATCTGCCGGAAATGGTATGGCAAGAGCTGCTCAAGTAGGTGAAGCAACAGCATTCAATGTAATAGGTCGTAGTTTAGATGATAAATTAGATTTAGACTTAGGTGTCGTTGAAGCTATTGTTACGATAAAATAATAGGAACTAGTAATGACATATGTGTCAGGCGGATTAATCGAAGCCACAGATTATAATGGGTTTACAAGCACTACGGCAGGTGGAAATGTTAACTATGTTTGGAATACGCAATATGGTCAAACAGCACTTAGCACAGTATCCACGGGTGCTACAGTAACAGCCACACAATGGGCAACATTAAATACTACAGTCAGTTCTTTAGCCAGTCATCAAGGCACAACAATTACTTCCAGAACTAATCCAGTGGCTGGCAATACTATTGCAGTCTTGTCAAACCTTGCTACCGATATAACAAGTTGCAACACTAATCAATATAATGCAGCTTCACTAGGAACTCAGTATACAGGTTGGACTGGAACTGCCAGTAAAACCGCTGCTACCGGATCAGGAGCAGCAGCTTGGTCTATCACATTCACTGATACTATAACATTTGCTAACACAACAGCGGCAAGTAATTTTTTTAATGCAGGAGGATTAATTAAAATTCAATTTAGCAAAACATCAACCGGAACATCTGCTGATCCCGAATGGAATAATTTTGTTAACAATGTGTGCGGAACAATTTATTTGTCCAGTACAGGAGCGAGCAAAACCATTGTTGGACAAGCCTATACTGGCACTACCAAAATTGGTGGTTCAGGTACTCCAACAACATTAGCTACCGGCACAGGATATGCTCAGTTAACATCAAGTCCGGTCACAATTTATAAACAATTTGATACTGGAACAGCATATTCTAGCAATTATGTACAAGTCAATGCCAGCGTAAGCGGAGCGGTGTTAACTTTGACCATAGTTTGGTATGATAATGGCGATCCGTTTGGAGCCGACATTTCAGGCGGAACAGCAACAACAGGTATTACTTTTGGTACAGCACCAACAACCGTTGTTACATACTATTCACCAGAAACCACATATTTGACAAACACATGGGGCTCGCCAACAGTAGCTTCGGCAGTATCGTAATGTTCGCCTAACGGCACTTTTAGTATTACCAAAGGGGCTTCTTGCCCCTTTACTTTTTCCCTCAGATGTAGTATAATAATGGTATGGATACTGACAAATTAATTGCCCATAGTCGCAGTCGTTTTGACCATGCGGCAGCCAAGCGCACACTTAAAGAAAAATATCAAGGTAAATTGGTATTTGCTCACAACGGCGGAATGTTTAAAGCAGAGCCTAATCTTATTGTATTTTTAGAATCTTGTTGGGGACAAGGACAGATAGACCCAGTAATAATTGACTTGTACGGGAATCCAGTAAAAGTTCATAGCACTAATTTATTAAACGAGGCTAGGAAAATTTATAAAGAACAAACAACTGCTTGGTTGAAAGAATACGAAGACCTTAACAAAAACAGATGACAGCCGGTGTACTAATCTTTGCTTTTAATAATGAACATATAGATTATCTAGCCATGGCTAATTGGTCAGCAAAAAATATTCGCAGACATTTAAATTTGCCAGTAGCTGTAGTCACTAATACTACCATTCCTTCTAATTACTTTTTTGAACAATCTATTATTGCTGAGCCCGAGGGCGAATATTTTAGAAAATTTGCTGACCAAGAAGAAAATGTAACATGGTATAATGGTAATCGTGTTGACGCATACAATTTATCCCCGTGGGCGCACACATTGTTATTAGACGCAGATTATGTGGTAGCTAGTAGTGAATTAAAAAAAATATTAGATATTAGAAAAAATTTTGTAGCACATAAAACAGCTTATGATATAGTCGACCAAGATAACTTTGACGAGCTTAATAATTTTGGAAGTTTTAATATGCCAATGTGGTGGGCAACTGTAATAATGTTTAGGCGTTCAACCGAAGCACAAATGATTTTTGAATCAATGGCAATGATAAAAAATCATTGGAAACATTATAGGAATTTATATAAAATTTTAAACTCAACTTATCGTAATGATTTTGCGCTAAGTATAGCATTAGGTATTGTTAATGGGCATACACTTGATTATACAGAAATTCCATGGTCCTTGGCTTCATTGACTCCAGCGCATAAATTAACGCAAATAGCAGAAGACCAATATCGTATAGATTTTTTAACACAGGATAATAAACCTCGATACATTACTATTAATCAAGATTTTCATGCTATGGGTAAAAAACATTTGGGAGATATCATTGCCAAATCAAGCTGAAAAAGGATATTTAATACCGGCGATAGGAGAGGTTTACGTTAAGTGCGCTAAACAATTAGCTAATAGCATATTACAATGGCATCCAAATGCTGATATAACTATTTTAACAGAAGACATGTTACCCTATGGAAAATTTACTGGATTTGCTAATGACTGGCAATGCTATGAAGCAAGTCCGTATGAAAAAACTATAAAATTAGAAGCAGATATGTGGTGCGCCAGCCCAGTTGATCATTGGTGGGACTTGTTTTCTAATCGTGATGTGGTTATTAGCCAAGGATGTAGAAATTTTTATAATGAACCTGGTAAATCAAGAATATATCGTAAAATATTTGATAACAATAATTTACCAGATGTTTATAATGGCATCACCTATTGGCAGGTAAGTAATACAGCCGAAGAATTTTTTAAATTAGTTCGTGATATTTTTGAAAATTGGGAAAAATATAAAACTTTGTTAAAATTTCCCGATGAAATACCTACAACTGATGTTGTATATGGAGTGGCAGCAGTTATTATGGAAGTTGAAAACGTGACTCTACCCGCGGGTATGGGACCAACTATGGTACATATGAAGAAAAATATGATACCTATTACAACAGAAAAATGGACCAATGAGTTGATATTTGAACAGACAAATCCTGGTGTTAGAATTAACACAGTAGCACAATGGGGATTAGTGCATTATCATGTGAAGGAAATAGAGAATGAGTAAAGACATAGATAAAATTAAACATAGCAAACGTTTGCATCATGATAATACGGCTATTGCCAAACAAAAAGCTATAGCAAAAACTCATAATATTCCAACAGGGCCCGAGCATCGCCTAGCAAAAGTTCATGCTACTACCTGTGGTGACTCTAATTGTGTTATGTGCGGAAATCCACGTAAATTTTTTAAAGAAAAAACAATACAAGAAAAACGAGCCGAGCAAAGAGCAAAAGATGAATGAAAAAGAATTTTGGGCGGCATTAAAACCCGTAGAATCTAAACCATTATTATATAGGTTGTATTACAATGACGCCGGTAACCCATTATATTTTAGCCAAGAAGATTTACCAGGTAATTATATAGATGTTGATTATAAAACATACATCAACCCACCAAAGTATATACGTGTGGTGGATAAAAAATTAGTAATACTTGAGGATACCGCAGTAACAAAATTATATCCAGGAAAATCTGGAACTTGTTGCCATCCGCAAGATATCACTATAATAGTTGATGAGTCAACTCAACATATCAAATGGAGTTTAAAATGAAAAGTATTGATGTAGCAGATTTAGATTGTATCTATTTATCATATGACGAACCACAAAAAGAAGAATTTTGGGTCAAAATTAAAAATATGGTACCTTGGGCCAAACGAGTTGATGGAGTAAAAGGTTCAGATGCCGCACATAAAGCTGCTGCCGCGGCCAGCGAAACAGAAAGATTTATTTTAATTGATGGTGATAATTTACCTAACGATGAGTTTTTTGATTTAATAATTGAATTTCCCGACGACACTTATGAGCAAGCAGTTTATCGCTGGAGAGCTCGTAATCATATTAATGGATTATTGTACGGTAACGGCGGCATAAGTTCTTGGACTAGGACATTTGTTAATAACATGAAAACTCATGAAAATACCGATGGACGAGCGGAAACTGAAGTAGAATTTTGTTTTGATCCACTATACTGGGCCATGAATGATTGTTATAGTGTAACCTACCCTAACGCATCTCCATTTCAAGCATGGCGAGCAGGATTTAGAGAAGGTGTGAAAATGTGTTTAGACCGCGGAATAAAACCAAACATAACGGAATTTAAAAATAAAGTACATCATCGCAATCTAGATAATTTAACCGTATGGCATAATATAGGAAGAGATGTTGAAAATGGTATATGGGCAATATTGGGCGCTCGTATGGGTACTTATATGCTCATGATTACACCTTCGTGGGATTATCGAGAGGTACAAAATTTTGATTCGCTTAAAAGCATTTACAGTACAATAGATGGACATAATCCAGAAATTATTTCTGCTAAAATATCTGGAGAATTATCCAAACAATTAGATTTACCAATGGCTATGCTTGACGAAACTGCCAGCAAATTTTTTAAACATCACTATCGAAGCGAACAACGTAATAAAGGAATTATGATTCGTGAAATTGATGTCATTAGACAACAAGAGGGCTGGTAATGTTTGATAAAGATTCATTTTCAAATGGACAAATTGACAGCAAACTATGGTTATGTCGCGAGTTAGAAGCACTTAACTGGTCTAGCGACTATACCCATATATACGGCGGCTGGTATGGAATACTTGCTTTTTTATTGCTTAGTCGTGAGAAGTTTAAAGTAGGACGTATTGAAAGTTTTGATATAGATCCTCACTGTGAATCTATTGCGGACATGATTAATGAAAATTGGGTTATCAAAGAATGGAAATTTAAAGCCTTTACATTGGATTGTAATCAAAGCATACGGGGTAATCCTGACTTAATTATTAATACAAGCAGCGAACATTTTGAAAATATGGAATGGTTTAACAACATTAAATCAGGAACTCGTGTTATTATACAAGGTAATAATATGCCACACGATGATCATTATGTACATTCTTCTACTCTAAAGGATTTTATAACACATTATCCGTTAACTAATATTGTTTATCAAGGAGAATTAAAGTTTGTCTATCCAGAATGGAAATTTACTAGGTACATGATAATTGGAATCAAATAAAATACGCGGGTCTAATTCAACCCACGGTCAAGATCTTTGGGTTTTAGCTACTACTAATTTTCGAAAGAATGGGTACTATGTTGAAATGGGTGCTATAGACGGAGTTTTTCAAAGTAATACTTACATACTTGAAAAAGACTACGGGTGGCAAGGCATATTAGTTGAGCCTGACAAACGTTTTTCTTCTGTACTAGAGAAAAATAGACCAAATAGTAAAATTGATTATAGTTGTGTTTGGTCAACTACTGGAAAAATTAAAACTTTTTATCAGTCAAATACAATGATTGACGCCAGAAGCACAATTGAAGAATTTGCTGAAGTAGGATCTGCTAATCGAACAAATTGGAATAAATATACAGTTAACACTATTAGTTTAATAGATTTGTTACATCGATATAATGCGCCAAATTATATCGATTATCTTAGTTTAGATGTTGAAGGTAGCGAATTAACAATACTTAAAGGATTTGATTTTAATCAATACGAATTTGGTTGTATCACTATTGAGCACAATCGTCGATCTGATTATCGCGACGAAATTAAATTATTTTTGAATTCAAAAAATTATTATACACCGGCAAATTGTGAAAATTTGTTTTTGTGGGATGATTGTTATGTGTTAAATAAAGGATCCGTATGAAGAAAAAATATTATAAATTAGTTCACGCTAAAGAAACAAACACTGATTGGTTTGTAGTTAATTGGTGTCTGGGTAATACTTGTAATTTTAGTTGCAGTTATTGTCCAGACAATCTGCACAACGGAACCAATCCTTGGCCAACCCCGGACACTATTAAAAATTTTATAAACAAAGTTAAAGAGACACACCCCGACAAAAAATTATATTTTGAATTCACTGGCGGCGAAGTTACATTGTATAAACATTTCATTGAAATTTGTCAATATTGTACAGAACAAGGTGTTAAAGTAGGTTTAATTTCTAATGGATCTAGAACATTGCGTTATTGGAAAGAAAATAAACAATATTTTGACCATGTATGTTTAAGTTTTCATCCAGAGTTTGGCGATGCTGACCACTTTATCGAAGTTGTTAAGGAATTAAACAACGATGTAAGAACTCATGTTAATATTATGATGAGTCCTGAAAAATTTGATTATTGTTTTGATATAGCTAATAAAGTAAAAGACCTTGGTAATATATCAATGGCTTTGCAACCTTTAATACACGACTTTGGCGAAGTATTATACGATTATACACCTGAACAAAAACAAATTATCGATAATCAACACGAATTAATTAGTAAACATATAAAATTTACTAAAACATTTGAATATTATAGAGGTGCTATGAAAATGCTATATCCTAACGGTCAATCGTTAGTGGTAAGTGCGCATCGTTTTATAAATGAAAAAGCAAATGACTGGTCAGGTTGGGATTGTTATGCTGGTGTCGAACAACTAATTGTAGATCAGCGCGGAATGATTTCTCGAGGATGGTGTTTAGAAGGCGGTATTATTGGCAGTATATTTGATGAAAATTTAAATTTGCCCGTTGATCCAATACGTTGTACAAAAACAATGTGTCATTGTAATTTTGACATTATGAGTACTAAGGAATATCCCAATAATGGATGATGTAAACACTAATAAACAATTTAGAGTTTATGATACCACTAAAAAATATATTAGAATATCAGTAGATGAAGCGATAGCTCGCGGGTTAAACAAATGGCAAAATTGGCAATGTAGTGCTGGCGTACGAGGATTATATATTGATTTTGATGGCAATGTATGGGTTTGTAATACTGCTAGTTCAAAAGTTAATAAATTTAATGACGACGCTTGGAAAAAAACATTTTGGCCTATCATAGAACCATTTAATGGAAATGTTCCAGATGAGTGGTCAAGTACTGGATTGAAATGGCAGGAATTAAAAAAAGAATTTAATAAATCATCTATAGCATTTGAAAAAATTATACCCCAGGATTCAACTGAACATCCTGGATTTATTGGTAATATATATGATGGATTTACTATTTCTAATGAATGGTTTGTTTGTCCTTGGAGTAGTTGTGGGTGTGGAGCAGATGTTATATTATCTAAAGCCAAAGAATATAATGACAAATCTTTGTTAGCAGTGACAAACAACGGCGTACTTGGTAGAATGAATACTATTGACAATCAAGTAGAATTAATCAATAATCCTGTGGCAGTAGAAATGAACTTTCCGATAGAATATCAAATTTTATGGGATTTAGGTCGCAAATGCAACTATGATTGTTCTTATTGTTGGCCAGCAGTGCATAATCGAACTTCGGAACATAAAGATTATGATTTATTAATTAAAACAACTGATAAATTAATTAACGAATGGGCTCAAGGCAATACAATAAGATGGAATTTTGGCGGAGGCGAACCTACATTACATCCAAAATTTTTAGACTGGTTAAAATATTTAAAAAGTAAAAATCAATGGACTATGGTAACCAGTAACGGTACACGTGATCATAAATACTGGGCAGAAGTTGTACAATATACAAATAGTATTAATCTTAGTGCGCACTTTGATGGATTAAAAGATGAGCAAGATGAAGATAGATTTGTTAAAAATGTCGAAGTTATTTGTAAACACTTTGACGAACACAACGATGATCATTGGTTAGAAGTTAAATTAATGGCCCCACCACAATATTTGGATCGCGCATTAAAATTAAAAGAAAAAATTATGAAATTAGGTACATTAGATCAACTGGGAGCAAATAATAGAATTAAAGGAGTGCTAAGTTTAGTTCCAATACGCAGTATAGGGGATAGTGGAACTCTTGTGGAATATACTGCTAAACAATTAGAAAAATTCCAATATCAGTAACATGAATAAATCAAACACACTTTGTCCTATCCCGTGGACACACTTATCAATACAACAAAACGGAGACTTACGGGCTTGCTGCCAATGTATCTATGCTCCTTATGGACAACTATCAGATGAAACTGGAACACTTAACATAAAAGACGCTGATTTAGACATAGCAAGGAATCATTCTGTATTAAAAGATTTACGAAAAAGTATGATTAACGGAGAGAAACATCCGTTGTGTAATCTTTGTTGGAAAGAAGAAGAACACGGCTTGTTTAGTAAACGAAGTAATATGGTAAGAAGGTATGACACAAGCGAGTACGAAACTTTAACTTCGCCCGACGGAACAATTGACACTAATCAATTCCCTTTACGTTACATTGATATACGATTTGGTAACTTATGTAATTTAAAATGTAGATATTGCGGCCCGGCTGATAGCTCTTTATGGGCCGAAGATTATGCTATGATGGCTGATAGTGACGAGCCACGATTACCTTTTTATAAATCTAAAGAATATAAAATTAAACAAATTAATAATGTATGGAAAATTGATTCTACAGATTTCGAATGGTATGAAAATGAAAATTTTTGGAAACAGATTGACAAATTAATTCCTTATATTGATAGATATTATTTTACTGGCGGTGAGCCAACGGTTAATAAAGCGCATTTTAAATTACTTGAGCATATAATTATGTCTGGTCATTCTCCTTATGTAACACTAGAATATAATTCTAACATAGTAGCTATTCCAAATAAATTATTTAATATGTGGGAAGCGTTTAAATCTGTAGAAATAGGTTGTAGTTTAGATGCTACTGGAGATTTAGCAAATTATTTACGTTATCCTAGCGAGTGGGATGTCTTGAAAGAAAATTTAATAAAAATTGATCAAGCAAAAGCTGATATTGTTGCGGCAGTAGCAACTACTATCAGTGTTTATAATATTAGAAACTTTTTAGAACTTACAGAATGGTTAATAACACAACCATTCAATAAAGTTAAAATCATCCCATCTTACCATGTATTAGAAGGTCCAGCACACATGAGTGTTCAAGTATTGCCTTTAGAAGTTAAAAATCAAATAGTCCAAGAATATGAAGATTTTTACAAAAAAATAGCCAAAATAGACAAGTCTACAGCAATAATTCTGCGTAAAGTTTTTTCAGGGATAATTAACTATATGCTAGCAGAAGACAAATCACATTTATTAACAAATCTTATGTATGCTACTGAAAAATTAGATAAAGTACGTAATCAAGATATAAAAAATTACCTACCTTGGCTTGCAGAAATAATAAATCAAAGGAAATAAAATGTCAATCATTGGATTAGATGCCAATCATGCTCCATTTAAATATTTGGACGAATATGTAGAAACACCAAATTGGGAACAGTTGCATAATGAAGTATGTTTAGGAATTGCTAAAGCTGAATGGAATAAAAAATTTGTGTCTAGCGGAGTACACAAAGATTGGGCTGATGATGAAATTACAACAACTTTTCTTAAACTACAAGAAAGATTAACTCCAGATCAATTACGCATTTTTGTATCATTGGCATCTGTGGATGAAAAAATAAAATTTCTTAACGCACTAACATATACACCGCACCCGTTCTGGGTTATTTTCTTAAGATGGAACAGACGTGTTGAAAAAACTGGTGTGTACAATAAAGCTGTGCCTGAAGATTGTTTTTGGACTGAAAATGCTAAACAATTTCCGTCTTTAGTAAAGTTCATTGAATCTATGCCTTTTGAAGGCATCGGGCGTGTGATATTGTTTATGACTGAAGCAAATAATAAAACAGTTCCGCATTATGATGTAGCTAATGATGCGCAAAGAGCTGAAAAACCAAATGATGACTTTATATGGTTTACTACAAAGCCAAAATCTAAAGGTGTATATGTAATGGATGGCGAAACATTAGATAAAGTTTACCCAGATCCAGATAAACGATTTGTATGGTTTAATGAAATGGATTATCACGGTACTGATCCAGTCAATCATTTTAGTTTTTCAATTAGAATAGATGGCAAATTTAAACCAGGAGTACGCGAAGCACTTACAAAGGGTTAAGTTCTTTATTCCACGGGGTGTTGATAATGCATCTATCTTTATTACGCCACTGATTTACAAATCCTTGGTAATACATTAGTGCTTTTTCTTTAGAAATACTTTGATATGGTAACCAAGCTCGTATATCAAATCCAGCATCAAATAATTCTTTGTTAAAATTTTTCCTATCTTGTTGTAGCCATTCAATATTTTCGCTAATCTGTGTAGTAGGTTGAGGAGAAAAAAATTGTTTAATAATATCAGCACTACGCCATACCTCAACATAATCAATGCTTTTGCTGACAGGGTTACCGACTTTGACTCGCCAAACTAAATTGCCATTTGCAGCAGAATCGTAAAAAATTTGATTATGAGCATTCCAATCTTGTTTTAAATTTGCTGTTTGTTTACGCACATTCATACCTGTTTGTGCTAACGCAGGGTCAAAATAATTATTGTAAAATTTTTCGTTATTTTGAGTATGCTGTATCCAAAGATATCTAATGGCCCACGGCCCTTCATCACTTTCTATTAAAGTATTCATTTCAAGAAGATCCTGATCACCGTAGTTACGTCTTGGAATCACTAGCATATTAAAAATATTTCTTTTTATGTTCGTCCCACTCTTGTTCGTCTAAATGATTAATATTAATTCTAAAAAAGTGTCGAGTAGCAGCTTTTGGGTCAAACGTTAATGCTGTTCTTGAATGTATAAATGAATGATTATCGTAAATAGCAATATCGTTGGTGTCCCACTGGTGTTGATATAATAACTCAGGAACTTTTTCTAAGTGATTAGTCCATTGGCGTATTAAAAAACAATGCCCTTGAGATACTCCATCAATTTTAACATCAGTAATCCAAGCACCCTTTTTTTGACCCCAATTATAATGATTTAATCTCAAAGATTTTGCCCCGGTAATAGGATGTATTTTAAGTAGTGGAAATTCTTTAATGTCTGAGCCTGGCTCGTACCAACTTTGCTGACATACTGTTACACGAGGTATTAGTTCTATCATTTCTGGAGTAAGATATTGAAAACTTTCTTCAAGATTCATCCAACTAGTTTTTCCCGAACGTCCTGGGGTAGGATTTTCTGTAATCCACAAACTTCTAAAAGGATAGGGTTTGTAATCTCTATTTGGAATATCTGAATGCCAATTCATATAAGCATTTGATACCATTTTGGTATTGGCATTGTTAAATGGACTTATAATTTGTACACCGTTTTTAGTCTCTACCTCTTCAGTTACTTCATGCGAATATCTGTAGTCGTCGGTAGTCCATGGTTTTCCAAAATAAAAACTAAATTCTGAATATTGTGCTTTTGTAAAATCAACTTTTTTAAAGAAAATTAATTTTCTTTCGTACGACAATTTGCGCCAGTAATCAGGGCTGTAATTAAAAAATTCTTCCGGGGTATCTAAGTTAATTATTGATCCCCAACTATCTTTTATGTTTGTAATGTTCATGATAACCTTGCGTCTATAATAAAGTTAATTCTGTCTTGGCCACTATGATTTTCCAACCAATGTGGAACATGATTATTAACCCAGTACAATGAATCGACATCAAGGACACAATCTTCATTTCTGATAGCAAAAATGTTATCTTCTGCGGCTGTTACTGTAAAATGAAATCGATCATAGTAACTAAAATATCTACCTTCATCTGTGTGTAAATCTACAGTTGAATGAGCAGCCAATTTACTTACAAAAATCCTGCCAAACTCTACTTGTTTAGCTCCTGTTTTTAGCAAGGTCTCTTCAAACCATTCTATTGATTTTTTAAAAATAGGTAAATCGGCGGTCACAGATTGAGTAACCATCATGTGCTGATTTGTTTGTAAAGTGTTTAGCCCTGGCGGCAAATCTTTTAAATATCTTAAGTGAATTGTTTCTGTGTAGCGCAATGCGTGGGTTACTGTTTGTCTATGCGTACTAAGTTTCCACAAAAATGCGGTACTCGCATCATTGAAATAATTTCTTAATTCGTTGCCTAGCTCTGCATTAGTGTCTAGTTTAAAACTATTCAAATCTTCTTCAAAAAATTTATAAGGACTTACTAAACAATTCATAGATAACCTCCAACTGGGGTATCTTTACGATATTCTCTTTTTAAGTATGTACAACGAATAACAGTATCGGTTGGTAACAAAATACGACTGAATAAAATAGTCCAGAAATTTTGATGTATACATTTAGTTTTTGCTGGTACTATGCATTCATCGAAATAATCATATCTTTCTCTAGCTTCTTTACTAAAGGCAAATCGTCTTAACAATTTGCCGTGTTTTTCTGACCACAAGGTATAAAATCTATATCTACCTTGTTTTTCATTATATTCCATGGCAGCATCTAACAATTTGCGTACATAACTTCTATTGTTTGTAGAACGAATCATAGTACCATACCATACTGGTTCGTTAGGACTAAGATAAAAAGATATTAATGCTATAATTTTACCATCATCATCTTGTAATCCTAATGCTTTATATCGAACAAGCCCTGACAAATATGTTTCCACAAATGAACTGTGATATATTTTCTCAATAGGATTTTTTTCTGTTGGCACAAAATAACTAGCGTGTAAGTCTGTGCCCATAAAATTTTTAGTATAGAACAAATGCACAACCGCATCGATATGAGTATGGTCTAATTCTATAATTTTCATATTTCGCCTCTTAATTGTTTTAATGCTAAGTCGTATGGAACTCCATCCAAACTAAACTCTAATCTTTTAACTTGGTCAAACCCAATGTCTTCGTATGCTTGGCCATTGAATGCTAACAAACTTTCAAAACCATGTTTCTTTTCTTTTTTTCTAAATTGTGAATACATTTTTTCTAGTATAGCATTTTTACTTGATGCTGCTGTTAGTTTATAGTTATATTTGTCTGTTACTAATTTTTTAATACCGTCTGATTCTAAGTAATATAATAGTAATTCGGGGGTATAGCTATACCATTCGTTAACTAATGGAAGATTATACTTTAAACTAAATCGCATAGCACTAGCATCTTCATTTTCTCGAAACGCATAATACCAATAACTACCTGCGGGTTCAACTTGTCTTGTCACTCCAGCTTCGCCGCCCATGACAGCTGGCTGTCCTAACTTTAATATATTTTTGTAAACCATAATATAGGTTAGCTGAGTACTTTGAATTTGCTCGCCAAACTCAGTAGCTTCGCCTGAAAAGAAAAAATCGTGTACATTAAAATCTATAATTTGAAGTTTAACTCCTAGTTCAGCAGCAATAGCTTCGGCCTCGGCGACTTCACTGGCATTATAGTTATTTTCAAATCTAATTACCGCACATTGCGGCTTGAACCCGTTATGTATGAAATTACGCAATACAATTTCACTGTCAGTACCACCTGATAAAAATAGTATAAGATCCTTACCAAAGTCTTCGCGAACTAACTGTGCTGTTCTGTGTAGTTCTTCTTCGAAAGAGCTTGTACGATATTGATCTGGGTCAACAGCTCCTAACGAAACAACAAATTTCTCAACAGGTGTTTCCCGGTAGCCGTATTCTCTGCCACCAATTGTATATTTTAAATGATTCTGATATGTAAAATACATTAGCCCTTGCGATCAGCAAATATTTTTTGTCTACTTTCCTTAGTAGCAATCAATGGTACAAAGAATAAACTTGAATCCCATTCAGACTTCTTACCACTTACTGTAGTGCCGAAGTCATAGGCGCTTGCCTTTTCGTGATGATTATTATGCCAACCTTGACCCCAAGTAATCCACGCAAGAAATGGAACATTTCTACTTTGATCTTTAGTTTCAAAATTTCTATAACCAAACTCTGGTGTATGACAAAATACATTAATATTACTTTCCATATACAAGCTCAATGCCGCTGGCACAATAAATCCAAACAACAATAACTGCCAAGAAATTAACCCAACAATAATGTAAGTTCCTAGTACAATCCAATTATAGTGTTTAGCAATCCAAACGTGCATAGGATCTTTGAGTAAGTCTATAGCAAACTTAGGATTGAAATATTGATCCCAGTCGTATAACCAACTATGCCAAGCGTACCACCAGCCTTTAGTAGGACTATGCGCATCCTTTTCTGTGTCGGAGTATCTGTGATGGCTGCCACGGTGTATTGCCGCCCATCCTAGCGGGCTACCTTGTAAACTTAAACAGGATAACCAAAGCACGATTGGTTTTAACCCCCATCGTAATTCGATAGCCCGATGGCTTACATAACGATGTAACCCAACAGCAACACCTAATCCTTCGATGAGTATCCAACCGATTAACACTTCTAAAGCATTGATCCATGTGAAATCAAAAAATATCAAATAAGCAAGTGTGCCAAACCAGGCAACAGCATGAATAGGATACAAGACATAGTAAAGGAAGGAATTTGTTTTAGGCATAGCTTTATTTAAGTAAATATCACACGATGATAAAAATAATCGACTTCTCTACCAGATTTGATAACGTATTGTGGACCGATTGCCAAAAATATATTTTGGAATCAACTGACGAACTCAAAGACAATTATATTAATCTAGATCCGCGTGAGTTTGTTTCTTTTCCGGTTGTAATAATCGATAATAAAGTTGTTTGTTTTAGTGCGTTACAAATCAACGAAGAACGTTGGGGCAAGGGTATTGGAAGATGTAGTACTAGAATGTGGATTCATCCGGATTATAGACATGGATTAACCAAATTTAATGGCGGAAACAAATTTCTTAATACTACTTACTGCTTGCCTTTACAATTAGCAGCCGCTAAACTAAACAACTTAGACTGTGTATTTATTAGTAGAGAACATAACTTATTGGGGTTCGCCGAGTACTCGAAGTTAATCAAGATTAACTGCAACACTGGTTTTTTACTCGAATCTAAAAAATACAATGTGTGCGGTTCATTGGATCCAGTGCCTGATAGTTGTAAACAATGGGTCATGATACATTATTTGACAGATAGTGGCGAAGAATGTTGGAATAGGAATATGAAAAAATATGTTTTACAAGAATAATTGGTTTTCGTGGACGTATGACAACGGTCCGGAGTATGGACCAAAGTTACACCCAACTGCCGAATTTAAAATAATACTTAGAAATACTATCAATCGTCCTTTGAAAAGTTATTATGAGGAATTATTGGAAAACGGTAGAGTTATTAGAGATACATTTTCTGGCCCTCTTGATTTATTGTTTTCGGGCGGGGTAGATAGTGAAATTATTTTAAGAGTCTATAAAGATTTGGGTATACCGATTAATGTTTATATTTTTAAATATGAAAATGGTTATAACCTTCCAGAATATACTCAAGCACTTAAGACTTGTACTGATCTAAATGTTACTCCTAAGATTATAGACTTTAATTTACAAAAGTTTTTTGAAAATGAAGCATACGATATACAACAAAAAGTTTTTGCTGTAGAATCAGGGCGATTGCCACATATGAAGTTAACTGAGTATTGCGATGGCTTACCTATTATAGGTAGTGGTGAACCATATATTAGACGCACAAGTCGAAATATGAATAAAAAATATCCTTGGGTGTTTGAATTAGATGAAAAGTGTCATCACTGGTCGGTATATCATAAGACTATAAATCGTCCTTGTATAACTGATTGGTATGAATATTCACCTGAGCTAATCTTATCTTATTTTAATTTACCTTTTGCACAAAAATTATTAAATGACGAAGTACCAGGAAAATTATCAAATGAATCTACCAAATGTCAGATACACCAAGAGTATTGGCCTGATTTAGACTTGCGACAAAAATTAGTAGGATTTGAAGGCCCGGAACCTGATAAATCTAAACCACTGGTTCAACCGTTTATGCTAGAATTTGGAAAAGAACATATTCGTGGAGTCGTTACCGCAAAGTCCTACACTTTTTCAAAAGAGGAATTATTCAAGCAAATTGGATCATAGTACTTGACAAATACAGCTTGATCTGTTATAATTTAACATAATTTATGATGAATAACACTAAAAATAATTATATTCGTGCTACCGGTAGTGGAAAAACTTGGCAATTAAATATGGATCCATTGCCTACTAGAGTTGATAATTATTTTATCGAAAGTTGCCGAGCTGCGGAAGAAATTTATGATGTTCGACAAGGTAAAGTGCATATTATGTACAGCGGCGGCATTGATAGTGAACATGCGTTAAGTACTTTTTTACATTTAGGCATGGATATTATACCGGTGATTATTAAACTTAATAAAGGCCACAATGATCATGACACTAGCTACGCATTTAAGTTTTGCGAATTAAAAAATATTCAACCATTAGTAATAGATATCGACTTTGATCATTTTGTAAAGTCGGGCAAGATGTTTGAAATACAACAAGTTATAAAAACTTCTATGTTTGCTCGTACATGGTTTGCCTATGCAGCTGAACAATTGCCTGGTACTGTTATTTTTGGCGACGGAGAGCCACATATTATTAAACACCCAACTACAAATGACTGGTATTTTGATATGTACGAATACGAATTTACAGTATCTAATTATTTTCAACTTAAAGGCATTCACGGAACGGCAAATGGCTTTAGTTGCTATCGTCCAGAACAAACTGCATCTTTTTTAATTGATCCTGCAATGAAACAACTTGCAAATAATCAAATGCCAGGATTAACAGAATCATCTACAATCAAGCTCGATGTCTATAATCGATATAGTAAGTATAATTTAGAAGTTAGGCCAAAATATTATGGTTACGAGTATTTGCGAGAAAGTGATTTGGCTCAGGAGGCTAGAAAAGAATTTGCAAAGATTATTGAAGCTGGTAAACAGTGGAACGGAAAATCGTTCAAAGAATATAATACATTAACAAAGGATATTGAGTATGTTTAAAAATGCACCTAATATATTTGCTCATATATCGGCGTTAAAAAATGGACACTTTGTAGTACAAGATGAAATTATTTTTAACAACAATGGTCAATATACTATAAAAAGCAGAGAATGCCCGCATCGCGGATACATTATGCAAGAACCGGGCGATGTTGTAAAAACTGTTGTATGTAAGATGCACGGATTTGCCTGGGACAATGAAGGAAAACCATTAGATAATATAGCTGAACCATGTCGCAATCATTTTTATAAACTTTCGCATCACGGTGAATTAGAAGCAGGCAAGACCGGGGTATTGTTTCATAATTTTAAAGAACAACCAGGTTCTGAGTGGGCTCGAGAATTATCTAAAATAACTGATTTAGAATTTGTTAAGACTGTATCAGGTGAAAGTCCTGGCAGTCGACTATGGATGATGGAACAATTAACAGATGTACTTCATTTCAAACAAAATGGAGTACACCCTAGACAGAGTTTAGAAACTCCAATGGACTTGTTAGAACAAACATTAGAAGAAGGCTGTTCAGTACAGAAAAATACCAATGTAAACGGTGTTGTGGGTTATTGGGTGTTTATATATCCTGGGTATGGCATCGAATTTGAACCAGGTAAATTAACTATTACTAGAATAATACCCAAAGACAACAAAGAAGAATTTGGATTTTACTGGGAAATGCAATTTTATTATTCACCGTGGGTAGATAAAAACGAAAGAGCTGAATGGGAAAAGAATATTGAAACATACTACGAAGATGTAACTGCGGTTGAAAAAATTAAACGCCCTTACTTCCCACTAAAGAAAATGGTTAACAAATTTGAAGAGCAGATGTACGATTGGGGACAGTGGTATATTAAAAATAAAACGAAAGTTTAAATTTCAGATTTAACACCCCATTTAACCTGTTGCCAAACTCGTTCGTGTATGTAATAAACAACTGCGGTAATAAGATTTTTCGTAATTCCTATGTTTAATGCAGTCATAAAGTTACCAATGACGGCCCACTTAGTCAAAGTTCCAACAGTAAAAATCCATACTTTATAGGTAATTGTTTTTACAGCAGTTCGTTTGTTACTTTCTTTATGGTCTACTATGGACCACTGTAACTTAGACCATACATATTCGTGAATATAAAATCCAATAAATGTAGTAGTACTATTGGCTATTACTACAAATAGTGCAGTTTCTTTACTACCTGTAAAAAATAATGCAGTAAAATATCCTACAGTCATTGCTAATATTTTAAAGGTAACTGCCTTGGCAAATATTCTTTTTTGTGTATCCATTATTTAAAAGTTCCAATATAGTAAAGAGGAGAAATACAAATTCTTTGTTTTAACAACCCACTAAATGCGTTTGTATGAACATTTTTAGTCCACTCATCAAAATAATATTGCCAACGATCAATCCATGGCTGTATTTCTTTGACTTTGAGATAGTACTTATCGCGTTCTCTAGCAACTGAATTAAATTCGTTGGCTCTTCCAGCTTGAAATTTTGTATGATCCCAGGTTGAATAAATCATTTGTTTTTGTATGGTTATCATTTCCTGAGTTCTGTATGAATTTACTTTTTTTTGATTTTCTGCTTCGATTAAGTATCTTTGATCGGTGTGTTTTTGAAAATAATCAAACAAACGATACGCCTGCTCAAATGGCAGTTCAGGCATGTCTATTGCCCAATAAAATAATTCATTGTTTACATCAACCCCTTCTAATTTGTCAAGTACTACAGATGACCCGTCAGTAAATATCATAGAACAAGTATTGCCTATTTTAAGAATACTTGGTTTGTCTATGCCAAAAATGTTAGCAACTGATTTTCCTTTATGCAATAATTCTTTCTGATTATTTGAATATGCTTTTCTACGGAGTAATTCAAAGAGAGAAACATATTGCCCAGCATTGATAAAAGTATCATCGTTAACTACTTCCTCAATAGGTGTTTTAAACATATCTGAAACTGTAATTTTAATTTCTGGATGATTTGTTGCCAGCCATTGTAGTACTGGTTTAGTAACATAATCCCATTCTGAAAAAATATTCTCGGCACCTTTTATGTAAGTGTTTGGTGTATAGATTTTTGATTCAATTTCTTCACTACGAAAGGTACAGATTTCATCTAATTTAATACCATTGTTAATAAAAGTCATTAGTATGTTGTGACTATCCGATCCACCTGAATAGTGTAAAATTAAATAATCATACTTGTCGCGTAGTTGTTGAGCACGGGCCGCATACAGTTTATCTAAATTAGTAGTACCTAGCTTGTCCTTATGAGTACTAGCAAAGTTAGCCCATAAGTCGTCATGGAATATCCATTTTAACGGTTCTTTAAATTTTGTCGCATGAAGTAGGGCCTGAGACTTACTAGTAAAATTAAAATCTCCAACAGTATAATACCCTAATGTAGTTTCTTGAAAAATAAAATATCTCCGTTAGATAATTGATACTGGAAGGCCAAATTTATAAGTTTCGCCAATCTTGTAATATTTCATACTTAGATTAAACTTTATTGGCAAATTAGTTTTATGATCAGTAGTGTAATATTTCTGATCTATACCGTTGAAAAATAACTTAAAATCAGATTTCATCATTTGCCAGGTAGCGGTATCTTTGTGAAGTTTTTCAAACCAAGCATCATGTTGTGCAAAAAATGCCGTGGTAGGTTTTTTTGCTTGGAATACTTTTTTATCCAACATTGGATATATAGCCGGTACTATACCTCTTTCAAAAAATCCTGCTTCCCAGTTTGGATCAGTTTCCCAACGCCAACCTTTGCTAATTTTTGGAATTATATTTTTACTATTGTATATCATATTATTATACAAATGTAAATTTTCAGCACGACTAATATAACGAGCTGTTACATGGGCTTGTTTAACCATGAGCCTTGGTAAATCACCGTTGTAATAAAATAATTCAACAGATGCCATTGGATGGTCTAATGCTGGAAAACCGTTGTTAACTAAAATATCTCTAAATAACACATAATAAGAATTTTTATGTTCTACAAGGCATGGTTTATCTAAACCATACAAGAAACAAATTCGTTTACCACTATCGGCAATTTTCTTTAAATGATTATATTCATCTCGTTCTAAACGATAGCGAGCGGCAAAAGTAGGATGAATGTAACTGCCTGATTTCCACAGCCATTCATCGGTTTTGTATTCAAGCATATCTTCAAAGTAATCGTGTATAGTTACTTTTACTGTAGGATGCTTAATAGCTATTTCTTTTAATTCTGGCAGTTGTGCTAATCTTGTTTCGCTAATTGTGTTTTCTGCTCGAGTATCGTTAGTATCTTGCCAATTTTTGAGACCTGATACTGGTGCGCCGGCTACTATTTCATCTAAATATATATTATTTTTTAAAAAACTATATACCATATTAGTGCTATCGGCTCCGCCACTAAAAAAAGCTACTATGTAATCGTACTTGTCTCTTAATTGTTGTGCTCGTTGTCGATATAATTCATCTAAACTATCAGTAGGCTCATCTGTCCAGTCCGTGGCTTTATAAACATCGTCGTGAAAATACCAGTCTATATTGGCTTTAGTTTTATTAGCCTCGTATATAGCAGCTACTTTTTCTAAAATTATTTGGCCGTTAACTGTATAGTATCCGGTATTAAATGACATTATTTTTTAATTAGTTTGGCAGCAATTATACAACTTAACAGTGATAAAACTAAACCATATGACACAAAATACATATCATATGTTGGATTTTTTAATAATCTACCCATCCAAGAAATATATAATGCGCCGCTAATAGTTACAATACTGCCATAAAATACAACAACTTCTTTCATTTTTATCTGATAAATTTGAAAAACCATTGGAATAAACATACTAGCACGAACTGCGCTCATAAACATAAAAATTGACCATACTTCAACTTTACTCCAACTTATTAACCAAGCTATTAAAAAGAATACTACCATAATAATACGAACACTAGTAGTATCTTCTTTTTTAATCCATTCTCTACTAATAAGACTACCGATGTAATTTAAGCAACTGTCTATTACGGTACTAGTTTGTCCAATTAATAACACACCAAATGCTGTAATTGCCAGTGGTCCATATAAATCCATAATTCCAACTAAACTACTTAATTCAGGCGCCTTAAGTTCTAAAGCATGGGCTTGTGCGTATAGTCCAAAGGAACCTAACGCAAATACCATGGCCGAAAATAAAAAGAAAGCAATAATATAGCTAGGCCAGATATTTTCTTTAGGCATACTAAATGATTTTTGCCAGAATGCTCCGTGACTTGCTGAACCTAGTAATATACCACCTAAGTAAGCTAACCCAAATGTAGTTAAAAATTTATCGTTGAATACTGTAGTAAGATTATTTTTGCCAAATACGGAATAATCAAAACCACCTTTAAGCATTCCAAACAACATAATTCCTAAAAACAAGAACCATAAAGTGGTTTGCACAACTCCAGTGTAAATGCTTGTGCGGATACCGCCTTTTGCTGTAAACGCCAATGTAATTAATCCAACAGTTAAACTAGCATATATTGGATCAACAACTGCGCCTACACCGGCAAACGCAAAAAATTTGTTAATAGCAGTAAACGCTAACAATATACCCGCTAGTGAAACAATAGTAAATGAAATTTGATAAAAAATACTAACACGACGACTAAAATTAGTTTTAATATACTCGGTCAACGAATAGCCATCGGGGTATAAATTACGAATACGATATGTTAATGCGGCTGTAATAATTAAACAAAATGCGTTAGGTAATACAAACCATATTAGTCCAATAATTCCCCAATTATACGCTGCAGCTGGGGCAATAAACAATGCTATAGCCCAAAACCAATGACTATTAATAGCCATAGCCGACGATACAAGTTTAAGAGATCTATTTGCGTATAAAAAGTTAGTGGGCGTATTTGCCCAAACTTTACCTACATAAAAAAAATATACAAAAAAAGAAAATAAAAATACTAAAGAAATTTCAAAAATCATTGCGCACCTTTAAATTATAATGTATATATCCTATAATAGCCTACACTACAAATTTTAAAGATGTTGAATTTTTAATTTACGATATAGTTTCGTTAAGAGTAGAAGTAATGCCATTGGCTTTATTGTATGCTACTCTAGCTACTTGCTCTGGTAGTTTAGCACGGGCTGACATCCAATTAGCATAATTTTCTACAGTATCAAAAATGATTGCTGCCTGTCTAGTATCTGAAGTAGGATTTGTTGTTGTTTGACTAATAAATCCTGGTTGTGATTTAGTAAATGCGTTGATTGCATCGGTTAATGCTTTATTAGCATCAGAACTTTGAGGGAAAAACTGAACCCCGCTAGGTTTAGTAGAATTAATTGTTAAAGTAACCGCCATGTTAATAACTCCTATTAATATGTTATTTAGTGTAAATCTAACTTAATTTGAATAGTTTTTCAGCATTACGAAAAGCTATATTTTCTATATCTTGTTGAGAAAGCCCGGAAGCGTATAAATCGCTAGTATCTTTCCACTTGTTTAATCCGCTAGGGTCGTGGTGTGGATAATCTGTACTAAACAGTAATCGTTTTGGACCAACATATTCCATTAAAACATTAAAACTAGGCTTCATTTCTATGTCAATAGTAAAATATATATTTTCTTTGATATAACTAAAAGGATGATTTTTACATTTATATAGACTTGGATCACGAGTATAAGACTCTGCTATATTCTTCAAAATTTTGCCTATCATTAGTTGGGCGCCTTCTGTTAGTATTATTTGAAGTTTTGGATGTCGGTCGAATATATTGTCAGATAATAAATCATAAACGCCCATCTCTAATCGACCTACAGGTTTATTATTTGCAATAAGTTTAATGCGTTCTGGTAAAGAATATGCTATATCGTGCTGCATTGAAAAATGCGTGAATATAACAATATCATTCTTTTCACACATATCGTAAAATTCCTCCATACGGTCGATGACTGACCACGGGACATCTCCTTTTGTAGTAGGATCGTACACAGTATAATGTAAGTATGCTACTTTAAAATTATTATCAATAGCCCACTGTAATTCTAACAATGCCATATCCATATCTTGAAATGGCAGTAATGCGACCCCAAAGAATCTGTCTGGATATTGATCTACGATATTTTTAACTACTATATTATAGCTATGGGCCATGGCAGCTCCAAGATTTTTTTCGGTTGAATAGTTAAACCTCATAGCTCGCTCCTGCGGAGCAAGCAATTGCATATCAACTTTCATCTTTGCTAAATCTTTAAATCTTTCGACTATGTTAGTAAGCCCGTATAAATCGCAATGAAGTGTATCTGGTTTGCTGTCGGTTTTGTTTATAATTGGATCTTTAGCATATTGTATATCAAACAATCTACCATCTTTATCAAAAAATAGCTTAGGCAAATCTTGTTTAAGGTTGTCTGGCACAAAGTCAAATATTTCTGGGGGAATAATATGACTGTCACAATCGATTATTTTCATATAATTATTTAGCTACCCATTTTTTATAAGTAGGGACTATTACTCGTTCTACGTAATCAGACTTTCGATTCATATCAACATTGTATCCTTGATTTTTAAAATATTCGTAACGGTTAGCTTTTACAAATCCAACAGTTAGAGCGTCTGATAAATTGCGAAAATCTGTAGTATCGCGATTAACTGCCATGCTAAAAAAGTTAACTAAATTTGCTGTAGGAGCATATTTGTGTAAACTAGGCACATCGTCTATAGAGTCAGCTTGTGCAACTCCTAAAATACGAACCGCTTGTTCTTTTTGTTTAAAGAATCCATACGCATCTGATTGCATATCAACATGACCACCTAACAATGCTGTATAAGCTTCAGAACTTCCTTTAAATCTTATTGCTTGTATATCGTGATGACTATATTTTTTTATTTCTTCAACTAACATATTATGAGATTCACCGGCAACAGCAATATTAATTCGCTGTCTTGGTATGGTCTTGTCAAACAACGCACTCAATGATTTAAATTTACTTTTAGAACTAACACCTATTGCTAGCGGGCTGGACAATACTGGTCCAACGAATCTTAATTTATCAATAAAATTATTTTCAGGATTGACTATAGCTTCAAATAGTATTTGCCCGCCTGAAATTCCCAAAGCTATTTTAGCAGAAGGTGGTTGAGCAAAAAAACTTTTTAAGGCAATGACACCATTTGCTCCTGGTTTATTTTCTACTATAAATTTAAAATCAGTATTAGCTTCGGCATCGGCAGTAAGAATTCTAATAATAGTATCGGTTCCGCCCGGACCGTAGCCTACGGTAACAGTTACTTCGTTAGGAGCAGCTAAAACGGATGTAGTTAAAAATAGTAATGCTAAAAGTATTTTTTTCATACTATTACTTATTTTGTTGCTTGAGTTGCCATAAAAAAGCCCTCATTATGAGGGCTTTGATGTTATTACTAATGTTGTTTAAGCATTTTTGATACGATTAACCAAATTATCGGAAAAGTATGTAGTATACTTGTCGTAGATTGGAGTCATCATAGATTTGAATTTAGCAACTTCTGCATCGTCCCACTTAATAACATTAACACCGTTGGCACGGCACTCTGCTTCAACACGAACAGCATCTTCGACACTTTCGACACGCTCAATCTTAGCACTAGCTACCCCAGCGGCTTTCATAGCGGCTTGTTGTTCTTCTGTTAATGTATTCCAAAACTCGCGATTAACAATAATACTAGTACAAGAAATATTGTGCTCCATATCATTGATGAATGGTAATGCTTTGTCGTTGTTTAATGGATAGTAACGTGTGTAAGTACACTCGCCAGCTTCTACTTCACCGGACAATGTGCGTTCTGTTAATTCTTCAACTGGGAAGAATGTAGTTTCAGCACCTAACGCATCAAATGTGTCTTTGATAACTGGTCCACTACTAACACGGAACTTAACACCTTTAAAATCTTCTACACTAGCAATAGCTTTAGTAGCAGGAATAGTTCTATAACCACCGCTGTATGTAAATGCCAATGCCTTAATCTTTTCGCCACCTTCGGACTCTAATTTGCCTAAAAGTTCAGCACCAATTTCGCCATCAAACACACGAGCTGCATGGTCATGGTCTTTAAACAAGAATGGCATATCGATAACATTCAATGTGCGGGAATAACGATCCGCTAACCATGTTGTGTATAATTGACTTACTTGAATCTTGCCAGCTTCCATTAAATCTAATACATCTTTTTTGCCGACTGGAACGCCATTGTTGTACTTTTCACTGTATTCAGTGTCAGTAAGTACTTCAATTTCAATTTGTCCTGGTACACGCTCTTCCAAAGCATCTTTGAAAAATTTAGCAGCACGGATGAACAAATATGCTGGATCGTGGGCAATAACCCAGGTAATTTTTTTAGTTTGACTCATTTTATCTCCTTTAGATAATACAGTATTATTTAGCCTTTGCAAATAATTATATCCCTAAATTTGGGATGGTTTTATGTACAATTCTTTAAATTTTTCTAAACTACCTATAACATAGGAGTTACGATAGTTTATAAAACCATTTTTATTACCCTTAGGAAACAGATATTTGGGGTTTATGGACTTGTAAAAATTTTCAAAATCGCTAATTACTAATTGATTTATTCTAGTATCTTTGTGCAAATCGTGAAACCAATTATCATGATCCGCCATGAAGAAGTCCTTAGATTTTTTAGCTTGGAACACCTTAGTCATATCTAAATCTGGGTATATAATAGGAACAATAGCCCGTTGGTAGGAGCTGTTTTCGTATTGTGCCTTAACTTCTGGCGGACTATCGTGATTAAACATAAGACCTTTTATGTATTCATATCTTGGTTGCAAATGAATAGCTTTAATAATTTCGTGAGATTGTTTTATTAATATTTCAGGCATAGTAGGAGTTGAATAAAACAATACAATGTCCGCATTATCATAGAAATCTTCAAATGGTTGCCTTGGTACATTTACTCCCACATCATAAATTGTACTTATAAAGTGACCCTTGATAAGTTGTACTTGAGGTTTTTCTGATCCATATATGATAGCAATTTTTTTACCTTGATCCGCTAGAGCCTTGAGGTGTTTTAGCTTATCAAGTCTATACCTGGCGGCCGTAGTTGGGTGTACAAAATCAGAAGATTTCATGATCCACTCGTCCGTTTTAAACTCTAACATATTTTCAAAAAAGTCATTAATTGAAATTTTTATCTCGGGATGATTTTGCGAAACTGTTTGTAACGCTGGCATTGTAGTAAGTAACCATTCGCTTGCGTTATTAGCAGAATTTGTATCTAGGCTTGCTTTGAAATCACGCAAACCTGATAAAGGAATACCTGCTACAATTTCATCTATCTTAATGTTATTGTTTAAAAAAGAATACAGTACATTTGTACTATCTGCCCCGCCGCTGAACATAATTACTACATAATCGTATTCATCTCTAATCTGTTGAGCTCTAATTTTAAAAAGTTCGCGCAAAGATAATGTAGGTTCGATGCGCCAATCGACTTTTCTAAATTTATCTTGATGAAAATCCCAACTAATATCAGCACTTGTATGATTAGCTTCCAAGATAGCTTCTATCTTGTCAAAGAATATTTTTTCATTTACTTTATAGGATCCTAAATAGTCTTTCATGTAGTGAACTCCATAAATTTTGTATAATGTCCTATGTTATATCTTTGTCGAAATGTTATAAAGCTATTTTTGTTTAAACCAAGATACTTTGGGTGTATGTTTTTATAAAATAGTTTGAAATCACTTTCGACCATCTGATGTATGTGTGTTCCTTTGTGTAGGATATTAAACCAATCGTGTTGAGGCGACAAAAATGATATAGCTGATTTTTGACATTGAAATACATTATCATATGTTGTAGGATATATAGCTGGCACAATGCTTCTTTGGTAATCACCTTTGACAGTACCTGCTTCTTGAATTCGGTCTTCATGCCATAATTTAACACCGCCCATTTGCTTAACTAAATCAGTTAACCATAAGTTTTCTTTTTTATGAATGAACTTTGCTACAGCGTGGCTTTGTTTTACTAACATTTCTGGCAGTTCAGGTCCCCAGTAAAATATTACTCGACTAACATTAGGATAATCCTTATCAAAAGGTTGAACTGCGTTATTAACACCTAAATCTGTAATAAGTGTACATAGACTACCATCGTTGTTATATCTTATTATAGGTTTATCGATACCCCATACTATAGCAATGCGTTTTCCTTGTTCTGCTAAATCTTTAAGATGTTTAAATTTATTTAGATCTCCTTTAGCATTAATTACAGGATTGACCCAGTCTAAACATTCATATAACCATTTATCTGTTTGATATTTGGTAATATCTTCAAAGTAATCATTAATAGTAATTTTTATATTTGGAAAACTAGTTGCAATTTCGTTTAGCAACGGAAATAGCGCATATTTTGTTTCGCTAATAGTGTTACTAACTGAAGTATCTTTATCGTTCCAGTTCCAGTTATTCAACCCTGACATTGGGGCAGAACCAATAATTTCATCTATATGTATGTTATTATTTAGAAAAGTTTTTACAACATTAGTACTATCGGCACCACCACTACACATGATGATAACATAATCATAATCATTTCGAATTTGTTGAGCTCTGATTTTGTAAAGAGCATCCAATGAAAGTGAAGGTTCCTCCTGCCAATTAATACGATTGAATGTATCGCAATGAAAGTCCCAAGTGACATCTGATAAGTTTGTTTGCGCCTCTAGTATTGCTTGAATTTTATTGGTAAATTTTTTACCATTAGCACTATAATATCCTAGGTCAGCTGTCATGTCTGGTTAATCTAATAAAACAATATTTAGCGCATGGTCTGTTAGCAACAAATTAAACTGCTCTTGCAACCATTCGGTATTGTTTATATTAGCCAACACTTCTGTGTTATCAGTATTATCCTGCCCAAACTTTTTACCAGCTAGAGCTCCTTTAATTGCCCAATCTCCAAACGGTTTATCATTGCCTACAGAACACCATATCTCTAAACGCTTTTTGCTTTCTCGGTTTAGTTGTCGTTTTAATATGCCGCTAGCTAGTTTAGCGCATTCTCTAAATGCACTCCTGAATGTGTTAAATGCGTCTGTGTTAAATTCGGTAGTGTTACTTACTTGTGACATAACTTTAAATTTACTACTAATACTAGTAGTCATATCTGTACTCGATGGATCAACAGATAGCGTTAACTCTTTAGGTAATAATTTTACACCACCATATCCATATTCTAATCCATTTACTGGATTTTGACTACGCCATACATGAACGCAATCTCTATCAAATATTCCAGGTTGATAGTCAAAGCTCCAATCATCATTTAAATAAGCATCTCCGTCTACTACATAAAACATATCAGCGGCAACTAATTCGGCAGCACATTTATGGGCATTAACTATTCCCTTAACTCCGTTTACACGAAATGCTTTTGGCGATTTTTCTAAAACTCTTTGCCAGTTTTCTTCTGCGTTAGGTTCGTTGTAACTTATAAACACTACATCTAATGGGGGTAAATTAACTTTAATATTACCAACAATCTTAGTACCTTTTGGTTTAGCGGGCGAAATTTTGGCTGCCCACACATCTTTAACTTCGTTACTTAACTTGCTATCAATCATCCATACATGCTCGTACTCTAACTCGTAATACGGTATATTTTCTAATATTGTATATTCTAAATTAGGCAATTCTGGGTTATATACTATCTTTGGTGACACATACCCCATATCTTTTAATGGCTTTTTGTCTCCACCTCTTAGTTTAACCTTGGCTACCCATACCTTATCTCCGTTTGGCCTAAATTTAGGATCTAAGTACCACACACATTCGTATTTGAAATCTTCATAAGTTATATTAAAATTTTTGTCATATTCTATGTCAGGAATGTCAGGATTACGAATAACTCTAGTATGAACATCGGGAGTAACATATCCCATGTCTTTTAATAATTTAGTACCACCTCCTCTTGTTTTAACTTTAACGGCCCATACTTTGTCACTGTTCGGAGTAAACTTATTATCTAAATACCACACACATTCGTATTTGAAATCATGCCACGCAATATTAAAGTCTATAGGATATTTTAACTCGGGAAGGTCGGGATTATATATTATACGCATATGAACATCTGGAGTAATATGACCCATATCCTTTTCTCCCACCGGTTCACTGTTTTGTAGGCGGCATTTCATAATCCAAATTTTATCTCCATTTGAGAATTTAGGATCTATGTACCATATCATTTCATATCTTAAATCATATAAATCATTAATATCTGGTGTATTAAATTTAATATTAATATCGACATCGGGATTATATTCCCACTCAAGCTCAAGGTCAACTTCAAAATATTTCTGTTCAATAATCCAGTTTTTTGTAAAATGTTTGGCGATCCAGATTCCATTGTATTTCCAAACAATACATCGATCAGATTTTATAAATGGCAATGATTTTATGTTTTTATAAAATTGAAACCCTTCAAAATCAGGATTGGCTATTATAAATTCATCGTATCCTTGCCCTAAATTATACAACTCTAGGTCAAATGCTTTGGCATCGCCTTTCCATTCAATTGTTTTTATTTTTTTAATAGGAACATAATATGCGTCAATCATATATCTTTAATCCAGTTATAATATTCTTTTAAACCTTTGGTTAAATCAATAGTGGGGTAATATCCAAAATCTGATTTCGCTCGCATAATATTTAACTGACCTCGAATAGGAAAGTTAAAATCTCGCTTATCAACACGCACTGATCCTTTGCCAACTATGTCGACAACTAGATTGGCAGCTTCTAAAAGTGTATAAGATTTACCGCGAGCTATGTTGTAAGTAGTGTTTGATGTATTGTCACTTATAGCGGCTAAAGCTATCCCCATGGCAGCGTCATCGATATAAGTAAAATCTAAAGAATCGTTAACACCATTAACAGTTAATATATCATCACGCATAGCGGCAGTTAAAAATTTACTAATTACTCTATCTTCAACGTCGTGTGGACCATAAACAGCACTAGGTCGAATAATAGTATAATCTAAATCATATTGTCTATTATAATCTTGAACTAACATTTCTCCGGCAAATTTTAATATGCCGTATTGACCAAAAGGCTTACAATCAGAACTTTCGTCAATGCCATCGCACAAATCTTGTTTGTTAAAATTTCCATAAACCATGCTAGAACTAACATACACAAACTTTTTAACATTATGTTTTACGCTAAGTTCTAATAAGTTAAGTAATCCTTCGATCATTACTCTACTTCCTGCAGCAGGATTTTTATTTACAATTTTTTGTCTGGGAAAACTAGCAAGATGTATAACAACATCAACTCCCTCAAATATACTATCGTCAAAAGGTTTTTCAATACTAGCAATACAAATATCGCGAGTTTTTATTCTACATAAACGTTCAAGCATTATATAATCTAATTCTGCTTTGGGAATAATATCGTAGTCAGTTTTATTATCAATAATAGCACATTCATGCCGAAAACTTTCAAGTACACGAACTACATTGTGGCCTATAAAGCCCAGCCCACCAGTTACTAAGATTTTTGCCATTTAAGTGCCCAAAAAGTTTGATCCTGTTCGTTGAGTCGAGCAATTACATAATATGTATGACCAAACGTGTACGGATTAATTACTCGATGCCAAAAAGGAGTTTCTATAGCATGTTCCATAACCCATTGCCCTACTTCTGAATTTTGCCACTCAGATAATGGCTGGGCGGCGTAGATATCTGGATCCTCAACATCACCCATATTAAATTCGTGAACTTTAACATCAGAAAATTTAACTGCTTTATCATTGATGAGTTTCCACTCGGGTGCTTTAAATAATTTTTCTGCTGTTGATGAACGAGTTGAAGGGCGGATTCCCATAGTACATTGTAACAAAACTTTAGGTCTTTTACAACCTAAAGTTTTCCCAATATCTTATCAGTTTCTGGTTGAACTAGTGCTGCTACACTTTTAATATCAACTACAAAATCAACATCTTTGATTTGATCATCCAATTCCCCAAATGTACGGGTTACCAGTTGCTCAATATCTTCAATTTGTAAACCTTGTTTGATTAACGTGTGTAAGTTGATGGTGCGTTGTTTGCCATCAGTTAATTTAATTACAATTTTTTTAATACACTCCAGTGGAACATCTGTTTTATTTACTTCTTTAACAATAATTTCCCACTGGTCCAACAATTCATCAATTGGCTGCATCACTCACCGCAGACTTGGCTGGACGACCACGACGTCTAGGAGCTTCTACTACCGGAGGAGTCCAAGTAGCTTCACTTGGTGTTACACCTGGTACCATACGTTCAGCATCTTTCTTCATGCGTGAGGCTTCTGCAATCATAGCATTAGCTTCTTGTTCCATGCGTTTAGCTTGTGTTACCATGTTGGCGGCAATCTGACGGTCATTTAATACACCGTCTTGGGGTGCTATAAGTGGGTTAGGTGCTTGGAAACGAGATTCAGCAGATTGTTGTTTAGCAAGTTGTTCTTCTTTATAGCGAGCTTCGGCAGCACGTTTAACGGAAGGATCAACCATGCCACGACTAGCTTCGTTTTCTTCCATTTTTTTACGAGCTTCTTCGCCTTGATTCATTTCGTTAATTAATTTATTAAGTTCATCTAAACGGACGTTGGCATTAGTGGTGGGTGTCATAATAACATCGGCACAACGAATTTTCTTAATCATGCGCTCGCTGTGTAGTGTTTCGAGAATAGGACGACCATCCGGAAGTAATGAACGATGTAACGCATCGGCCAGTTGATTAGCTTCTTGGCCAACAGGACTTTCTACAACTTTCTGAATAGCATCTTGCCATGCAGCATTGAGTACTTCGGGATAAATTACCAAACACATATGAGTGTCGCCCGGAACTTCACGATATAGTACTAATACTTTACGGTCATTATTTCTACCTACGTGTTTCATCATTTGTGCCATGTTAATCTCCTTGGGTCATGTCACTGGGTAATGAATCATCAGTGGCGTTTGGCGTTTCTCCATTTTCGGAAGTAGCGGCTGCCGCTTGGGCTTGTTCCACAACCGTGTTTAGAAAAGTTGTAAGTTTGTCAAAGACAATTCCAACTTGTGTTAATTCAGCACCGCGAAATGCTCCGCGTTGTGCTGCAAGATCTACTATACCACGAAGAGCATCGAGATCAGCTACAGTAATTTGAGTTTGAGTAGTATTTTCCATACAGATATTTAATATAAATTATTCGACGGCAAAAATAAAATACCCCTATTTTTGGGGTATTTTGGATAAGTTGACTGCTAGTTTTACTTGTTTAGTGCTAAATTTAACCAAATTAACCCAGCACTAATCGATGCTCCGATATAATCGCCGCGGCCGAGTTCATTTAATAGGCACTCCTATAATAAGTTTGATTAAAACAACACTTAATACAAAAATAGCTAACCAAACTGAAATAAATATTCCTAGTAAAGAA
>Ga0214164_1000033_pt1 | contig 101109 bp, 98 predicted proteins | sample TroBogepilimnion_13_FD_153003 | JGI IMG/M metagenome (GOLD analysis project Ga0214164, IMG submission 153003) | Freshwater microbial communities from Trout Bog Lake, WI - Practice 03JUN2009 epilimnion v4 | ecosystem: Environmental > Aquatic > Freshwater > Lake > Epilimnion/Euphotic zone ... | reverse complement strand
TCACGTTCCGTTACGCTGAATCCCGGCATGATGGGTTCTGGGGATGCAGTCGTGCAGGCTTTAAAAGTTCCACCGCATTCTGTAGAAGCCGAGCAATCTTTGCTCGGCGGTCTACTGATCGATAACTCCTCTTGGGATAACCTAGGTGGAGTATTAAATGATAAAGATTTCTATCGCCCCGAACATGCTTTGATCTACAAAGCAATCGCTCGTTTGGTTGGCGATAATCACCCCGCTGATGTGATTACCGTTCATGATGCAATTAAATCCGAGCAAGGTGGTGACTTAGTTGGCATTGATTATCTAAATTCCTTAGCGCAAAACACGCCAAGTGCGGCGAACATTAAAGGCTATGCCGATATTGTTCGTGACCGTAGTATTTTGCGTCGCTTAATTGAAGTTTCAGACAGCATTGTCAATTCTGCATTTGTTCCCGAGGGACGTACTGTTAGAACTCTTTTGGATGAGGCTGAGTCACGCATTCTTCAGATTGGCGAAGAAGGGAGTCGCAAGGCTGATTACCTCGAAATTGAACCGCTTCTAAAAGCCGTAGTTGCTCGTATTGATGAGCTCTATAACCGCCAAGGCGGTAGTGACATCACGGGTATTGCAACTGGCTTCTTAGATCTAGACAAGCAAACTAGCGGTCTTCAAAAAGGTGACTTAGTCATTGTTGCTGGTCGTCCTTCCATGGGTAAAGCACAACCTTTAGACGCAAAAGTGAAAACGTTTGATGGCTGGAAGCTGATGGGTGATTTGCGTTTTGGTGATCGCCTCGCTTCCGTTGATGGTCAGCATTCTATGGTGACTGGTATTTATCCGCAGGGCACTAAGCAAATATATAAAGTCACTTTTTCTGATGGCCGTCAAGCTGAGTGTTGTGACGAACATCTGTGGCGTGTGATGTATCGCGATTGGTCTGAGCCGCGCGTTATCGATACAACCCGCCTAATGGAAATGCTCCAATGTGTTCGATATAAAAATAGATTGTGGATTGATCCCGTCTCAGGTGATTTTGGTCACTCTAATGTATTGCCGATTCATCCATGGGTATTGGGTGCATTGCTCGGCGATGGAACTTTAGCGTTATCTCACGGTTCTGTGATGTTCTCAACTAAGTCGCCTGATTTAGTTGAGCGTATGAATTTACTTGCAAACTATGAGATGGAGTTGGTGCATGCTAATGCATACGACTGGAGAGTGGTTTCGAAAGAAAGAATTGCTGCTAATGGTCAAAGGGCGGCTGTAAAAACAAATTACTTTAGAGCTGCTTTAGGTGAATTAGGCGTTTTAGGTTGCAGAAGTTTTGATAAATATATTCCCGCTACTTATTTAGAGGCAAATAAGACTTCTCGTCTCGCATTGTTCCAGGGTTTGATGGATACCGATGGCTGGATTGAAAAGTGGGGCTCCATTCGCTTTTGTACAGCAAGCAAGCAATTGTCTGAAGATGTAGCAACTCTAGCGAGATCATTAGGTGGCTTTTGCTCGATTGCACATAAGCAGTCTAGCTATATCTATAAGGGTGAGAAAAAGCAGGGACGCGTATCTTATGTTTTAAATATGAGCTTTGCCTCTGGTTTTGAGGCTTTCACCCTGCCTGAAAAGAAGGAAAGATTAAGAGCAAGCTGGGATCGTCAGCGCAGACTTTCATTTACAAGCATCGTTCCCTCCAGAATGTCTGAGGCGCAATGTATTTCAGTGAGCCATCCTCAAAGAACCTATGTAACGAATGGCTATGTTGTCACTCACAATACTGCTTTTGCATTGAATATTGCTGAGAACGTTGCCTTAGCTGAAGGATTGCCTGTTGTTGTGTTCTCTATGGAGATGTCAGGTGAACAGTTGGCCGCCCGTTTATTGGGTTCAGTAGGGCGCGTAGATCAAGGTCGTATGCGTACTGGTAAGTTACAAGACGATGAGTGGCCACGCGTTACTGATGCGATTGCCCGTTTAAGTAATACCCAGATTTTGATTGATGAGACTGGTTCTTTATCAAGCTTAGAGTTGCGTGCACGCGCACGTCGTATCGCTAGAAACTTTGGTGGCACACTTGGTTTGGTAGTGATTGACTACTTGCAGTTGATGAGTGGCTCTGGTTCTGAAAACCGAGCAACGGAGATTTCTGAAATCTCTCGCTCACTGAAATCCCTCGCAAAAGAATTGCAGTGCCCGGTAGTGGCACTTTCACAGTTAAATCGTGGTCTTGAGCAACGTCCCAATAAGCGCCCCATCATGTCTGATTTACGCGAATCCGGTGCTATCGAGCAAGATGCTGACTTAATTATGTTCATCTATCGTGATGAGGTGTATCACCCTGATACCACGACTGATAAAGGTGTAGCAGAGATCATCATCGGTAAGCAGCGTAACGGTCCAATTGGTACAGTGCGCCTAAGTTGGCAAGGACCGTATACCAAGTTTGATAACTTGGCTGTGGGATCTATTGGTTACTCTTCGGGTGGGTATGAGCCGTTCTAAGTAAAGAAGAATAAAAATAAACTGAAACTAGAAATAGTTAAAAGCAGATAAAGTAATAAATAAAGAAAAAGCCTCACAATGCGAGGCTTTTTTAACACAGAAAGTAATTAAAGTTTATCTAACTGAACTTATTTTCCAGCTTCACATTTCTTGATTGAAGCAGTCTTTGCAGCACCATACAGCGGCTTGCCATCTTTGCTCACTGCCTTAGCTTCGCATGCCGCTTGATCGGCAAAAGCATAAGTAGGGAGTGTAAAACTAAACGTGATACTTAAAGCAATGATTATTTTTTTCATAGCATCTCCAGTGGTGAGTGTTTCATTTGACAGACTGCTTAACAAATACTGTAACCAAAACTAGGATATTTGGAAACATAGGGAAAGTGCTATTCACCAAAAAGCAGGTGCTATTAGGGCGCTACACGACGTGCTTCAGTAAATTTAGCTGCCCAATATGGCGTAGTGATGTAATCAAGACGCACAGTGCCACCAGCACTCGGAGCATGTACGAATCTGCCTTGCCCAACATAGATTCCCGCGTGGGAATATTTTTCACCGGTAGTATTAAAGAAGACTAGGTCGCCTGGAGCTGGTGGTTGACCTTCAATACTTACGCCTTTGGTGCTCATCAATTGAATCGTACGAGGTAGCTTTATCCCAGCTGCTTTGTTATAAACATAAACAATCAATCCGCTGCAATCAAATCCGCCCTTCGGGGTGTTGCCACCATATCGATAAGGAACATCTACTAAGCCTACTGCTGCAATCGAGATATCTTCAGTGCCAACACTAGTATCTTGTTTGAATTGAGAAACTCTAGAGGAGTAGTTTGATTTACCGCTGAATGTGCTACATCCACTTAGGATGAGTAAGCTACAAATAAAAATGCCGCACCCTAAAAGAGTGCGGCATGAAGAAGCCGGCTTAGAGTGCGTCAGCAGCATGATCCGCAAGACGTGAACGCTCACCGCGAGCCAATGTCACATGACCACCGTGACGCCAGCCTTTGAAACGATCAACTACATAAGTTAAACCAGAAGAACCCTCTGTTAGGTAGGGAGTATCAATCTGAGCGATATTGCCTAAGCAAACAATCTTAGTACCAGGACCTGCACGAGTAACCAAGGTTTTCATTTGTTTTGGAGTGAGGTTCTGCGCTTCATCAATGATCACAAACTTACTCACAAATGTTCTCCCGCGCATAAAGTTCATGCTCTTTACTTTGATGCGTGAGCGAATCAACTCCTGGGTTGCAGCACGACCCCATTCACCAGCGCCGCCATCCTCATTGCGTTGTAGCACCTCAAGATTATCATCAAATGCGCCCATCCAAGGCTGCATTTTTTCTTCTTCAGTGCCAGGGAGGAAGCCAATGTCTTCACCAACAGGCACGGTAGCGCGAGTGATGATGATTTCGTTATAGCGCTTGCTATCTAATACCTGCTCAAGTCCAGCAGCCAAAGCCAGCAAAGTTTTACCCGTGCCAGCTTGACCAAGTAGGGTCACAAAATCTACGTCTGGATTCATGAGTAGATTCATGGCAAAGTTTTGCTCGCGGTTGCGTGCTGTCACACTCCAGACATTGTTCTTCTGATGTGAGAAGTCTCTTAAGGTTTGCAGGAGGGCAGTCTTGCCGTTAATTTCTCTAACCTGAGCATAAAACGGTGTAGATCCATCTGGATTTTCTTGATAAACAAACTGGTTGACCAGCATGCTTGGTACAGATGGTCCGGTCACGCGATAAAACATCGTGCCGGATTTGGAATCAGCCCAGCTTTCCATATCTTTGCCATGCTTAGGCCAAAAGTCTGCAGGTAATGTCATCACACCGGCATACATCAAGTCGCGATCTTCTAAAACCTGGTCGTTGAAATAATCTTCCGCTGGCAAGCCAAGTGCGCGTGCCTTAATACGCATATTGATATCTTTAGATACCAACACCACTTCTTGCCCTTTGCGGGTTTTTTGTAGTTCGCTTACAACTGCCAATATCAGATTGTCGCCTTTGCCCTCTGGTAGGCCCTCAGGTAGTGCTTGTGTAGACAACTTAGTTTGGAAGAAAAGACGACCAGTGACATCTTGATTGCCTAGCTTATTGAGTGGGATGCCTTCATCTAAGGTACCGCTAGTACCAGCAATCAGTTGGTCCAAGGATCTGCTGACTGTGCGGGCGTTACGCGCTACCTCAGTCATACCTTTCTTATGATTGTCCAACTCCTCTAGAGTAGTCATTGGTAAGTAGAGGTCATGCTCTGAGAATCGGAACAAGGAGCTTGGATCATGCATCAACACATTGGTATCCAATACAAACAAACTTGGAGGTCCAGTACGAACTACACGCTTTGGTTTTTCTGGAACAGGCGCTTTGCTCTCGTTTCTAATAGGGTTTCGATCTGCTTTGATCTTTTCGAGAGCCACTTCTGCTGCGGACAAATCTTCATCTGCGTCATTAGTCCAATCAACAGCTTCCATTACCACCGGTTTTGCTTGAGCGGGACGTTTCTTTAAGTCAGGAGTATCTTTGCGACTGAGTTTGACTTGATCAGCAATTTGAGTGGGGATTGGGGGCAGTGGCATTTACTCTCCTAAAAGAAAAAACCGCCAAGCGGAGTGCATTGACGGTTTATTACGAAACTAGTTGTATTGAGGGTTGAGAAACTGAGGGGGTTAATCCCCTCGCCTGATCTGAGATATTCAGGTTTCTGATTCAAACGGATTGTCAGTCTTTCCCGTCGTTTACGGTGCATATGAATCACTTTACCCCAAAATTTAGGGTTTGCAAGCACCTCAGATCAAATTGTTGTAAAAATTATTGAGTGGCTTGAGCTGCCTGTAATACTTCTGTCACATGTCCTGGAACCTTAAGACCGCGCCACTCTTTTACTAGCTTGCCAGAGGAGTCAAATAGGAAGGTGCTGCGCTCAACGCCCCTGACTTGCTTGCCATACATATTCTTCATTTTCATGACGCCAAAGATCTGGCAAAGTTTTTCTTCGGTATCGGCAACCAACTCAAAAGGGAGCTCTAATTTGCTGCGAAAGTTATCGTGTGACTTGAGACTATCCCGGGAAACACCGACTACTAGAGTATTGGCTTTGGTAAAGGCTTCAATGTTGTCCCTGAATTCACCAGACTCAGCAGTGCATCCCGGTGTCATGTCTTTAGGATAAAAGTATAGGACCAGCTTTTTACCTTTTGCGGACGCTGGTGAAAACGTCAGCCCAGAAGTTGCTGGAATTTCGCACTGTGGCATAGGTTGTCCGATGGCTACTGTCATGATGATCCTTCGTTGGTTGATTTTCTTTATGATCTTTCAGGCTTTTTAGATTAATCAGTTGTTTTGAATAATTAAATCACCGCTACGATTGGGGATTTCACCCCAAGTTAACGGTAGTAACGCTATTTTATCGAGTTGTTTAGTCGCTTCCCAGGATTTATGGAGTGCGCCCATGGTGACAAGGTCGTGGCCCTGATCGAGCCATCCAGCTAGCAGCCTCTCAAATGCAGGCAATAGCTTTTGACCCTCAAGCTCAGCATGCAGGGTGAATACTTGGTCATTGGGGTTACTCTGGGTAATTTCTAGTAGCTTTTTAACCGCGCCAAACTCATCTGCGCCATCAATACCAATGAGTTCATCAAAGGTGGGAAGAGTGGTTGGGTATTGCACATGCTTTGCTTTGCCAGAATTCAGTGCAAGACGGTAAGGCATTAGATTGGGTTCTGCTCTGCCATCAGATGAGTAAGCAATGCCCCATTGATCAAGTTGCTCAAAAGCAGTTTCATTCATCTGCCAACCAGCTGCGCCATAAGTAACTGGAGCATGACCAAAGATTTCAACAAAACGGTCCCAACTTTTTTGCATCATTGCTTTGGTCCAAATTGCATCTTGATTACGAACTGTATCTTGCCATGCAACGTGATCCCAAGTATGAATACCTGTTTCATGTCCCGCTTTATCAATGGCACGCATTTCAGCCGCCGCCTGTTTACCAATATCTGGGCCTGGTATCAGTACACCGTAAAGCAGGGTCTTGATACCATAGTGCTCAACAACAGAGGTGCGACTCACTTTTTTCAGAAAGCCTGGGCGAAAGATACGTTTTAATGCCCAACCAGTATGGTCCGGACCAAGGCTAAATAGGAAAGTGGCTTTTAAGCCAAAGCGCTCAAGAGTACGAGCTAGATTGGGTACACCTTCTTTTGTACCGCGTAAGGTATCGACATCAACCTTGAGAGCAATCTTAGCCATGAATCCTTAATTACTTGCGCTTATTCTTTATCAACAAGATGACGTGCTTTTTCAACGTCTTCACGATAGGCCTCAAAAATATTTTTGAGTGCATCGGACATCGTTGTAGTTGGTTTCCAAGCTAACTCACTCATCGTGTTATCGATTGCTGGAACACGATTCTGTACGTCTTGATAGCCTTCACCGTAGTAAGCGCCTGAAGTAGTTTCAACGATCTTCACTTCGTTGGCTGTCTTAGCGTACTCAGGAATACTACGAGCGATATCTAGCATTTGATTGGCTAGCTCACGAATGGAGTGATTATTCTTTGGATTGCCGATGTTGTAGATCTTGCCGTTCGCAATACCATCTTTGTTATCAATAATGCGCATCAAAGCGTCTATGCCATCATCAATATAAGTAAAGGCACGTTTCTGAGCGCCACCGTCAACTACATTGATGGGTTCACCGCGAACTATATGACCCAAGAACTGAGTCACTACACGTGATGAACCTTCTTTTGGTGTGTAGATGCTATCCAAGCCAGGGCCAATCCAATTAAATGGGCGGAAGAGGGTAAAGCGCAAGCCTTCCATGCCATAGCCCCAAATCACACGGTCCATCAATTGCTTGGAGCAGGCGTAGATCCAGCGTGGCTTATTAATTGGACCATAAACCATATTTGATTTAGATGGGTCGAACTCACTGTCTTCACACATTCCATACACTTCGGAGGTGGATGGAAATACCAAATGCTTTTGGTATTTCACGGCAGAGCGTACGATCGGCAGATTTGCCTCGAAGTCGAGCTCAAATACTTTCAGCGGCTGCTGCACATAGGTGGCAGGTGTTGCAATTGCAACTAAGGGCAAGATGGCATCGCATTTACGGACGTGATATTCAACCCATTCTTTATTGATGGTGATGTCACCCTCAAAAAAATGCATACGTGGATGATTGATTAAGTCGCCCAGACGATCGTTTTGCATGTCCATGCCATAGACATCCCAATCAGTTGTCTCGAGAATGCGCTTAGATAGGTGGTGACCAATAAATCCATTAACACCAAGAATGAGTACTTTTTTCATCTTTACTGCCTCGTTTTAATCTAATAAGTGTTGCTACTTAGTTGCTAGCTGGAAACCATTCCAATATCTCAACTGCCTGATGGTCGCCGCAAATGCCGAATACTCGATTATCAACCACTTGGACGCCACAAACCCCGAGATTGAGGTTGGCTGGAAATGGCCCTTTTCGGCTGGTGCGGGCCACAATCATGGTCTTATTCTCGTGGTCCGTAAAGGCGCCAGGGTAAGGGGGCGCAACTGCCCGAACGAGGTCATGAACCTGTTTTGCAGTCTGATTCCAGTGAATTTGCCCATCAGCAGGCTTACGGCCGCCAAAATAACTGCCTTTTTGCAGCTCATTGGGCTTTCTGGGTACTGTTCCTTTCAAAAGGCTGGCCAAAACAGAGTCAATCACACTTACTGCCGCCTCACTTACCTTAGCAAAAACATCGGTGGCAGTTTCATCAGGGCCGATGCTGACAGCTTTTTGTCCAACAATATCTCCAGCATCTGGTTTGGTTTCCATGATGTGAAGGGTTGCGCCTGTCTCAGTCTCACCATGCAAGATGGCCCAATTGACCGGTGCACGTCCCCGATACTTTGGCAGTAATGAGCCATGCATGTTTAAAGCTGCAATTTTGGCGCATATCAATATTTGTGCCGGAATCATGAAGCGATAGTAAAAAGAAAAAATGTAATCCGGTCTTAGCTCTTCAATCTTCGGAATCAAACGTACCAGCTCATTAGCCTTAGGTGTGATGAACGGAATATTTTTCTGGGCACATAATTTAGCAACACTCCCAAACCAGACGTTCTCATTAGGATCATCTTCGTGAGTGACTACTAGATCAACTTGTATGCCCGCATTGAGAAGTGCCTTGAGGCAGTTGACGCCAACATCATGATAAGCAAAGACGACTGCGTGCAATTATTTTTTCTCTAAGACGGTTTGCACAACATAACGTGGGCGCTTACGAATCTGCTGATAGATACGACCAATATATTCTCCCAGAAGACCAAGTCCAAAAAGCATCACGCCAATCAAGAAGAAGGTCAAAGCGAAGAGAGTGAATACGCCCTCAACCTCAGCGCCCAGCAAAAAGCGGCGGACAAGTAAGTAGGCAAATAAGCTGCCTGCAGCAAAGGCTAGAAGCATGCCGAGGATTGAGAAAATCTGCAATGGCATGATCGAGAAGCCTGTAACCAAGTCAAAGTTCAAGCGAATAAGTTGATACAAACTGTACTTAGATTCACCCGCAAAACGCTCTTCATGTTTAACGGTAATCTCCATCGGGTTTGCAGAAAAAGTATATGCCAGCGCTGGAATAAAAGTGTTGCTCTCATCGCACTGGCGAACCAAGTCAATGATCCGACGACTATAACCACGTAACATACAACCTTGATCAGTCATTGTGATACGAGTTATGTTTTCACGTAAGCGATTCATGGCGCGTGAAGCAAGCTTTCTAAAGAAACTATCACGACGGTCAGCACGAATAGTGCCAACGTAATCATGACCTTTTAATAGTTGCTCGGTTAACTTATCAATTTCTTCCGGCGGATTTTGTAAGTCAGCATCCAGAGTAATAATGTGCTCGCCTTTGGCATATTCAAAGCCAGCCATGATGGCCATATGTTGGCCAAAGTTACTATGAAATAAAACAGCGCGGGTGACATCTGGACGTAATTCAACCTGCTTGGAAAGCATGCCGGCGGATCGATCTTTGCTGCCGTCATTCACGAAGACGACCTCATAGGTAATCTGGCGTTTGGCTGCTAGCCCATCCAATGCTGGGTAGAGGCGATCAAATAGCGCCTGAAGTCCATCTTCCTCGTTGTAAACGGGAATAACGATACTGAGTGTTGGGTTAGCAACTAAATTTGCAGTCATCCCGCAATTTTGCCTGATTCTGGGCTTTTAACCCAATAAGCTCAGTTTTTACGATATTTCAGCAAAATCCCGACTAATTCCTTGGCGATACGACCTACGTCTTCATTTGCCATTGCTGGAAATAAAGGGAGGGTCAGAATGGATTTGCCAATGCGCTCGGCAATTGGCGTATCCGATGTTTTGTAGCCCAGGTTTTTATAGAGAGTAAAGCTAGTAATGGCAGGGTAATGAACACCAGTGCCAATTCCTAAATCTTTTAACTCGGTCATGATTTGTGCGCGATCGGTCTTTAGCTGATGCAAAGGTAGTACTACTTGAAACATGTGCCAGTTACTATCACTAAAGTTTTCTACTGGAAGCTCTAAGCCTAAATTTTCTAATCCAGCGGCTTTCAACTCAGCATGGATGACCTCAAAGTATTGGCGTGCGAGTGCGGTTCGACGAGTTTGGTATGAGGGAAGTTGCTTGAGTTGCTCGAGACCTATTACTGCATTCACATCCGTTAAATTATCTTTGCCACCCAGTACATCAACATCCATTCCATCCAAGCCCTGACGAGTCAAGCCCTGGAGGCGAAACTTTTCAGCAAGCTTTGCCTCTTCGGCATTATTGAGAACAAGGCAACCACCTTCAACTGTAGTGAGGTTTTTATTGGCCTGAAAGCTGAAGCTCACTAAGTCACCAAAGCTGCCAATCTTCTTGCCTTGCCACTGCGAGCCAAAGGCTTGTGCAGCATCCTCGATGACGCGAAGCTTATGTTGTTTAGCCAAAGAGTAGAGCTGATCCATATCAACCGGTAATCCAGCTAGATAGACAGGCATGATTGCCCGCGTTTTAGGTGTCATTGCTTGCGCTACTTTACCGAGATCGATATTACGAGTAATTGCATCAACATCTACAAAAACGGGTTTTGCACCAACACTCAAAATCACATTTGAAGTTGCCACCCAAGAAATTGGGGTGGTAATAACTTCGTCACCGGGACCAATTCCTGCAACTTGCAAAGCAATTTTCATAGTGGCGGTGCCATTAGCAAAGCAGCGCACTGGACGATCGCTAAAGTACTTACTTAGAGCGGATTCAAACTCCGCTAATTTAGGGCCCGAAGTCACCCAACCTGAGCGCAACACCTCTGAAACAGCATCAATGGTTTCTTGATTAAAGCTAGGGCGCGTAAAGGGAATAAATGGGGATTTAGGGTCTGACATAGGCCTCTATATTACTGCGTCACGTTTGATGCATTGGGGTGTTTCACAATCACTCTGCGAGAGTCGCGATCAACCTCCTGCATGGGAAAGTTTCGAGCCTTGAGCGCATCAAACTGCTCGGGAACCATCAGGGCATAAGCCGTTTGATCATCTTGCCAGCGCGCAATAAAGGCATCTAAGGAGGGTATCCAAAGATCTGGCTCCTGATTCACGCCAAACTCAAGCTCATCAGGAGACTCCACCATGATCATGGTCCTACCTAAATAGAAAGGGATTGTGTGGTCTAAAAGACGCACGGAATAGAAATTCACTTTCTCAGGAATTGAGGCTTTGACTCGCTCAACAAGATCGATTCCAGAAACTGCGCGACCTAGAGACTCGTGACCTGTACCAGCGATGATTGTGCACAGAAAGAACCCGCAAGCAAAACTGACAATACTTTGGATACCGTTACGTTTGCTTTGCCATGCTGCATAGGCACAAAAACTCACAAGCGCAATTAATGCAACCACTACCCAATTGATGTATTGCGAATAGGCCTCAATTTCATCAGGTCTCGCTTGCTTGCTAATAACATCCAAAAAGAAAAAGCCAATCAACCCAAGGATTGAAAATCCTAATATTTGTAATTTCCATGGTAATGCCATGGTGTTGGTATGACCTAGTAAACGATCTAAGTACTTTCCAATGATCAATGCGAGTGCAGGAAAAATAGGAATGATGTAGCCAGGCAACTTTGAGTGAGATGCGCTAAAGAATGCAAAAATAACCACAAACCAGCACGCCAATAACCAGCTTGGTGAAAACTCGCGACGACGCTCAGTCCAAGCCTGTATCAGTGCACCAGGCATTTGTAGTGCCCATGGAAGAAGACCGATAAGCAGAAGTGGTACAAAGTAATAAATAGGACCTGTTCTGCTGTGAGCATCTTGTGTAAAGCGTTGCAGATGCTCATGAATAAAGAAGAACTCCAAGAACTCAGGATTACGTTCCGCTACCAATACAAACCAAGGCGCTGTAATCATTAGAAACAAAATAGCTCCACTAAACAAACGTGAGCGAGTCCAGATTTTCCAATCCCATGTGCTGATGGAGTAAGCAATAAATACCAGCGCAGGAATCGCAGCACCAATCAGGCCTTTGGATAAAGTGGCTAATGCCATAAAAAACCAGCAAGCCCACATCCAATTACGACAACTGTTTTTGTTGTGAGAGGTTTGTGAGATTAATAAGCTACAGAGGGCTGCAACTAAAAATGAGGATAGGCCCATGTCTAGTGAGTTGAAGTGCCCGCTGATAATCCACATCGGGCTAGATGCAAGAACAACTGCAGACAACCATCCTGCTCTGACGTTAAAGATTCGCGCGCCAGTATAGCCAACTAATACAATCGTTAAAAATCCAGTGAGGGCAGTCCACAGACGTGCTTGCCAATCGCCGATGCCGAATACTTGAAATGCCGCTGCAGTAGCCCAAGCTTGCAATGGCGGTTTTTCAAAATACTTGTAGCCGTTGTAGCGCGGTGTGATCCAGTCACCCGTTACTAACATCTCGCGTGCAATTTCGGCATAGCGTCCTTCATCTGAAGGAATGAGGTGGCGGTAATTGAGAGTGCCGAACCATAGCAGCCCATAAATAAGGACTATCAACAAAATCTTGGCCGGGTGCAGAGTAGATGACTGCCGAATTTGGCCAAATTGCATTAGGCGGGTTCCACAATCAAGGCTAATAGGACTTGACGTCCTTCGCCTACAAGAATGTTGTAAGTTCTGCAGGCAGCTTGAGAGTCCATGAGTTCAAAGCCAATGTTGGCGAAAATCAGCGCTTTGAGGAGTTCTGGCTTAGGAAAGCGCTGTCGGCTACCAGTCCCAATTAGGATTAATTCTGGTTTTAAATCAACGAGTTGTGAGAAATCATGAGACTCGATACTCTCAAAATTTTGGACAGGCCACTCTGAGATAGCGCCATCTGAGCTAAGGATAACGGCGTGGGCGTAAGGAATCTTATTGATTTCTACGTAGCCATCGCCGTAGGCAGTGATGGTATTCGCTCCGGAATGGGGGTCAGATTGAAGCTTCAAGTGGACTCTCTGTCATAATTATGTGGATTATAGCTAGCTGTTTTTTCTCATATTTCAAGAACTTACCCTTAAATTTATTGTGAAACCGATCCTAAAGTCCCAAAAGCTGAATAACGTCTGTTACGACATACGTGGGCCGGTGCTCGAGCTTGCTCAGCGCATGGAGGAAGAGGGGCACAAAATCATCAAATTAAACATCGGAAACGTAGGGGTTTTCGGTTTTGATCCTCCTGAAGAGATTCAGTTGGACATGATTCGCAATCTTAGCAATGCATCGGCTTATTCAGATTCCAAAGGCATCTTTGCTGCTCGTAAAGCCATCATGCAGTACTGCCAAGAAAAGGGCATTCAAGGCGTGGCCTTGGACGATGTCTATACAGGCAATGGTGTTTCTGAGCTCATCGTACTTTCGATGAACGCGCTCTTGAATGATGGCGATGAGGTTTTGGTACCAATGCCCGATTATCCCCTGTGGACTGCTGCGGTAAGCTTGTCTAGCGGCACCCCTGTGCACTATCTTTGCGATGAGTCCAAAGATTGGGCTCCAGATTTAAATGATCTGCGTAAAAAAATCACACCTCGCACTAAAGCGATTGTCGTGATTAATCCGAATAATCCAACTGGTGCAATTTATTCCAAAGAAATATTGTTGGAATTAATTCAAACTGCACGTGAACACGGCTTAATTTTATTTGCCGATGAAATCTACGACAAGATGTTGTACGACGGCGAAAAGCACATCTCACTAGCGTCTTTGTCCACAGACGTAGTCACCATTACTTTCAATGGCTTGTCTAAGAACTACCGTTCATGTGGTTATCGCGCGGGCTGGATGATTGTTTCAGGTGATAAAGAGATGGTACGTGATTACATCGAAGGCTTGAATATGCTTGCCTCGATGCGTCTGTGTGCCAACGTTCCTGGACAGTATGCAATTCAAACGGCTCTTGGTGGTTATCAAAGTATTGGTGATTTGGTGAGTGATGGCGGCCGTCTTGCTAAGCAGCGCGACCTTGCTTGGAAATTGATTACGGATATTCCTGGCGTCACTTGCGTGAAGCCAAAATCTGCTTTGTATTTATTTCCGAAGTTGGACCCTGAGGTCTACCCGATTGAAGATGATCAACAGTTTGTTGCCGATCTTTTAAAAGAAGAAAAAGTATTGTTAGTCCAAGGCTCTGGATTTAACTGGGGGAAACCTGATCACTTCCGTGTAGTGTTCTTGCCTCACGAAGATGTTCTCAAGGAAGCTATTGGCCGCCTCGCACGTTTTCTCGAGCGTTATCGTAATAAGCACAGCCGTAAGGCTTCTTCAACTGTAGCAAAGGCATCATGAAACCGATTCAAGTAGGTCTATTAGGTATTGGCACTGTTGGTGGTGGCGTATTTACTGTTCTTGAGCGCAACCAAGATGAGATTCAACGTCGTGCTGGGCGCGGTATACGCATCAATACTGTTGCCGATTTAAATGTTGAACGTGCTAAAGAGTTGGTGAAAGATCATGCACAAGTGGTGAGTGATGCGCGTGCCGTCATTAATAACCCAGAAATTGATATTGTTGTTGAGCTCATTGGTGGTTACGGTATTGCAAAGGATTTGGTGCTTGAGGCTATTGCTGCTGGTAAGCACGTTGTTACAGCCAATAAAGCATTAATCGCTGTTCACGGTAATGAGATTTTTAAAGCGGCACATGCTAAAGGTGTGATGGTTGCTTTTGAAGCAGCAGTTGCTGGCGGCATTCCAATTATTAAAGCTTTGCGCGAAGGTTTAACTGCCAATCGTATCGAATGGATTGCAGGCATCATTAACGGTACAACCAATTTCATTCTGTCAGAGATGCGTGATAAAGGTTTGGATTTTGGAGCTGTACTGAAAGAAGCGCAGCGTTTAGGTTATGCAGAGGCTGATCCTACTTTTGATATTGAAGGTGTTGATGCTGCGCATAAAGCGACCATCATGAGTGCCATTGCATTTGGTATTCCAATGCAATTTGAAAAAGCGCACGTTGAGGGCATCACTAAATTAGATGCAATTGATATTAAATACGCAGAACAATTGGGCTATCGTATCAAGTTGCTCGGTATTGCCAAGAAAACTTCTTCAGGTGTTGAGTTGCGTGTTCACCCAACATTGATTCCATCCAAGCGTTTGATTGCCAACGTTGAAGGTGCTATGAATGCTGTACAAGTATTTGGTGATGCAGTAGGCACTACCTTGTACTACGGTAAGGGCGCAGGTTCTGAGCCAACTGCTTCCGCAGTGATTGCAGACTTAGTAGATATCACTCGTTTGATTAGTGCGGATGCCGAGCATCGCGTTCCATACTTGGCATTCCAGCCAGATGCCGTGCATGACACACCTGTTTTGCCAATTGGCGAGATCACTACCAGTTACTATCTGCGTCTGCGGGTAGCTGATCAAGCTGGCGTATTGGCTGACATTACCAAGATTTTGGCTTCACATGGCGTTTCAATTGATGCACTCTTGCAAAAAGAGGCTGATGAGGGCGAGAGTCAAACTGATTTAGTGGCTTTAACTCACGAAACCAAAGAAAAAAACATGCTTGCCGCAATCAAAGAGATTCAAGATCTCAAAACAGTTGCAGGCGAAGTGGTCAAGATCCGTTTAGAAAATCTGTCTTAAGCAAAATTTAGCAAAACACATGCGTTACCAATCCACTCGGGGCAACAGCCCACAACAATCCTTTTTAGAAATTTTGTTAGGTGGATTAGCGCCTGACGGCGGTCTTTATTTGCCGACTCAGTACCCTAAAGTGACTGCAGCGCAACTGGATTCATGGCGTAGCTTGTCATATGCTGACCTCGCATACGAAGTACTGAGTTTGTACTCCGACGATATTCCTGAGGAAGATTTGCGCACACTCTTGCGCAAAACTTATACCGAGCATGTCTATTGTAATGGTCGTCCAGAAGATAACGCCAAGGACATTACCCCAATACATTGGTTAGGTGAAGAGGGTGGCACAAAGATTGGTCTTTTAAGCCTTTCGAATGGCCCAACTTTAGCTTTCAAGGATATGGCGATGCAGTTACTTGGTAATCTCTTTGAATACGCTTTAAAGAAAAAAGGCCAGCAGCTCAATATTCTAGGTGCAACATCTGGTGATACAGGTAGCGCTGCTGAGTATGCAATGCGCGGTAAAGAGGGTGTCAAAGTATTTATGCTCTCGCCACGCGGCAAGATGAGCGCTTTCCAATCTGCACAAATGTATTCATTGCAAGACCCTAATATCTTTAATTTGGCGGTTGCAGGCGTATTTGATGATTGCCAAGATATTGTTAAAGCAGTGAGTAATGATCATGCTTTTAAGGCTAAGAACAAAATTGGTACTGTGAACTCGATCAATTGGGGTCGTGTGGTTGCTCAAGTGGTGTATTACTTCCAAGGCTATCTCCTGGCGACTAAGTCAAGCTCTGAAAGAGTCTCATTTACCGTGCCTTCAGGCAACTTTGGGAATATCTGCGCAGGTCACATTGCTCGCATGATGGGTTTACCTATCGACCATTTGATTGCCGCAACAAATGAAAATGATGTACTTGATGAATTCTTCCGTACTGGTGTGTATCGTGCGCGCAAGTCTGCTGAGACGCTTCATACATCGAGTCCATCCATGGATATTTCTAAGGCAAGTAATTTCGAACGCTTTGTATTTGATTTCATGGGTCAAGACGGCAAAGCGACTGCCGCTATGTTCAAGCAAGTAGATGAAGTTGGTGGTTTTGATATCTCAAAAGACGTAGTCTTTAAAGAACTTGGTAAATATGGTTTCCTGTCCGGCCGTAGCACCCATGAAAATCGCCTAGAAACTATTCGCGATATTGATCAACGCTATGGTGTCATGATTGATACACATACCGCAGATGGTGTGAAGGTTGCCCGTGAACACTTACAAGCTGGTATTCCAATGATTGTTCTCGAGACAGCTCTGCCAATCAAGTTTGAAGAGACAATTGAAATTGCTTTAGGCCGTCCTGCTGAGTGTCCGCCTGCATTCAAGGATATTAAATCTAAGCCGCAACGCGTTGAAAATATCGATGCAGATGTGAATCAAGTTAAAGACTTCATCACAACACATCTGAGTTAATTTTGGGTTAATGATTAGCCTAGAAAATTGAAGTAATAAAGAGCCACCCTATGACTAAGCCACCGATGTTGACTGCGCAGCAGGCATTAGATCATTTACTTTCTCATGCCCAACCTGTTGGCGAGATGGAGAAGGTGGCAATGCAATCCGCGTTAGGTCGTGTACTTGCTGAAAATATTAATAGCCTAGTTGATGTTCCACCATTGGATAACACCTCCATGGATGGCTATGCACTCAGAACGGCAGATGCCCAGAATCAAGGAAGTACTCTCAGAATTGCGCAGCGTATTCCGGCGGGTTCAATGGGAACTCAACTAGAGATTGGCACAGCTGCTCGAATTTTTACTGGCGCGCCAGTACCTCCAGGTGCCGATACAGTTGTTATGCAGGAAGATTGCACTGTGGATGGCGATGGCAATCAAGTAGTTATCAATATTGCGCCAACTTCGGGTCAATGGATTCGTCGAAGAGGTGAGGATTTAGCAGTGGGTAAAACAGCTCTTACTGCTGGAACATTTTTGCGCCCCCAGGAATTGGGTGTAGCAGCTTCCGCTGGTTTAACCCATCTCAACGTAAAGCGTCGCGTAAAAGTGGCAGCATTTTTTACTGGCGATGAATTAGCTTTACCAGGCGAGCCTCTTAAGCCAGGGGGTATCTATAACTCGAATCGCGACACCTTATTGGCATGCCTGAAGTCACTAGGATGCGATGCAACAGATTTAGGGATTGTCCCCGATCGTTTAGATGCCACTCGTGATGCTTTGCGCAAAGCAAGCAAAGACCATGATTTGATTATTACCTCAGGTGGTGTTTCGGTTGGCGAAGAGGATCACATCAAGCCAGCAGTCACTGCCGAAGGAAGATTGGATCTCTGGCAAATTGCCATTAAGCCTGGTAAACCATTGGCATTTGGTGCGGTTCGAAAATCAGATGACTCTAAAGCTGGTGAAGCCTGGTTTATTGGTTTGCCTGGTAATCCAGTTTCAAGTTTTGTGACATTCTTGTTATTTGTACGCCCCTTTATTTTGAAGCTGCAAGGTAGGGAGTCTAAGCAGCCTCAGTCTTATCTCATGCGTGCAGATTTTGATTGGTTAAAAGCTGATCGCCGCAATGAATTCTTACGTGTCAGGATTAATGAGCGGGGCGGTCTAGATCTATTTCCTAATCAAAGCTCTGGCGTGCTGACTAGTGCCTCTTGGGGTGATGGTTTAGTTGATTGCCCACCAAACCAGCCAATTAAGGCTGGTGATATGGTGAACTACATTCCTTTTGATGCGCTCCTTAAATAATCGGTTTACGATTGCTTTATGAAACTCGAATTACGTTTTTTTGCCTCATTACGTGAAGCACTTGGTATCTCGCAAGAGACCATTGCTATTCCAGATCATGTGAAAACTATTGCTGATCTCAGGAATTATCTTATCGAGCGTGGTAACCCATGGGATGATGTCTTAGCTGATAGCAAAGTGTTGCGCTGTGCCTTAAATCAACAGATGGTTAATGCAAATACTTCATTGCAAGATGGTGCTGAAGTCGCTTTCTTCCCTCCAGTGACTGGGGGCTAATATGCCGATCAAAATCCAAGAAAATGATTTTGATATTAATGCCGAAATAGCAGCGCTGCGCAAAGGCGATCTACGAGTAGGTGCTGTTGTCACCTTTTTGGGTACTGTTCGGGATATGAACGACGGTAGCCAAGTAAAGGCTATGACGCTTGAGTATTACCCCGGCATGACTGAGAAGTCCTTGCAGGAAATTCTGGATCAAGCCAAGGCGCGCTGGGAGATCTATCAAACTTTAGTGATTCATAGAGTTGGACCACTGCTGCCCGAAGATCAAATTGTTCTAGTAGCAGTGACCAGTGCACACAGAGGTGAGGCATTTGCTGCTTGTGAATTCATCATGGACTACCTCAAAACGGCAGCGCCATTCTGGAAGAAAGAAGATACCCCAAGTGGTGCTCGCTGGGTCGACGCCCGCGTCACCGATGAAGCCGCAATGGCTCGTTGGAAGTAGAACTTATTTAACTTTCTTTGCCGGATTAGATCCCGATTCAAGGTTTCTATTGGTGCACCAAGTTGCATCAGAGCGAGCACTTTTGCACCATCTTAAGGAATTCCTTAGTAATTACCCGCAAATTTAGATCAAAATGCATGATGAAAAGCAACAAAGTAACTTTGATTTAACAAAACCCAGGAGATTTTCATGACAGCAGCGGCATTGAGCACGGAAAACAGTAGTAGCAACCCCTTAAAGTCGAAATGGGTGCAACTGGCCTTAGGCGTCATTTGTATGATGTCTATTTCTAGTCCGCAATATGTATGGGCGCTTTTTACCAAACCCATCATGGGACAGCTTGGGGTCACTTTGACAGAGCTGCAGATCACGTTTTCGATCTTGATTGTGTTGCAGACTTTTTTCTCACCATTCCAAGGTTTTTTAGTTGATAAGTTTGGCCCCCGTCTGTTGTTATCCATCGGCACCATTCTGACCGGAGCAAGTTGGGTTTTATCAGCAAATCTCACTACCGTATCTCATCTTTATCTCACCTATGGAGTTTTGGGTGGCTTGGGCACTGGCATTGTATATATCGGTGTTGTTGGTTTGATGGTTCGCTGGTTTCCAAATAATCGTGGCTTTGCAGTAGGTATGGTTGCTGCTGGTTATGGTATCGGCGCATTACTAACCACCTTCCCAATTTCTACTAGTTTGACTGAGACAGGCATCCAGGGCACGTTGACATTCTTTGGCTACATCATTGGTGCTGTTGGATTATTGGCTGCCCAAGGTATTCGTGTTCCGCACGCTGATCGCACTCAAACAGCCGATCAAAAAGAGGCTGCTGCAACAGGTGTTCCACCAAAGACAATGTTAAAGACACCAGTATTTTGGTTAATGTTTTTGATGATGTCCATGATGTCTACATCGGGATTAATGGTGATCTCTCAAATGGGTGCATTTGCAAAAGATTTTGGTATTACATCTGCCCTAGTTTTTGGTATGGCTGCTCTACCTTTAGCATTAACTATTGACCGCGTAACTAACGGTCTAACCCGACCAATATTTGGTTGGATATCTGATCGCATTGGTCGCGAATACACGATGACTATTGCTTTTGGTTTAGAAGCTATTGCTATGTTTGCTTGGGTGATGACGCGCTCTGATCCTGTAATGTTTGTATTGCTTTCAGGTGTTGTGTTTTTTGGTTGGGGTGAGATTTTCTCCTTGTTCCCATCCACTTTGACCGATACCTTCGGTCAGAAGCACGCAACAACCAACTATGGCTTCCTATATATGGCTCAAGGCGTTGGCTCTATTATCGGCGCCCCAGTAGCAGCCTATATTCATGGGGCTACTGATAGTTGGATCCCTGTATTTGCCATCATGATTGTTTTGGATGCTACAGCAGCTCTATTGGCATTCTTTGTGCTCAGACCAATGCGTGCTAAGTACATTAAGACACTTGCAGTATAAAATGTAACTTGGCTGTAACTCAGTTGTAACTCAGCTACAACTAGTTTCTATTTCAGAACATAAAAAAGGCTACCAATTCGGTAGCCTTTTTTAATATCGCAAAATAACTGTGCAATTTTAGAACGAGCTCACCGCGCCATCACTCCTAGGATCCCAACCGCCTTGTAATATTCCGGACGAATTGCGAATAATGCAACCTGCATGACCAACAGTTTCATCAAAGTTATCCAGCATTTCAATTTCATGGCCCAAGGAATGAAGTGCCTTTACAACTTCCGTGCCAAAGCGCGATTCAAGTTTTAAGCTATCACTCGTTTGCCCCCAGGTGCGACCAAGCAACCAGCGTGGACGACTAATAGCATCTTGGGGATCAAGGCCATAAGTTGCTGTACGAGTAAATATGGCACACTGGGTCTGTGGTTGGCCGTCTCCACCCATCGTTCCATAAACCATTGAGTGACCATCTTTAAATAAAGCCATCGCCGGGTTAAGGGTATGAAAAGGCTTGCGATAGGGTTCCAGATGATTCAGAGTTTTTGGATCAAGGGAAAAACTACAACCACGGTTTTGCCAGTTAACGCCCGAGGTAGGAAGCACAATGCCTGCACCAAACTCATGATAGATACTTTGAATGAAAGAAACGCAATTACCATCACCATCAATGACACCCATCCAAATAGTATCAGCCGGCCCTTTACCTTGACCCCATGGAAGTGCTTTTTGGGGATCAATATTCTTGGCTAGCTTTTTGAGGAATGCAGGCGATAAAAAAGATTGCGCATGCTTTGTCATGTACGCAGGATCAGTCACGAACTGATCGCGAATCCTAAAGGCCTGCTTAGTAGCCTCAACGCAATGGTGAACGTACTCTGGGCTATCTACTTTGAAGCGCTTTAGGTTTAATTGATCCAAGATGCCAATGATCATTAGTGAGACCACACCTTGTGTTGGTGGTGTCATGTTGTAGACATTACCTATACTATGTTTTAGCTCGAGAGGATCTATAAGCTTGGCCTGATGACGGTGTAAGTCGTCTAACCTTAGTGGGCTACCTAACTCGGTGAGTTCTTTTGCTAACGATTGAGCTAATTCACCGCGGTAATAATCATCAGTGCCTTTTTTTGCAATTTGACGCAAGGTTTTACCAAGACGCTCTTGTTTGAAAATGCTGCCAACGGCTGGCGCTTTGCCCTTTACCAGAAAAGTTTCTGCAAATCCTGGAATAGGACTAAGTTCTTGACGCTTTTTTTCAGTAAGGCTTGATTGGCTGAAAGTGACGGGCGTACCAGTTTCAGCATAGTGAATCGCATCAGCTAGTAAGCGTGATAGCGGAAGTTTGCCACCTAAACTTTTGTGAGAGAGTTGGTGTGCAGCACCCCAGCCAGAAATTGTTCCGGCAACCGTATTAGCGGCTACTGCCCCACGAAAAGGGATGGCTTTAGCAATGCCGCGCTCTGCGTACCATTGTTTTGTGGCCAAACCAGCTGCAGCACCACAAGCATCAATGCCACCCATAGCCTTGCCTGGTGAATGAATCACCCAGAAGGAATCGCCACCAATCGAGTTCATGTGAGGGTAGACAACTGCAATCGTTGCTGCTGCTGCTACCATGGCTTCCAATGCATTGCCACCTTCGCGCAGTACAGCTAATGCCGATTCAGAAGCGAGGGAATGTGGTGCCACTGCCATTCCTCTTGTTCCCCATTTTGCTTGCATAACTGATCTCCGATCAAATGATGAATGTTGTGTGGCTATATTGTAAATCTGGCTCTAAACCCACCTTTACCAGCAAGAGTGATTCAAGATTTAAAGAAAGCCAGTTTCTCAGCCCTGGGTAACTGCTTTAACCGCGACTCTGCTTTAGATGCCTCAGATCGATCTGGGTGCTCTTGCGAGGCTAAAAGGATGACTGGTCGACGAGATCTTGTGTAGCGAGCACCTTGCCCGCAATTATGAGCTGCTAAGCGATGTTCTAAGCGATTGGTAATGCCGGCATAGTAAGTACCGTCAGCGCATTCTAGGAGATAAACAAGCCAAGTCAAAATAGGAGAATTAGAGTTAAAAAGGGCTGTAAAACCCTTGAAATTATCAATATTGACCTTATATTCTATAGATAGATATATGGAGTACAAAAATGAGAATAGATAAGTTAACCACTAAATTTCAAGAGGCCTTAAGTGAGGCTCAAAGTATTGCTCTGGCCAAAGATAACCAATACATCGAGCCAGCCCATGTGCTGTTGGCGATGTTGCGTGATTCTGATGGTGGGGCCAAGAGTTTACTGACCCGTGCCGGCGTAAATGTTTCTGGTCTTGAAAAGGGCGTAGAGAAAATTATTGCCAATCTCCCTGAAGTGCAGGGTACCAGTGGAGAGGTTCAAGTCGGCCGTGATTTGAGTAACTGGCTGAACTTGTGTGAAAAAGAGGCTAATAAGCGTAATGATCAATTTATCGCTGGAGAGTTGTTTTTGCTGGTGGTGGCTGATGACAAGGGCGATCTTGGTAAGGTTGCTCGTGAAAATGGATTAAATCGTAAATCGTTAGAAGCGGCTATTGATTTAGTGCGCGGAGGAGAAGCGGTGAATAGTGCAGATGCTGAAGGTCAACGTGAGGCCTTAAAGAAATACACAGTAGATTTAACCGAGAGAGCTCGCATGGGTAAGCTCGATCCTGTGATTGGTCGTGACGATGAGATTCGTCGCACCATCCAGATCTTGCAACGACGAGGCAAAAATAACCCCGTGCTCATTGGTGAGCCTGGCGTAGGTAAGACTGCGATTGTTGAGGGCTTAGCTCAACGTATTGTGAATGGTGAAGTGCCTGAGACCCTGAAGAACAAGCGCGTTTTAGTGTTGGATATGGCCTTGCTGTTAGCTGGCGCCAAGTACCGCGGTGAATTTGAGGAACGCTTAAAAGCGGTTCTGAGTGATGTTGCTAAGGATGAAGGTCAGACCATTATCTTTATCGATGAAATTCATACGATGGTTGGCGCTGGTAAAGGTGATGGCGCAATGGATGCCGGCAATATGCTGAAACCTGCTTTAGCCCGCGGCGAATTGCATTGTATCGGTGCAACTACCTTAGATGAGTATCGTAAATATATCGAAAAAGATCCTGCGCTTGAACGCCGTTTCCAAAAAGTGATGGTGGAAGAGCCAAGCGTTGAAGCAACCATTGCTATTTTGCGTGGCTTACAAGAGCGCTATGAGCTGCACCATGGCATTGAAATTACCGATCCAGCTATTGTGGCTGCTGCTGAATTGTCACATCGTTACATTACCGACCGCTTCTTACCTGATAAGGCAATCGACTTGATTGACGAGGCTGGTTCACGTATTCGCATGGAGATTGATTCCAAACCAGAGGTGATGGATAAGCTAGAGCGTCGCTTGATTCAGTTAAAGATTGAGCGCGAAGCAGTGAAGAAAGAGAAAGACGAAGCTTCTCAAAAACGCTTAGGACTTATTGAAGAAGAGATTAAGCGCCTTGGCGCTGAGTATGCAGATCTGGAGGAAATCTGGAAAGCGGAGAAGGGTGCTGTATTGGGCGCCGCTAATCTGAAAGAGGAAATTGAAAAAGTAAAGGCAGATATCGCTAAATTGCAACGTGATGGCAAGCTTGAGAAGGTGGCTGAATTGCAGTACGGTAAATTACCTGAGCTGGAGGCTAAGTTAAAGTCAGCTGCTGCAGCTGAAGCAAAGAGTGATAAAGACGGTGTAGTGAAAAACAAATTACTGCGCACTCAAGTAGGCGCAGAAGAAATTGCGGAAGTAGTTTCTCGTGCAACCGGTATTCCGGTATCAAAGATGATGCAAGGTGAGCGCGATAAGTTGCTCAAAATGGAAGAGTTGTTGCATAAGCGTGTGGTGGGCCAAGAAGAAGCTATTACTGCCGTATCAGATGCTATCCGTCGTTCTCGTGCTGGTTTAGCTGAAGAAAATCGTCCATATGGATCATTCTTGTTCCTCGGGCCTACTGGTGTTGGTAAGACAGAGCTATGTAAAGCATTGGCTGGTTTCTTATTTGACAGCGAGGATCACCTCATTCGCATTGATATGAGTGAGTTCATGGAGAAGCATAGCGTTGCGCGCTTAATCGGGGCACCTCCAGGCTATGTTGGTTACGAGGAGGGTGGATATTTAACTGAACAAGTTCGTCGTCATCCTTATAGCGTGATCTTGTTTGATGAAATCGAAAAGGCTCACCCAGATGTGTTTAACGTACTTTTGCAAGTGCTTGATGATGGCCGCTTGACTGATGGTCAAGGTCGTACTGTAGATTTCAAGAACACTGTCATTGTGATGACTAGCAATATTGGCTCGCATTTGATTCAGTCGATGACAGATAAGAAGCAATCTGAAATTAAAGCAGCTGTCTTTGAGGAATTAAAGAATCATTTCCGTCCTGAGTTCTTAAACCGCATTGACGAAATCGTAGTATTCCACGGTTTAGACAAAGGCAATATCGCTAATATTGCAAAGATCTTGCTCAAGAACTTGTCAGAGCGTTTAGCAAAAGTGGATATGCAGCTAGAAGTCAGTGATGCTGCTCTGAATAAAATCGCCGAGGTAGGCTTTGATCCAGTCTTTGGTGCAAGACCTCTGAAGCGAGCGATTCAGCAGCACATCGAGAACCCGGTCTCCAAGATGATTTTGGAGGGTAAGTTTGGCCCCAAGGATGTTGTACCTGTGGATGTCGATAAACAGGGCGACTTTAGTTTTACTCGTCAGGTTCACTAATCAGTAATAAATAGTAAACTCGGTACATGACTGATACGCTTAGTAGGCGTGCCAGTGATGTCCGGGTTATTGGTCTCATTAGCCTAGCTCACGGCAGCTCTCATTTCTTTCATTTAATTCTTCCTCCCATGTTTCCATGGTTGAGGGATACATTTGCTCTAAGCTATGCAGAGCTTGGTTTGCTCATGTCAGTTTTCTTTGTGGTGTCTTGTGTTGCGCAGGCGGCATCTGGTTTCTTAGTAGATCGTATTGGAGCTAGACCAGTACTATTTTTTGGTATTGGCTTGCTGGTACTCGCAGCACTTGTCTATTCGCAAAGCAATGGGTACATCTTGCTTTTATTAGGCGCAGTCATTGCTGGTTGCGGTAATGGCATTTTTCATCCCGTTGACTACACACTAATTAACCATAAAGTATCGCCACCTAATCTTCCATATGCTTATTCAATGCATGGGGTAGTAGGTTATTTAGGTTGGGCAGCCGCGCCAGCCTTCATGGTTGGTATTGCACAACTTTTCGATTGGCGTATTGCTTTCTTGTCTGCAGCCCTACTGGAGGTCTGTATCTTTGTGATTCTTTGGATAAATAAAAAATACCTACTGGATAATGTTAAAGAGCGCCATGAGAATACCCATGCAAGCGCTCAAGTTGATCGTCCCGGTGTTGCTCAAGAGAGTCCATTTGCGTTTCTAAAATTAACTGCCGTTTGGCTGTGTTGGATTTTCTTTTTCTTTAGCATGGCCTCTACGTCAAGCTTGCAGTCCTTTGCACCAAGTGCGATCTTTAAGCTCTATGAGATTCCAATAGATATTGGCAGTTATTTCATAACTCTCTTGGCACTGGGGAGTGCTGGAGGGGTTTTGCTTGGAGGGTTTTTAGTGGCTAAGCTACAAGCGCCTGAGCGTATTGTGAGTTCTTGCTTATCTGTTACGGTAGCTATGTGCCTATTGCTTGCAACTGAATTACTTTCGGCACAGACAATCCCCTTTATATTTTTTGCCCTAGGGTTTGGTTATGGGATTGTTGCGCCCTCAAGAGATCTGATAGTGAAACAGGTAACACCTAAAGGAGTATCTGGTCGCGTCTATGGGATTGTCTATTCGGGTATTGATTTGGGAGCGGCTGTGGGCCCATTTATCTTTGGTTTCTTTATGGATGCCGGACTTCCAAAAGCTTTATTTGTTGGCATTGCTCTGTTTCAGTTAATGATTATTCCAACTGTATTCAAGGTATCAGCAAGTTCGCGAAAGCTTGAGGTGTAATCTAAATCCACCTAGGGTTTGCACCAAAGATAATTAACTCGAAATCCATTAGGCTGTGGCTAGCCTTAAATTTAAAAAATAATGGAGACAGTAAATGAAGCAGTTAATTGATCGGATTGATCATATTGTTCTAACGGTGACCGACATTGAAGTTACAACCCAGTATTACGAAAAAGTATTCGGCTTTGAGAGAGAGTTTTTTAAGGGTCCCGAAGGTCAGCCACGCTATGCATTGCGTTTTGGGCAACTCAAAATCAATTTACAAGATCGCGATACAGAGACTCCAACAAAAGCAAGAATTCCAACCATTGGATCGGGAGATTTTTGTCTGATTGCCTCAGTTCCCTTGGATGAGTTCATTGAGCATTTGAAAAAAAATCAAATCCCAATTGATGTTGGACCAGTTTCTCGTCGTGGTGCCCTAGGCCCAATACGCTCAGTATATTTGCGTGACCCTGATGGTAATTTGGTCGAAGTAGCGGAATATGTCTAATCTTACCCGGCAAGTTATCTCAATAAGGCTGGCGTATTAATGCATCTCATCTCCAGGCTTTTATTTTGTTTATTGTCTATATTTGTTGCATGTCTACCAAGCTTAGCAGTAGAGCCATGGCCTACAGCTAATAAAAGCATCGTATTCATTAATCCGTTTGCGCCTGGTGGCGCCTCTGATGCTTTTAGTCGACCAGTTGCAAGGAGTTTAACTACGCAGTTAGGTACCCCTGTGATTGTTGATAACAAAAGCGGTGCGGGTGGTACGCTCGGTGCTGCTTATGCGGCTAAGATGCCTGCAGATGGATATGGATGGTTTGCGGGTGCAGTTCACCACACAATCGCGCAATCGCTCTATCCAAACTTAGGCTATGACATCACAAAAGATTTTGAACCAATTGCAATTCTGGGAAGTACACCTCAGGTCATTGTTGTCAATCCAAATAAGTTTGGCACTACAGATCTAAAAGCTATCATTGCAATTATCAAAAAGAATCCCGGCGTCTATAACTATGGCTCTGCGGGTAGTGGAACTTCGCAGCATCTTGCGGGTGAATTATTTAAACAACTTACAAAAACTCAAATAACTCATGTACCTTACCGTGGAGTTGGACCTGCTTTACAAGATCTAGTTGCAGGACAAATCGATATTATGTTTGACACATTCGCAGCCTCGGGGCCATTTGTAAAAAATAATCAATTAGTTGCAATTGCTGTTGCCTCTAATAAACGTGTTGATAGCTTTCCAAGTGTTCCAACTACTGCCGAAGCTGGGCTGCCAAACTATGTGGTCTCTAGTTGGTATGGGCTCTGGGGTGTAAAAGGTACTCCAACGGATGTCCTCAATAAAATGGCCGCCGAAGTCGATAGGGCTTTAGCTTCTGATGATTTAAAAGAAAAATGGTTTACGCTCGCAGCTACGGCCCCCCGTTTGTCGCGAGCTGAATTCGGAAAATTCGTTAATCAGGAAGTGGTCCGTTGGCGTGAAGTCATTAAGAGCGCCAATATCAAGTTGGATTAGTAGATTAATTTCATAATACGAAACGCTATTACACCGAGTAAAATTCGGTACTGTATTGGTTCTAGGATTTCATCCCAATGGGTGAATGTATATTCCACATTATAAAAATATAAATATAAGTTATTGAATTTAAATAGCTAATTATTTTATAAAACACCTCAAATTTCCCTTGTTTGCTTTTTTGAACTGTCTAAACTCTTATATAAGACATAAGACTTAAATCAGTCTTCAGTTTCCTCAAATTGAGAATTACTTGTTTAACTTAGGGAGAAAAACATGGCAGATCGCAAAGCAGAAATCGCAGCTCTACAAAAAGATTGGGATACTAATCCACGCTGGAAGGGTATTACACGTGGCTATACAGCTGAGGACGTAGTGCGTCTTCGTGGCTCATTGAAGATTGAGCACACATTGGCTAAGCATGGTGCGGAGCGTCTTTGGGAGTTGGTCAATAACGAAGCCTACGTTAACTGTTTAGGTGCATTGACTGGTGGCCAAGCAATGCAACAAGTAAAAGCAGGTGTTCAAGCTATTTACTTATCAGGCTGGCAAGTTGCTGCTGACGGTAACTCTTATGCAGCGATGTATCCAGACCAATCTTTATATCCAGTAGATTCAGTGCCTAAGATGGTTGAGCGTATCAATAACTCATTCCAGCGTGCTGATGAAATCCAAACAGCTAAAGGCATTAACAAGGGCGATGCTGGTTATATTGAATACTTTGCCCCCATCGTTGCTGATGCTGAAGCTGGTTTCGGCGGTGTATTGAATGCCTTCGAATTAAGCAAGGCATTAATCAAGCAGGGTGCTGCCGGTGTTCACTTTGAAGACCAGCTATCCTCTGTTAAGAAGTGCGGTCACTTAGGTGGCAAGGTATTGCTGCCAACTGCAGAATCCGTACAAAAGTTGATCTCTGCGCGTTTAGCTGCCGATGTAATGGGTGTTCCAACGATCATCCTTGCGCGTACAGATGCAGAAGCTGCCGACTTATTGACATCTGACTATGATGCAAATGACAAGCCATTCTTGACAGGTGAGCGCACATCTGAAGGCTTCTACAAAACACGTAAAGGCTTGGATCAAGCAATTTCACGCGGCTTGGCATACGCCGCATACGCTGATATGGTTTGGTGTGAGACTGGTACGCCTGATCTAGATTTTGCTCGTAAGTTTGCTGAAGCGATTCGTGCGAAGTTCCCAGGCAAAATGTTGGCCTACAACTGCTCACCATCTTTCAATTGGAAGAAAAACTTGGACGATGCAACTATTGCTAAATTCCAGCGTGAGTTAGGTGCAATGGGTTACAAGTATCAGTTCATTACTCTGGCTGGTATCCACTCAATGTGGTACAACATGTTCGACTTAGCGCAAGATTATATGCAGCGCGGTATGACTGCCTATATCGAGAAAGTGCAGGAGCCAGAATTTGCTGCTCGTGACCGTGGTTACACCTTCGTTTCACATCAGCAAGAAGTTGGTACTGGTTACTTTGACGATGTAACTACTGTTATCCAGGGCGGCAAGTCTTCCGTAACGGCGTTGACTGGGTCTACCGAAGAGGAGCAGTTTCATTAATATTCGGTAGTACCCTAAGTAGTGCGTATTAAGCAGTAGCACGCCAATACTGCCGCGGCACCTAAATGATCCCATAAGGATGACTTAGGTGCCGTTTTCGTTTACATTCTTCCCATGACCAATTGCGTACTCTGTAGGGATGATCTCAAGCCTGAAGAAGGCCAACTCGTATGGCGTGGAGACGACTGTCGAGTCATCCTAGTAAATGATCCTGATCTACCTGGATTCTGCAGGGTGATCTGGAATCGTCATGTGGCTGAGATGACGGATCTTACCCATGGTGAGCGGGATCATCTTATGACTTTGGTATTTGCTCTAGAGCAAGCAATCCGTAAAGTAATGCACCCTGATAAAGTCAATATTGCTGCCTTGGGTAATATGGTTCCGCATGTTCATTGGCATGTCATTCCTAGATTCAAAGACGATGCTTTCTTTCCCGGATCTATTTGGTCGGCTAGAACTCAACAGGCTTCTAAGTCATCCTTAGATTTACGACAGAAAGCTGCACTTGAACTTCCGAATGCTATTCGGGATCAGATTTCTCAGTTATATTAGTATCAATATAAATTAAAGAAACAAATAATGGTTTTGTAAGTTTCTAAAAATACATACTAGGAGATATAAATGAATCATTTGTTATTGGGTAAATCCAACTTCTTGGTTGCGGCTTTGCTGAGTCTTTTTGCCATGGGTGTAAATGCTCAGACTAAATGGGATCTAGCAAGCGCTTACCCTGTTAGTAATTTTCATACTGAAAATCTCCAACAGTTAGCTGCGGATGTAGAAAAGGCTACTGGTGGTAAGTTGAAGATCGTGGTTCATCCAAACGGCTCCTTATTTCCGGCAAATGGCATTAAACGTGGTGTGCAAACTGGACAGGCTCAAATGGGTGAGGTACTGATTTCGGTGCTGGCAAATGAGAACCCTATTTTTGGCGTTGACTCTATTCCCTTCTTGGCTACCAGCTACAAAGATTCAGAAAAGCTTTGGAAACTTTCCAAGAATGCTACTGAATCCGCTTTACAAAAGCAGGGTTTGAAGGTGGTATACGCTGTACCTTGGCCTCCACAAGGTCTTTATTCCAAGAACCCCATTACCTCGGGCGCAGATATGAAAGGATTAAAGTGGAGGGCCTACAACCCAGCCACGTCCAAGATTGCTGAACTGGTTGGTGCTCAACCAGTGACAGTTCAGGTGGCTGATTTAGCTCAAGCTATGGCTACGGGCACTATTAACTCCATGATGACCTCTGGTGCAACCGGTGTTGATATCAAGGCATGGGAAAGCTTGAAGTATTACTATGAGGTAGATGCCTGGTTACCTAAAAATATTTTGATGGTTAATCAGAAGGCATTTGAAGCTTTAGATAAGCCAACTCAAACTGCATTACTCAAAGCTTGTGCTGAAGCTGAAAAGCGCGGTACAAAAGTTTCCGAGGAAAAAACCAAGTTATACAACGAGATTTTGGCTAAGAATGGTATGGTCGTACAAAAGCCCTCCCCACAGTTGAAGAATGATTTAGATAGGGTGGGTCGTATCATGGTTGCCGAGTGGATTCGCACAGCTGGTGACGAAGGGCAAAAAATCATCGAAGACTTTAAAAAGTAAGATCTATGCACGAATCACGAAGTTATTATGGCCGTCTTTTAGATGGTCTGATTCAAGGGGCCGCCGCTTTGGCGGCCTTATGTATTCTCAGTATTTGTATTTTGATGGTGTCGATGTCGCTCTCTCGAGAGTTTGGCATCAACCTGCGTGGGGCTGATGATCTTATCGCTTGGTTATGTGCTGCCTCAGCTTTTTTAATATTAGGTCAAACATTTCAGCACGGAGGTATTGTCCGGGTTGAGATTTTTTTAGGTACATTGAATGATGTATGGAAGAAGCGCCTAGAAATTATTGGTTTAGTAGTAATGTCTGGCTTCTGCCTCTTTGCATTATTTGCATTCTCTTTATTTGTTTATCAAAGTTGGGATTTTAATGATGTCTCTCAAGGGCAAATTATTGTGCCCTTGTGGATTCCTCAAATCTTTACTGCATTGGGCTGCCTCATTTTTTTCTTGGCAGTAGTAGATGAATTAATTCAAGTAATAAAAGGAGGCAAGCCTCGATATCAACAAATGGCAGAAGAACGCTTATCTGCCGGTGATTTCGGAGAAACTCTGTGAGCATTACTCTGATAGCACTGATTTTGTTGATCTTGATGTCTTTTCTGCTTTTGATCGGCATTTGGATTCCAGCTGGCGTAGCAATCACTGCATGGTTTGGCTTGGCATTTTTCTCAGATAAAGACACTATGTTGAATTTAGCCAATGTTTGGTGGAATTCCAGCTCGTCTTATACCTTAGCTTCCTTGCCTTTATTTGTATGGATGGGGGAAATACTGTTTCGAACTAAATTATCGGAGCAAATGTTTACTGGTTTGTCTCCATGGCTAAACTGGTTACCAGGCCGGCTAATGCACGTCAATATCCTGGGGTGTGGAATCTTTGGCTCTGTTTCTGGTTCGTCGGCAGCAACTTGTGCCACTATTGCAAAGTCTGCCCTGCCAGAGTTAACGAAGCGCGGCTATGATGAAAAAATAACACTTGGATCTTTATCTTGTGCTGGCACTTTAGGCATCTTAATTCCACCTTCAATCACCATGGTGGTTTATGCCGTAGCTGCTGATCAATCTATTATCAGAATTTTTTTAGCAGGATTCATTCCTGGTGCTATTTTAATGGGCTTATTTTCTGGCTACATTATTGTCTGGGCCCTACTAAATCCAAGTAAAACACCTCCAGCAGAAAAGTATTCTTGGACTCAGCGCCTCCATTCAATTAGACAACTAATGCCCTGTACCGCATTGATTGTCTTTATTGCCTGGCTAATGTTGGCTGGATACTCCACAGCAACTGAAGCTGCTGCTTATGGCGTCGTGGGCTCTTTAATTTTGGCTGCAGTTGGGCGTAATCTTTCTTGGTCTAATTTCTGGCAAAGTTTACTTTCTGCCACTCGATTGACGGCCATGATTATGTTTGTTCTTGGAGCTACCTCTTTTTTATCCATCGTGATGAGCTACACCGGTATACCGCGTGGATTAGCAGAATGGGTGCAAAGTATGCATCTTTCGCCATGGGCACTTATTTTTGTTTTAACCATTATTTACATTTTGCTTGGTACTGCTTTAGATGGCATTTCGATGATTGCTCTGACAACAGTAACTGTGTTACCGATGGTGCAGCAAGCTGGATTTGACTTGGTTTGGTTTGGTATCTTTATTGTGCTCTTAGTCGAGATTGCGGAGGTAACTCCTCCTGTTGGATTTAATCTATTTGTATTACAGAGTATGACTGGTAAAGATAGTAATTACATTGCCAAAGTCTCATTACCTTTCTTTGCAATGATGGTGGTGGCGGTTGCAATGATCACAGTTTGGCCTGAACTAGTAACCTGGTTACCAGACCAGTTTTTACAAAAAGAGATTAAATAGCTTTAAATGCAGCTAGAAAAATCCAGGACAGTCTCTGACAAAATTGATATCCTTGATTTAGGAGATGCTGCTTTATTGGTAGATTTCCAAGGCTATCCAGAGCCACTAAGTCAGATTCATCAATTAGCTAAGCTCTTATCTTCTCGCTCGCCCCACTGGCTTTTAGATTTAATTCCGGGCATTGATAGTCTTTTTCTTGCCCTCAAATTTTCAGACTATAGCTATCAAGACACACGTGCTGCAGCTAAAGCAGAAATTGAAGCCATGCTCAGCAATCTATTTAGTGATCAAAAACCTGAAATCAAGAATGAGGTAGTTCATCGTATTCGAGTATGTTATGACCCTGAGCTAGCTCCAGATTTATTGGCAAGTGCTAAGAGATGTAAATTATCCGTTCGAGAATTTATTAATCGCCATAAAAACTCAAAGATTCATGTCGATATATTAGGTTTTATGCCGGGATTTTCCTACTGTAGTGGTTTAGATCCCAAGCTAAAGCTTCCCCGTCTAGAGTCACCCCGCACTACCGTACCTGCTGGTTCAGTGGCTATTGCTGAATTACAAACGGCTATTTATCCACAGCCTACACCAGGGGGTTGGAACATTATTGGCAGAAGTCCTGATGTGCTTTTTGATCCGAGCAGGTCTCATCCAAGTCTACTGATGGCTGGTGATCATGTTGAGTTTGTTGAGATTGATTTAGCTGAATTTCGAAAGATTGAAGCGCAAAATTTGATGAAGGTAGGTCGCGCTGCAATCAAATCACAAGCAGCAAGCCATACGATTGAAGTGATATCTCCCGGTTTGCAAACAACCATACAGTGTTTGCCTCGGTATGGGTTTGCGCATTTAGCACTTAGTGCGGGTGGACCAATGGATCAAGAGAGCGCGCGACTAGCAAATGCTTTATTGGGTAACCCTACTGATGCAGCTGGGCTGGAGATAGTGGGTGCTGGAACAAAATTGCTATTCCATGAAGATACTTGGGTTGCCTGGGTAGGTGCTCGATGCATAAGCCAGATTAACGGTGATGTCGTACCAAGTAATCGACCTGTTTTTCTACCCAAAGGAGCAATCCTAAGTTTTGGATCTATGCTGCAGGGTTATCGAATCTTTTTGGCGCTTAGCGGCGGTATTGATAGCGAGTTTATTTTAGGTGGAAGAGGCTCGCATCTTAGCGCCGGTATTGGTGGAAGAGTATTGCAAAAAGGCGATATTTTGAACTTACCGTATGCTAAAGAAGTTTGCCAAAAGCCATTGATTGAAAAACTTTCAGAAGCAAAAATTGCTCATCCAAAATGGTCAATTGCTTCACCTGCCTTGCCGGGGAAAAGCCTAGAGCTGATCAAAGTTGTGCCAAGCATTCATTTGGATGTATTGAGTTCGGCTGAGCAAGAGGCATTATGGAAAGTAATTTGGACTATCTCTTCACAGAGTAACCGTATGGGAATGCGTCTAGAAAGTGACTTCAAAGTTTCAAGCCCCATAGCAGGTATTGCCTCTCAGGGAATATGGTTTGGCACTGTTCAGTTGCCGCCATCTGGCCAGCCCATCCTGATGATGGCAGAGCATCAAACCACAGGGGGATACCCAAGACTTATGGAAATAGTGAGCTCTGAGCGATCTAAATTAGCGCAATTAAGACCCGGCGACAAAATACAGTTTTTGCCCATTACACTGGATCAAGCTGATCAAATTAATGCATCATATTTTATGGAACAGCAAAAAACATTTGATAATGTGCAGGCAACTCTTTTGGCGAGATGATGAAACAAAAAATTGACCTAAATAGCGACATGGGGGAAGGCTTTGGCGTCTGGGAGATGGGCAATGATCTTGCCCTTTTGGACTATATTGATTCCACTAATATTGCTTGCGGATGGCATGCTGGTGATCCGGAGCGTATGAAAAAATTAGTAGCAGCTGCTTTGCATAAGAAGGTGTTCATTGGTGCTCATCCAAGCTTGCCGGATTTGCTAGGTTTTGGTAGGAGAGAGATGGCTATCACCCCAAATGATGCCTACAATTTTGTTCTATACCAAGCGGGGGCATTACAGGCTTTTATTCGAGCGCAAGGTGGAACGCTGCACCATGTTAAGCCTCATGGTGCTTTCTATAACCAAGCGGCAAGAGATAAGAGTTTGGCGCTCGCAATTGCGCAAGCAGTAAAAGATCTTGGGGATAGCATTATTCTGTATGGCCTAGCCAATAGTTGTTTCGTTGAAGCCGCAAAAGAAATTGGTGTTCCTCTTTGGCAAGAAGTCTTTGCAGATCGACGTTACACCTCAGAAGGTTATTTAGTCTCGCGTTCTCAGACTGGGGCTTTAATCGAGAATGAGGATGAGGCAGCAGCCCAGGCGCTTAGAATGGCTCTAAAGGGCGAAGTGCTAGCCTTAGATGGTAGCATTATCAAAGTTCAGGCCGATACTTTATGCATTCATGGGGATAGTCCAACAGCACTTGATTTTGCAAAAAAGATTAAGGCTGTTCTGTAATTCAGTATTACCCATAATAAAAATAGACGGAGACGTTTGTGATTCAAAAAATAATGCCTAGCGTAGTTGAGGCTTTGCGAGACATCGCTGATGGCTCAACTATTTTAATTTCTGGCTTTGGTGGTGCCGGTCTTCCCATTTTTTTATTGGATGCGCTGCATGATCAAGGCGCTAAAGGTTTGACCTTGGTTAGTAATAATGCAGGAAACTCAGGCATAGGAATTTCTAAATTGATTGGCGCTGGGCGCGTTAAAAAAATGGTGTGCTCTTTTCCTCGTCAGCCAGAGTCCGGTGCATTTGATGATCTTTATCGTGTAGGCAAGATTGAATTAGAACTTGTTCCACAGGGAACATTGGCTGAACGGATTCGTGCTGGCGGTGCTGGTATTGGTGGTTTTTATACGCCGACTGGTTTTGGTACTGAGCTGGCCAAGGGTAAAGATGTTCGTGAAATTGATGGTGTCAACCATATTTTTGAGAAGGCCATTAAGGCAGATTACGCACTCATTAAAGCTGATAAAGGAGATCGTTGGGGCAATCTCACTTACCATGGTACGGGTAGAAATTTCGGTCCAATTATGGCCACCGCAGCGCTTTGCACGATTGCTCAAGTAAATCAGGTGGTTGAGCTTGGGACTCTTGATCCGGAAAATATTGTGACACCTGGAATTTTTGTGGAGCGTATTGTGAAAGTAGGCACATCATCATGATTGATCTCTCTAAAATAAAAAAACGTTCCACGGCAGATATTGCCAAGAGGATTGTTCAAGACATTCCCGATGGTGCTTGCGTGAATTTAGGAATTGGTCAGCCAATGACCATATCCAATTATTTGCCAGAGGATCGTGAGATCTTGTTGCATAGCGAGAATGGTTTGCTTGGGATGGGACCCTTAGCTACGGGGGATGAAATTGATGAGGAGTTGGTGAATGCAGGCAAGCAGCCAGTCACCATGCTCCCTGGTGCGTCGATTTGTCACCACGCTGATTCATTTGTAATGATTCGTGGCGGACATCTTGATATTTGTGTCTTAGGAGCTTTTCAAGTCTCTGTCAGAGGTGATATTGCCAACTGGCGAACCGGGGACCCGATGGCTATTCCTGCAGTAGGTGGCGCTATGGATTTAGCCTTAGGCGCAAAGAAATTGTTTGTAATGATGGAGCATCTCACCAAATCAGGCCAATCCAAGTTGGTTCAGGAGTGTTCATATCCGCTAACTGCGCTTGCAGCAGTAGATTGTATCTATACCGATTTAGCAACCATCGAGGTGACGCCCAGCGGATTGCGTGCAGTAGATTGGGTGGATGAATTGAGTTTCGAAGACTTGCTAGAAATTAGCGGAGTCCCATTGATGAACGCAAGACAATGAGCCGATTCATTATTTCTCTGATTTTGCAATCTCTGCTGTTGGGTATGAGCATTTCTAGCCCTCGTGCGGCGAATCAAGACGGGGTATATCCTAGTAAGCCGATTCACCTGGTGGTTGGTTTTTCTCCCGGCGGCTCTGCTGATACTGTAGGTCGCGCTTTAGCCGAGGGGCTTTCCACTCGACTTGGACAGCCTGTGATTGTTGAGAATAGAGCGGGGGCAAATGGAAATATTGCCGCAGAAATGGTCGCACGCGCAGCTCCCGATGGTTATACGATTTACTTTCCATCGATTGGGCATGCGGTCAATGTATCTCTATATAAAAACTTACCTTACGATCCAATCAAAGATTTCACATCAATTGGCGGGGTATTCTCCGCCCCTAATATGCTAGTAGTGCCAGTGAATTCGCCATATAAATCTGTAGCTGAAGTCATTAGTGCGGCTAGAGCCAACCCTGGTAAGCTGACCTTTGCTTCTAGCGGAAGCGGCACTTCTGTACATCTTTCGGCTGAACTCTTTGAAAAGATGGCCAAGATTGAAATGATTCACATACCCTATAAGGGGACTGGTAGTGCAATGCCAGATGTTATTTCAGGGCAGGTTGATATGAGCTTTCCAAATTTACCAAGTGCTGTACCTCAGGTAAAAGCCGGCAATTTACGTGCTTTAGGTATCACTACTGCAAAGCGCTCTGCTGCTGCCCCTGGCATTCCCACAATTGCAGAATCCGGTTTACCTGGTTATGAAATGGCTACATGGTATGGATTGTTAGCCCCAGCGAATTTACCAGTCAGCATTCGTAATCGCTTGAATAAGGAATTGCAAAGTATTTTGGCGGATCCAAAATTCAAAGATAAATTAATTGCACAGGGTGCTGATCCAATACCAGGAACGCCAGAGCAATTTTCTCGATTGATTAAAAGCGAAATTGAACGTTGGCAAAAGTTAATTCTGCAATCAAAAATTACTATTGAGTAGTCCATTTATTCCCTAGGAAGGTCTATGTCTTTTTCTAAAAATGCCTGCATTGCTGGAATTTATGAGCACCCCCTTCGGGTTGCCCCTAATCATACGGTCGCTCAATTACATGCTGAAGTTGCCTATGGCGCCCTACAAGACGCTGGTTTGACATTAAAAGATGTTGATGGCTATTTTTGTGCAGGCGATGCCCCGGGAATGGGTCCTGTCTCGATGGCTGATTACTTGGGATTAAAGAACTTAAGTTATCTAGACTCAACTGATACTGGTGGTTCATCTTATTTAACCCATGTAAATCATGCCGCACGGGCCATCAGTACTGGACAATGTCGTATAGCTCTAATTACTTTGGCTGGTCGCCCAAAGTCAGAAGGTTCTAGTGGTACTCAAGTGCGTAGTCAATACGCTAGTGCTCCGGATTTTGCTTTTGAAAAACCGTATTCTCCTGCGCCATTAAATACGTATGCCATGTGTGCCATGCGCCATATGTATGAATTTGGGACTACTAGTGAGCAACTGGCTTGGATTAAAGTCGCCGCCTCACATCATGCGCAGCATAATCCCAATGCCTTACTAAAAGATGTATTAACTGTCGAAGATGTTTTGAATTCTCCAATGATTGCAGACCCATTACATCGTGCAGATTGTTGTGTAGTCACTGACAGTGGCGGCGCGCTAATAGTGGTCCATCCAGATATTGCTAAGACACTGAAGAAGCCTGTGATTACGATGATGGGTGCTGGCGAGTCTACTAAAGGCCAAATGGGTGGCAAGGTAGATTTAACTTATTCTGCTTTGGCATGGGCTGCCCCGCGCGCATTTGAGGAGGCAAAGTTAACCCCTGACCAGATTCGCTATGCATCAATTTACGATAGCTTTACTATTACCGTTCTCATTCAACTTGAGGACCTGGGATTTTGTAAAAAAGGTGAGGGCGGTCGGTTTGTTGAGGATGGGCAGTTGATTGCCGGGAAGGGGAAGCTGGCTTTTAATACCGATGGCGGTGGCCTTTGCAATAACCACCCTGCAAATCGTGGTGGGATGACAAAGGTTATCGAGGCAGTAAGGCAGTTACGAGGTGAGGCTCATCCCGCGGTGCAGGTACCTAATCTTGAATTTGCTTTAGCGTCTGGTATAGGCGGCGCACTGGGAACACGTCATGGTGCTGCAGCTCTGATTATGGGGAGGTTGTAATGTTAGAAGAAAATCTAGTGGTGCACCAACTGCCTAGTCCAATCATCAATCCAGAGAATCAGGTTTTTTGGCAAGCTGCTCAGAAGGATAGGCTTGTATTGAAAGTGTGTAACTCCTGTAAGGAAGTTCACTACTATCCTAGAGCGATTTGCCCTCACTGCGGCAGCAATGACACCGTATGGATTAATTCAGAGGGCGTTGGTGAAATCTATTCTTTCACGGTAATGAGGCGTGGAGTAGAGGTTCCTTTTGCAATGGCCTACGTTTGTCTAAAAGAGGATATCTCTTTGCTGACGCATTTATATGGCTGTGATTTTGATGCTATTTATATTGGGCAAAAGGTTCAAGTGGTATTCCAAGAAACTCAGGACGGCCAGAAGACACATCTATTTAAGCTCTTGGTTTAACCCATAGCATGCCCAAGTTTAGGCATAGCTATCTTCTTTATTCAGCTTCAATTTTTGCCTGTTGAGCAACTAACTCCCACTTCTTCTTTTCTGCGGCAATAAAAATTTTGGTATTTGCTGGTGTATCACCCACAGCCCAGCCACCAAGGTCTTTCCACCGCTGCTTAATTTCTGGAGTTTCCAGCGCCTTCTTAACGGCTAAGTACAGCTTATCAATGATAGGCTTTGGGGTGCCGGCTGGCACGAACAGACCAAACCAAGCCGTCACCTCAAAGTTGGGATAGCCTGATTGAATCATGGTGGGGACATCAGGCAACTCTGCAACCCGATTTTTGCTGGTAACTGCTAAAGCACGTAATTTCCCAGATTTAATGTATTGCATTGAGCTGGGCAGATTGTCGATCATCATGCTAGTCTGGCCAGCAAGTAGATCTGCTAATGCGGGGCCAGCCCCTTTGTAGGGTACGTGAATAATATCAATACCAGCCTGTGTTTTGAATAATTCTCCGGACATATGGATTGACTGACCACGGCCAGATGATGCAAATGAATATTTGCCGGGATTGGCTTTAGCTAATGCTACAAGCTCGGATACTGTTTTAGCGGGAACCTCTGGATTTACCACTAATACATTTGGATTGGCAATCACAATCGTTACTGGCTCCATATCCTCCATTTTGTAAGGAAGATTTTTATAGAGGCTATAGTTGATAGCATTTGGTCCAATATTACCCATCGCCATCGTGTAACCATCGGCTGGTGCAGAGAGTAGTGCTTGAATGCCAATAATGCCTGCTCCACCCGCTTTATTCTCTACAACTACAGTCTGACCAAGCTCTTTACCCAATACATCAGAAAGTGCCCGTGAGGCAATGTCAGTGGTTCCACCTGGAGCCGCAGTTACAATAATTTTGACGGGCTTACTAGGAAAAGGCTGAGCGCAGGCTGAATGAATCGCCAATATGGGGGCTGCTAATAAGGCAGCGCCAAACAAGCATGCACGTCTTGCAAAATCAAGTCTAAACATTGGTTTCTCCAAGTTGGATCTGTCTAATAATCATCAGAGTATTTTGAAGACCTTTTGTCTGAATATTAAACACATATGCGAATTCATTCAATCTTTCGATAACATCTTATCTGGGTAAAGTGATAGAAGCATTTTTTAGGCCCTAATGACTCAGCTTTTACCTTTGAGATTACTCGCTGAAGTGAGACTTTTTGAAACTCATTTGACTGATGTAGTATTAGACGCTAGAACATAAGAGAAAAAATAGGCGTTTACTAATAATGCTGTGATGGCTAATTTATCATAGGAACATCATGCGTAAATTAATTTGTATATCTTTAATGCTAGTAAGCAATGCATTGCTAGTCGGCGTTGTCCGTGCAGCAGAGATTCAGGTGATCACTTCAGGCGCCTTTGCGGAGGCCCTAAAAGACTTGGCTCCAGAGTATGAAAAACAATCATCAAATAAAGTGATTATTTCTTACGGTTCATCCATGGGGGCTGCACCAGATTCTATTCCGTCTAGATTAAGTAAGGGCGAGCAGTTCGATGTCCTGATTTTAGCTGCGCCTGCTTTAGATACCTTTGTGAAGGACGGAGTCTTGCGGTCTGGTACGCGGGTAGATTTAGTGGCTTCGGTAATGGGTGCAGTGGTCAAGAAGGGTGCGCCTAAACCAGATATTAGTACTATGGCTGGCCTTAAGTCAGCATTATTGAATGCAAAGTCAGTGGCATATTCAGCAAGCGCTAGCGGCGTTTATTTATCGACAGAACTTTTTCCTAAAATGGGAATTGCTGAGCAAATGGATAAAACTGCTAGAAAAATTTATAGCGAGAGAGTTGCCTCAGTTGTAGCCAGAGGAGACGCTGAATTAGGGTTTCAACAGGTAAGTGAATTGCTTCCAATTCCTGGCGTGGATTTTATTGGTGAGCTACCACCGGAAGCGCAAAAGACGGTGCTCTTTTCTGCAGGCATTACTAGTAACACCAAAAATCAAGAGGCCTCAAAAGATTTAATTCAATTTTTAGCTTCAACAAAAGCAGCTCCAACAATTCAAAAAGCAGGCTTAAAACCTGTACTACCAGTCTTACCCTGGTAGGATAAAAAAGAAATCTATCATGAAAATCTTCTCTAAAGTTGCTCTATCCCTTTTTTCATCTCTCTTTTTGGGGCAAGTTTTTGCTGCTGATGCTTGGCCTAATCACCCCATCAAATTTATTGTTGGCTTTGGTCCAGGCGGAGCTAATGATACGGTTGCTAGGGTCGTTGCTGAGGCGGCATCCAAGCAATTGGGTCAAGCAATTGTTGTGGAGAATAAGCCGGGCGCTGGCTCCACTCTCGGTGCTGATTTTGTTGCTAAGAGCGCGCCAGATGGTTACACCTTCTTTGTGAGTGCAGGCGGTATTGTCACCAATCCAATGATTAAGTCATCGATGCCTTATAAAGAGGGTGATTTAGTACCAGTTGGTTTGCTGACGATTAGCCCATCGATTATTGTTGTTTCTGAAGACTCAAAAATCAACAATATGAAAGAATTACTTGCTGTGGCTAAAGAGCCGAAAGGGCTGAATTTCTCAACTGCGGGCACTGGAAGTACGCCACACTTTGTGGCAGAAATGTTAAAAGTTAAAGCGGGTGGAAAATACGAGATTATTCCCTATAAGAGTGGCTCTGAAGGAATGGTGGCGGTCATTTCGAATCAAGTCGATGCCACATCAGAGGCAAGTGTCGTCGTCATACCGCAAATTCAAGGAGGCAAATTAAGGCCAATCGCCTCTACTTGGAATAAAAGGATTTCTGCGCTGCCAAACGTACCGACAACTAAGGAGCAGGGATATCCTGAGGTATTTATTGGCCATTGGGCTGGTGTATTTGCTCCAAAGGGAACACCCGATGGTATCTTAGAAAAAATGAATCAGGCAATTAACGCCGCATTAAAGACGCCTGCAGTTCAAAGTCGTTTGATACCGCAAGGTATTGAGCCATCACCAGGAACTAGAGCTTCCTTTAGTAAATTCTTAGCTGATGAAAAAGCAAGGCTTGAGCCGATTGTGAAGCGGGCTAATATGAAAGAGGATTAGACTAACTTTTTGAGCGTCTCTAAATACTGCTCTGGATTTAGAGACAACCCTTCTCGCTGCGCTTCCCACATCACTTGCCCCAAACATTCCATCATGAGATGTTGAGCTTCGTGCATAGAGCCTACCTTTTGTGAGAGCTTTTCTGCAATCTCTTTGATGCCTGGTGGTTGATTGATTGAAATCTGTTCACTGATGGATAGATGCATCGATAGATGCAAGAATGGATTGGTTTCACCGCGTTCTGGTGTGTAGTCTTGTCCTAGCGCGCCTTCAGGATCAGCCAGTAGAGTATGGTACTCGGGGTGCTCAGTCATCCAATCACCTGCTAGCGTCTCCATAGGATCAAGAATATGATTCTCTGTTTTCTTTTTCCAGGTGTCACAGAAAAAGCGGCGTACTTCCTCGCGTGTTGGATTAAATAGTGCCACGAACTTTTCCTTTGCCAGTTTTTTGCTTAAAACCACATAGAGGCTCAACAATACATTGTGTGCAATCTGGATTGCGTGCTTTGCAGGTATATCGACCATGCAGAATGAGCCAATGATGTGCGTCAAGTAAATATTCCTTGGGTACACGCTTGAGTAATTGTTCCTCCACCTTCAAGACATCCTTGCCAGGTGCAAGGCCTGTACGATTAGATACTCTAAAGATGTGAGTATCAACGGCCATAGCAATTTGTCCAAAGGCGGTATTTAGAATGACGTTAGCTGTTTTTCTGCCAACTCCAGGAAGCGCTTCTAATTCTTCGCGAGTCTGAGGGACTTGGCCATCATGCCTCTCTATAAGTAGGCGACAAGTTTCTTGAATGTGCTTGCCCTTAGAGTTAAATAAACCGATATGCTGAATATAAGGCCGCACTCCTTTTTCACCGAGCTTTAATAATGCTTGTGGGGTGTTGGCTACCTTATAAAGTTCCCTAGTAGCCTTATTAACCGATATATCAGTTGCTTGTGCCGAAAGTAAGACTGCAATTAATAATTCAAATGGAGAGTTGTATTCCAGCTCAGTCTTAGGCTTGGGATTATTAGCCTTCAGCTGCTCAAAAAAAGCACGACGCTTTTCTGGATTCATCATTTCTTTTGCTGGGATCTTGCAATGGCTGCTGCAATAATGGCGCGTTTACGTTCCTGCTCTTTTAACTCATCTGCCGAAGATGGATTTTCTGCATTGACTGCTGCTAATTTAGTTGCAGCTTTTTTTGCTAAGCGTTCATCATTGTCTCTTTGCTCCCTATCTAGTCGATTCGCGCGATCGTGGTAACGCTTGCGAGAAATATTTGCGAGATCTTGAGACCAGGCATCCCATCCTGTGCTATTTCCAGTGACATCGACCATGCTAATGCAGTCTACTGGGCATGGTGGTATGCAAAGATCACAACCCGTACACCACTCAGATAGCACTACATGCATTTGTTTGGATGCTCCAATAATCGCATCAACGGGACATGCCTGAATACAGAGAGTGCAGCCGATACATTTTTGTGAATCAATAAAAGCTACGGGGCGTGGACGCTCGACACCACACTCTGTGTCGATGGTGGGATGAAGATCAAATGCATCCTGCGGATAGATCGATATGAGTACTTTACTCAAGCGTTTAATACCCTCTACACCACCAGGTGGGCAGCGATTTGGTAAAGCCTCACCAGATGCCATGGCTTGTGCATACCCTCGGCAATCAGGGTAGCCACATTTAGTGCATTGCGTTTGTGGAAGGATATCTTCCAGCTGATCTGTGAGATTGTTTAAGTCAATCATTGCCGTGCAAATCTTCTTAAAATTAAAGGCCCCGAAGAGCCCTTAATTTATGCTGACTTGGTAGTCCGAGTAGCTGTTTTCTTCGTGTTCTGGTGTTCACGAATAAACGTTTTAATTTTCGGATACACCTTCTCGCGCCAACGACGACCAGAGAAGATGCCATAGTGACCAGCACCAGCAACTTCATAGTGATCTTTATTCTCTTTTGGAATGCCATTACACAAACCATGTGCGGAGCGCGTTTGACCACTTCCAGAAATATCATCCAGCTCACCTTCAATGGTGAGCAAGGCAGTCTTTTTAATATCTTGAGGTTTTACTAATTTACCAGCAACTTCCCAGGTGCCATTAGGCAAGGCATAGTCCTGGAAAACAGTTTTGATAGTGTCGAGGTAGAACTTCGAATCTAAATCTAATACTGCGTTGTACTCATCGTAGAAGCGAATATGTGATTCTGCATCTTGCTCATCACCTCGCACCAAGTTTTGGAAAAAATCCCAGTGCGATTGCAAGTGATTCTGTGGGTTCATAGCAATAAAGCCAGTGTGTTGCAAGAAGCCTGGGTAAACCTTGCGTCCAGCCCCAGGATAGCTAGGCGGAACGCTGTAAATTACATGGCTCTTAAACCAATCATAGGACTTTTGCTCGGCGAGATTATTTACCGCAGTCGGTGATTTGCGCGCATCGATTGGACCACCCATCATGATCATCGATGCTGGAGTTTCTTCTCCTGCTGATGCCATCAATGAAATTGCCCCAAATGTTGGGACCGTAGGTTGGCAAACAGAGATCACGTGCAAATCTTTTGCACCAATAGTACGAATGAATTCTTGAATGTAGTGAACGTAGTCATCAAGACCAAACTCACCATCTTCTACTGGTACCAAACGCGCATCGATCCAATCGGTGATGTAAACCTTATGATCTTGCAAGAGGGTGCGTACAGTGTCGCGCAATAAAGTGGCGTGATGACCAGACATAGGAGCCACTACCAGTACAGTAGGATCTTCTTTGAGGCTCTTGATGGTCTCTACATCATCCGAAAAGCGCTTAAAACGCACTAAATTACAAAATGGTTTTGCTACGGTCGTTCTCTCATGAATCGCAACTTCGTGACCATGTGCTTTAACTGAGCGAATACCAAATTCTGGTTTTTTATACTCTTTACCTAGGCGATGGAGGAGCTCATAGCTAGCAGCCAATCGATCTGAACCCGGTATCTTGGATGCAGGATTAGAGGCATTAATGAATGCTTCAGAAGCTGCGTGCGCCCATGAGCTGACAGGTTTAAGTAAGGCTTTTTGAAATTCGTGTAACTGATATAGCATGGTACCTCCGGTAATTCAGTGTATCCGCTTATTACGCTTGATTAAGCCAATACGCGGGCGATTGCTTTAGCAACCTTATCAATATTTTTGGTATTGAGGGCTGCTACACAAATGCGTCCAGTAGAGAGGGCGTAAATGCCATCCTCTTTCTGTAAGCGATCAACTTGCTCAGCCGTTAAGCCTGAGTAAGAAAACATGCCACGCTGCTTCTCGATAAAAGCAAAGTCTTGCTTTACACCAGCAGCAGCGAGTTTTTCAACGAGACCATGACGCATTGCTTTAATACGATCACGCATTTCAGCCAACTCGTCTTCCCAGAGCTTGCGTAACTCTGGTGAATTCAAAACAGCAGCAGCAATTGCGGCGCCGTGAGTTGGAGGATTGGAATAGTTTGTGCGAATCACGCGCTTTAATTGTGAAAGTACGCGAGTGGATTCATCTTTGCTCTGTGTCACGATAGATAATGCTCCAACACGCTCCCCATAGAGTGAGAATGACTTAGAGAAAGAGCTCGATACAAAGAAAGACATACCTGATTCAGCAAAGAGGCGCACAGCAATACCGTCTTGCTCAATTCCAGCAGCAAAGCCTTGGTAGGCCATATCTAAGAACGGGATCAAACCTTTAGTCTTACAAATATCAATTACTTGGCGCCATTGCGCTTCAGTAATATCTGCACCAGTAGGGTTATGGCAGCAAGCATGTAACAACACGGTAGTATTCTTTGGGAAAGACTCCAAAGACTTCACCATGCCATCAAAATCGACGCCACGTGTTTTACCGTCGAAGTAGGTATATTCAACTACATCAAAACCAGCGGATTCAAAAATACCACGATGGTTTTCCCAGGTAGGGTTGCTAATTGCGCATGGTGCGTTTAAGTTGAGACGTTTAATGAAGTCAGCGCCAACGCGCAATGCACCAGTACCCCCGAGACACTCGGCCGTTACAACGCGACCATCTTGAATGAGCGCGGAGTCAGCGCCAAACAATAAATTTTGTACTGCACTGTTATATGGGTTTGGACCTTCGATAGGGATATAGCTACGCGGGGAGTGTTTTGCAACAATTGCCTCTTCCGCCTTAATGACCGCTTTCAAAAGTGGAACCTTGCCATCATCTGTGTAGTACACCCCAACCCCTAAATTTACTTTATCTGCACGTTGGTCTGCGACGTAGGCTTCTGTGAGGCCAAAAATAGGATCTTTAGGGGCTAGTTGAACTGAGGCAAACAGGGTCATTTGAGGTCTGAATTGATGTTAAGAGGTTAATGTGAGGGGAATTAGCGGGTGTTTTATTTGTAATTGACGTTAAATTCAGCTTAATTGTCAGTTCTTGAAGTCAGAATCAACTATTTCCTAAGAAAAACGGCAAAATCATTGTTTCTACAAAATTCTCTGTGATGAAATCTCACAGGTGAAATGATAGCCGAGATGCCCCCTAAGTTACCGAAAACTGGATCAAAGACTGAAGTAAAAGTGGTTGAGAAAGGCCCTGTGGCTGATCCTTTGGGTGAGGCTGGGCACGACCTCGATCCTGCCAAGTTCGTTACCTTCCCGGACTCTCCTTACCAGTTGTATCAGCCTTTCCCCCCAGCCGGAGACCAGCCCCAGGCCATTGATGCTCTGGTAGAGGGTATTGAGGACGGATTAACGTTTCAGACGCTCTTGGGCGTTACCGGTTCAGGTAAGACCTTCACTATGGCCAATGTCATCGCCAGAACGGGGCGTCCAGCCATCATTTTTGCGCCGAATAAGACCTTGGCTGCCCAGCTTTACAGCGAATTTAGGGAGTTTTTCCCAAGAAACGCAGTTGAGTACTTCGTGAGTTATTACGACTATTACCAGCCAGAGGCCTATGTGCCGCAGAGGGACCTCTTTATTGAAAAAGATTCCTCGATTAATGAACATATTGAGCAGATGCGTCTGTCAGCAACTAAGAGTCTTTTAGAGCGACGTGATGTCATTATTGTTGCAACTGTTTCAGCAATTTACGGCATTGGTAATCCTGGCGATTATCACAGCATGGTCATGACATTACGTCCTGGTGACAAGATGAGTCAGCGCGATATTTTGATGCGTCTTATAGCAATGCAATACGACCGCAACGAAATGGATTTCAAGCGCGGTGTATTTCGGGTGCGCGGCGACACGATTGATATTTTCCCTGCTGAACATAATGAATTGGCAGTACGTGTTGAATTATTTGATGATGTTGTGGAGAGTTTGCAATTCTTCGATCCGCTTACTGGAAAGATTCGCCAAAAAATTCCACGTTTTACTGTGTATCCAAGTTCGCACTATGTGACTCCACGTGACACCGTTTTAAAAGCAATTGAAACTATTAAAACGGAATTGCGCACTCGCTTAGATGAGTTCGTAAAAGATGGGAAGTTAGTTGAGGCTCAGCGTCTTGAGCAACGTACGCGCTTTGATCTAGAGATGCTCAATGAATTGGGCTTCTGCAAGGGTATTGAGAACTACTCCCGCCACCTCTCTGGCGCTGCTCCTGGTGAGGCTCCGCCTACCTTAGTGGACTATCTGCCTAATGATGCTCTGATGTTCTTGGACGAAAGTCACGTCCTGATCGGGCAACTCAATGCGATGTACAACGGGGATAAGTCTCGCAAACACACGTTGGTGGAATTTGGTTTTCGTTTGCCGTCTGCAATGGATAACCGCCCATTGAAATTCATCGAGTTTGAAACCAAGATGCGTCAAACCGTTTTTGTTTCTGCAACACCTGCTGATTACGAGAATACACATCAAGGTCAAGTGGTTGAACAAGTGGCTCGACCAACAGGCTTAGTGGATCCTGAAATTGAAGTGCTACCAGCAAGTACTCAGGTTGATGACTTATTAGATCAAATACATGCACGCGTCAAAGTAGGCGAGCGTGTATTGGTTACGGTATTGACTAAACGTATGGCCGAGCAACTAACGGATTATCTTTCTGATAATGGCGTCAAAGTACGTTACGTTCACTCTGATATCGATACTGTTGAGCGTGTAGAAATTTTGCGTGACTTACGCTTAGGTGTCTTTGACGTCTTGGTTGGCATTAATTTATTGCGCGAAGGTTTAGATATTCCGGAAGTTTCATTGGTCGCTATTTTGGATGCCGATAAAGAAGGTTTCTTACGCTCTGAACGAAGCTTGATTCAGACGATTGGTCGAGCTGCCCGTAACGTGCGCGGTAAAGCAATCCTGTATGCCGATCGCATCACCGACTCTATGAAACGTGCCATGGGGGAGACCGAAAGGCGCCGTACCAAGCAAATTGCTTTTAATAAGCTCCATGGAATTGAGCCAAAAGGGGTGCAAAAGCGTATTAAGGACATTATTGACGGCGTTTATGACGTCAAAGAGAAGCGCAACGAGATGCAGGTTGAGCAGGAACGGGCTCGCTATGATGATATGGGCGAGAAAGACCTGGCAGCTGAAATCAAGCGTTTAGAGAAGCAAATGAATGCCGAGGCCAAGAATTTGGAGTTCGAGAAGGCCGCTAGCACCCGAGATAGGCTCACGAAGGTTAAAGAGATGGCCTTTGGTGCTAGGTCTAGAGACTCAGTCTAGAGTTGTTACCAGCTAATTCCCGACTCACATAGAGGTTTTTGTGGATAATTCCCGAGCAGTTTGCTGGGTTTTATGATAAAGTTGAGTGGAATGGTCGGGTATTACCCGCCCGACTGTTAGCTGTCCATAACAATCCATTACCAAGGTGACTATATGAGACTTACAACCAAAGGTCGTTTTGCAGTAACCGCAATGATTGACTTAGCCCTGCGTGAAACGCATGGCCCTGTAACTTTGGCAGGAATTAGCCAAAGACAAAAGATTTCCTTGTCTTACCTCGAGCAGTTGTTCGGTAAATTACGCCGTTTCAATATCGTAGAGAGTACTCGTGGACCAGGTGGTGGTTATACCCTAGCCCGCCCATCCTCCGAGGTTAGCGTCGCCGACATTATTGTTGCGGTCGATGAGCCTCTCGATGCAACCCAATGCGGCGGCAAAGGCAATTGTCATTCTGATGAAGAAAATCATGGCCGCTGTATGACGCATGATCTCTGGAGCAATCTCAACTCCAAAATGGTTGAGTATTTGAGTTCGGTTAGCCTGCGAGATCTTGTGCAGCAGCAAGAGGGGCGCGGCATCGTTATTCAAGACATGCGTCAGAAGAAAATTAAGGTTGAGAGTGCAAATCCAGAGAAGTCTGCCCCAGCACTTGCAGCGAAAAAAGAAGCTCCTCCTAAAGCGCCATTAATTAATTCAGTTTTCAATTTGGCGCGACAAAGTTAACAACGTATTACCTAAAGATAGATAAACCATGAACGCCCCAAAAGATTTGCCACAACAACCGGTTCCGATGTTTAGTCCTAAGCACTTCCCGGTCTATATGGATTACTCGGCAACAACACCGATTGATCCTCGTGTGGTCGACAAAATGTTGCCTTATTTGCGTGAGCAGTTTGGTAATGCTGCTTCACGAAGTCATGCCTATGGCTGGGCTGCAGAAGAAGCAGTCGAGTGGGCGCGTTCAGAGGTCGCTCAATTAGTCCATGCTGATTCAAGAGAAATTGTATTTACAAGCGGCGCTACTGAAAGTATTAATTTAGCCTTGAAGGGTGCGGCACATTTTTATAAAGATCGCGGTAATCATATTATTACTGTTAAGACTGAGCACAAGGCAACTTTAGATACTTGTCGTGAGCTAGAGCGTGAAGGTTTTGAAGTCACCTACTTAGATGTTTTGCCAAATGGTTTGATTGATTTTGCGCAGCTTGAAACAGCAATGAAGCCGGGTACTATTTTGACTTCAGTGATGTATGTGAATAATGAAATCGGGGTTGTGCAAGATATCCCAGCAATTGGTGAATTGTGCCGTTCGCGTGGCGTGATTTTCCATGTGGATGCAGCCCAAGCAACTGGCAAAGTAGAGATTGATCTGGAAAAGATTAAAGTCGATTTGATGAGTTTTTCTGCTCACAAGACCTATGGCCCAAAAGGTATTGGCGCATTGTTTGTGCGTCGTAAGCCTCGTATTCGCATTGAGGCACAGATTCATGGTGGTGGTCATGAGCGCGGTATGCGTTCTGGCACTCTCGCGGTTCATCAGATCGTTGGTATGGGCGAGGCTTTCCGTATTGCCCGCATTGAGATGATTGAAGAAAACAAACGGATCCGAGCTTTGCGTGATCGCCTATTAAATGGTCTCAAAGACATTGAAGAGGTTTATGTCAATGGCGACATGGATGACCGTGTTCCCCATAACCTGAACATTAGTTTCAATTATGTTGAGGGTGAGTCCATGTTGATGGCTTTGAAAGATTTAGCGATCTCTTCTGGTTCGGCATGCACCTCTGCATCTTTAGAGCCTTCATATGTTTTGCGCGCCTTAGGTCGCAATGATGAATTAGCGCATAGCTCGATTCGCTTCACTTTGGGCCGCTTTACCACTGAAGAAGAAGTGGATTTCACAATCAAATTAGTAAAAGAAAAAATTGCTAAGTTGCGTGAGTTATCACCATTGTGGGAAATGTACAAAGACGGAATCGATATCAGTACGATTCAATGGGCAGCGCATTAAAAGAAATACAAAGATAAAGAAATTAAAGAGGAAACACCATGGCATATAGCGATAAGGTCATTGACCATTACGAAAATCCCCGCAACGTTGGATCATTCGAAAAGGGTGACGAAAGCGTTGGCACTGGTATGGTTGGTGCACCAGCCTGCGGCGACGTGATGAAGTTGCAAATTCGTGTGAACGATCAAGGTGTGATTGAGGATGCCAAGTTCAAGACTTACGGCTGTGGCTCTGCAATCGCTTCCTCTTCATTGGTAACTGAGTGGGTTAAAGGCAAGACTTTGGATCAAGCTTTGGAGATCAAGAACTCTCTCATCGCTGAAGAGTTGGCTTTGCCGCCAGTAAAAATTCACTGCTCTATTTTGGCTGAAGATGCCATCAAAGCTGCGGTAGCAGATTACAAAGAGAAGCATCCAGCAAAGTAAGTAGGCATAACTATGGCAATTACCTTAACTGATAAAGCAGCTGCACACGTGAACCGCAATTTAGAAAAGCGTGGTAAGGGTTGTGGTTTGCGCTTAGGTGTTCGCACCACAGGTTGCTCTGGATTGGCATATCAGCTCGAGTATGTGGATGAGCCTGCTGCTGAAGATCAGGTATTTGAGTCAAATGGTATTAAAGTATTTGTGGATCCTAAGAGCTTGGCTTATTTGGATGGTACAGAGCTAGACTTTGTGCGTGAGGGTTTGAACGAGGGATTTAAGTTTCAAAATCCAAACGTAAAAGATGAGTGTGGTTGTGGCGAATCCTTCCGCGTCTGACGATTACTTCCACTTCTTTGGATTAAATCAGCAGTTCAAAATCGATTTGCCTGCTCTTGATCGGGCTTACCTAGCGATTCAGAAGGAAGTACACCCTGATCGTCACGCTCGCGGCAGTGATGCAGAGCAACGCCTTGCGATGCAAATGGCTACTTTGGCTAATACTGCCTTGCAAACCCTCAAAAATCCCATTCAGCGTGGCCTCTATATTTGTCAGCTTCACGGTGTGGATGCAAAGTTAGAAACGAATACGGCCATGCCTGCTGCTTTTCTGATGAAGCAAATGGAGTGGCGTGAGAATCTAGATGAACAGGCTGAAGACTTGTCAGCCTTAGAAGCCTTAATGGAAGAGGTTGAACAATCGAAGCAAGATACGCTTTTGGAAATCGCTCAAGCGATCGATGGTGCTCAGAATTATCAGCGGGCGGCAGAGCTATTACGCGGCTTACTATTCATCGATAAATTTTCTGTAGAGCTTGATGATGCTATTTCCTCTTTGGTGTAGCTCACGTCAATTCATTTCAATTTCTTATGGCTTTATTACAAATCTCTGAACCCGGTAAATCCCTAGCGCCCCACCAGCGCCGTATTGCCGTAGGTATTGATTTGGGGACTACTAATTCCCTAGTGGCGATTGTGCGCGATGCTTTGCCTAAGGTTTTGCCAGATGCGCAGGGTAGAGAGTTACTCCCATCGGTGATTCGTTATCTGCCAAACGGCAGAACTCAAGCCGGCTTTGAGGCGCTTGAGAGTGTGGTGATTGATCCTAAGAATACGATTGTTTCTGTGAAACGCTTCATGGGGCGCGGCTTACTTGATGTAGAGCATATTGAAAGTGCGCCATATGAATTTGTTGATCAGCCCGGCATGCTCAAGCTGAGAACAGTGGCTGGTGATAAAAGTCCGATTGAAGTTTCTGCAGAAATATTGGCGCGTTTGCGTCAATTAGCAGAAGATTCTGTTTCAGATGAAATCGTAGGTGCGGTGATTACTGTTCCTGCGTATTTTGATGATGCGCAACGTCAAGCTACCAAAGATGCCGCTAAGTTAGCTGGTATTGAGGTACTGCGTCTTTTGAATGAGCCTACGGCTGCAGCGATTGCTTATGGCTTAGATAACGCATCTGAAGGTGTATACGCTGTTTATGACTTAGGTGGCGGAACTTTTGATATCTCGATCCTGCGCATGAGTCGTGGTGTTTTTGAGGTCCTTTCTACTGGGGGTGATTCTGCTTTAGGTGGGGATGACTTTGATCACCGTTTGTATTGCTGGGTGATTGAGCAAGCAAAGCTTCCTCCGCTATCAATTCATGATCACCGCACATTGCTTCAAGCCTGTAAGCATGCCAAAGAACAATTAAGTCATAACCCCTTGGCACGTGTGCATGTGACGCTTGCTGACGGCACCGTAGTGAATGTTGGTGTCAGTCAAGCGCAGTTCTTTGAGATTACTCAGAACTTGGTTAGTAAAACATTGTTAGCTTGTAAAAAAGCCTTACGTGATGCAAGTCTTAAAGCTGAAGACGTTAAGGGTGTTGTCATGGTGGGTGGATCAACCCGTATGCCAAATGTACAGCGTTCTGTCGGTGAACTCTTTGGTACCCAGCCCCTCAATAATTTAAATCCCGATCAAGTAGTTGCTTTAGGCGCAGCAATGCAGGCTGACTTATTAGCAGGCAATCAAAGTAAAGATGATGAATGGCTGCTCTTAGATGTCATTCCGCTATCCCTTGGTATTGAGACTATGGGTGGCTTGGTAGAAAAAATCATTCCTCGTAATACGCCAATCCCAGTGGCAAGAGCGCAGGACTTCACCACCTTTAAAGATGGTCAGACTGCTTTGGCGATTCAGGTGGTGCAGGGTGAGCGCGAGCTAGCACAAGACTGCCGCTCATTAGGTAAGTTTGAGCTACGTGGCATACCAGCAATGGTTGCTGGCGCGGCGCGTATTCGAGTGACTTTCCAGGTTGATGCCGATGGCTTGCTCTCGGTGAGCGCCACCGAGCAGGGCTCTGGGGTGAAAGCCTCTATTGATATCAAACCTTCATACGGTCTCACTGATGCGGAAATTACTCGCATGCTACAAGATGGTTTTGCCTCCGCTAAGGAAGATTTGCTTTCTAGATCATTGCGTGAAGAGCAGGTAAATGCGCAGCGTCTTCTTGATGCAGTGCAGACTGCGCTAGCTAGTGATCGTGCTCTATTGAGTACGGATGAACAAAAGATGATTGACCAAGAGATGACAACACTACAAAAGATCTTAAATGATGAAACTGATAGTGCCCTTGTTCGAAAAGCCGTTGATCATGCTGCTAAAGCGACCGATGACTTTGCGCAAAAACGGATGAATGCCAGCATTCAGAAAGCTTTGTCTGGCAAGAATGTTGCTGAGATTTAAAAGTACACAAACAAAGATGCTTTCATAATAAATTTAACCTGAACCCAATAGAAAAGAATCATGACTCAAATCGTCGTCCTACCGCATAGTGAGTATTGCCCCGAAGGAGCAGTAGTTGAGGTTGCTCCAGGCACATCGATTTGTGAGGCTTTATTAGAGAATGACATTCCCATTGAGCACGCTTGCGATATGGTGTGTGCTTGCACTACCTGCCACGTCATTGTGAAAGAAGGTTTTCAAAGTTTGAATCCGCCCGATGAAAATGAGGAGGATATGCTGGATCGTGCTTGGGGTCTGAATTCACAATCCCGTCTGTCTTGTCAGGCTATTGTGGCTAAACAGGGATTAGTGATCGAAATCCCAAAATACTCAATCAATCACGCCAAAGAGAATCATTAATGCACCAAAATAAAGCATTCATGCCTACAAACATGCAAGTCGTCTAGAAGATTAATTCTGGTAAGACTAATATGAACTCGTAGTTCATTCTTTAAGTAGTACCTCCATAAATCTTTTAAGCCATCCTTCGGGGTGGCTTTTCTTTTGTAGCAAGCTTAGCGTTTTGGCGGTGATGAGCTAGATTCACGAATAACCAAACTGACGCCTGCTTTAATTTTCCTGGGAAGGTGATTTACTCGATTAATTTGGGAGATAAGGTGATTGGCTGCTTGTGCCCACATGCCAATAGCATCTATGTGGATAGTACTAAGACTGGGTGTGAGATGTTGAGAAATTTCCAAGTCATCAAATCCTATGATTGATAAGTCTCTTGGAATTTGTAGCCCTTGCTTTTGGGCTTCAAGTAAAGCTCCTAAAGCTAAGATGTCCTGGCCGCAAATAATTGCTGTAATTTTAGGGTTATTTAGAAGCAATTTTTTTAATCCAAGACGCGCTTCATGTAGCCCATAAGGGCATTCAACTATCACATTACTTTTAATCTGAATTTTCTTTTCATTCAAGAGCTCAATAACTCCATCAACTCGGTCTCTGGCACGATCATTGTGAGCTGTAATGCCTGCCAATATCCCAAACTGCTTGTGACCAAGAGATAGTAGGTGTTGAACTCCCGGCTTAATTGCTTCTCGGTTATCGAAGCCAGAGGCATACCCGTTATAAGGCGCGGACAATGAGCCTACGTGTATGTATGGAATATTACGAGTTTTCAATAGCTTTAATGCTTCGCGCTGTTGGCTAACTCCAAAAAGAGCAATACCTTCAACGCCCCTAGTAAGTAAATTTGTTATTTGATTTGCCTCAATCTCGGGATCGTAGTTGCTACTTGCTACTAGTAGTTGGTGCCCAGATTGATTTAACTGACGTTGAAACTCTGCAAGACCTTGTGCAAAGATAGCATTATCAAGGGTAGGGACGATCGCGCCAATAGTTCCAGAGCGCTTTAGCATTAGGGCGCGAGCTCCTGCATTGGGTATGTATCCCAATTTTTTAATCACACTGCTAATTTTTTCCTTGAGTTCCGTGCTAACTGAGTCTGGATTATTTAGGGCTCTTGAGACAGTTGCGGTCGAGACTTTGGCTGCGGCTGCAACATGATTAATAGTGACGGTGCCTGTATTGTTTTTCATCTCAGCCTAAGGGAAAGCCCTAGTCTATTTCTGTTGGTGGCGTTAATTTTAGAGGGGATTTATGGTTAGAATGAAAGCGCTTACATTTTCTTTCATTCTATAAGGAATTTGAAATTTTTAGCAAGCTTTTATCCCTTCTGTTGTTTTGCTTGATTCTATTACTCGCTTGGTTTGGTCTAACCGAGTGGACGGGAATAGTCTCTGGCGCAAGATTTCCATCGCCGACTGAAACGTGGAATTCATTCAAAATTATTGCGTTCCACGGATATGGAAATGGCAAGCTTTATCAGCACGTACTTCAAAGCATCATTTTGGTGACTTCTGGCTTTTTAGTTTCATCATCGTTGGGTATCTTGCTTGGCGTGCTGATGGGTGCTAATAAAAAAATTGAAGCGTTTGTGAATCCTATCTTTTTGACTTTGAGGCCAATACCACCATTGGCATGGATTCCGCTGGCAATTGTTTGGTTAGGTTTAGGTAACTCAGCCAAGATCATGGTGATTTATGTTGCCGCATTTGTTCCGGCGGTTATCAACACTTTTACGGGTGTGCGATCTATTGAAGTTCCTCAAAAAGAGGCTGCCGCTATGCTTGGAATTAGTCGCTTCAACTATTACAGGGAGGTTTTAATTCCTGGCGCTCTACCCTTAATATTTACTGGATTAAGACTATCGCTTCAAGCCTCATGGACAACATTAGTTGCCGCAGAGTTGGTGGGCGCCACCTTGGGCTTGGGCTCGATACTGAATCAGGCTGCTCAAGATATTAATCCCGCCATGATTTTGGTCGGAATGATGAGTGTTGCAATTTCTGGATGGTTAATGACTCAGTTGCTGGCAAAGGCGGAGCGCTATGCAATGCCATGGAGGGCATGATGTCTCAATTAGATCGCTTGAATCCAGGTGAGTATATATTGTGGACTGGTTTAGGATTAGTCAGTTTTCTGGGATTTTGGTATTTGTCAGTTTCTCTTGGCCTTGTTCCTAGACAGTTCCTGCCTGCGCCCCACGAAGTAGTTTTAAAGTTTATTCATTTAGTAAGTGAGCCGTTCTCTGGTTACACTCTATTGGCTCATATCGCCTCAAGTTTTCAACGCTTCTTGTATGGCTTTATTTTGGCGGTAGCTATTGGCGTTCCATTGGGACTCTTGATGGCCTTATCGAAATTCGCAAACCAACTTATTACCCCTTTCTTTGAGAGCATTCGTTTTGTTGCACCCATTGCCTGGGTTCCATTTGCGGCACTTTGGTTCGGCACGGGCATTGGTGGTCCAGTATTGGTGATTTTTATGGGCGCATTTCCACCTGTATTAATTAATACCTATCGTGGCGCAATGCATGTCGATAAAAAATATCTTGAAGCGGCAAAGATGCTCGGTGCCGGCAGGTTTCGCTTGATGACGGAAGTCCTGTTTCCAGCGGCAATCCCATCTATTGTTGCTGGCCTCAGAATTTCCGCAGGATTGGGGTGGCAGTCATTAGTAGGGGCAGAGTTAATTGTGGCCTCTAGTGGCGTTGGATACATGATGGTAAAAGGTCAAGCCAGTATTCAAACCGATATTGTGATGAGTGGAATGATTGCAATTGGCATTATTGGTTTATTCATCGACATCCTTTTAAGGCAGGCTGAAAAGTTGGCCGTTAACTATAAAGAAGCTTGATTTATGGCAGATATTGTTTTCGAATCGGTAGAGCGTAGCTTTAAGCAGGGCGGGAAAGAATTCTTAGCGGTTGGTGGAATCGACTTAACTGTAAAAGATAAAGAGTTTGTAGCAATTGTTGGTCCTTCGGGCTGTGGTAAGACTACCTGCATGAGGATGGTGGCCGGCTTAGAAATGCCGACTAAAGGTCGTGTATTGGTGGGAGGTAAAAAAATCATTGGCCCAGGACCAGATCGCGCAGTTGTATTTCAGCAATTTGCTTTATTTCCCTGGAAGAGTGTTCAAGAGAATATTGAGTTTGGCCTTAAATCATTAAAAATGGATGCGGCACAAAAGAAAGAAAAGACTGCTCGCTTGATAACGCTAATGGGTTTAGAGGGTTATGAGCAGGCCTATCCTCACCAGCTCTCTGGAGGAATGCAGCAGCGCGTGGCGATTGCGCGTGCTTATGTATTAGAGCCAGAGGTGTTGTTAATGGATGAGCCCTTTGGCGCCTTGGATGCACAAACACGAGTGGTAATGCAAGAAGAGCTCGTTAGATTGGCACGTAAAAATCCAAAGACCGTTTTATTTATTACCCATGCAGTTGAGGAGGCAGTTTATCTCGCAGATCGTGTTGTGGTGATGTCAAGAAGACCCGGTTTAATTCGGGATGTCATTGAAATTAAGCCAATTAGAGAAAAAGAGGGTTGGGACCAACATTCTCGTATCGAAGATGTAATGGATTTGAGTTCTTTTGTGCAGTTACGTAGTCAGATTTGGAAATTACTCAGGGAGCAAAACTTGGGTGCTGAACATTGATTTACTTTTAAAAATAGCAAGGAGACAAAAATGAAGTTTAAAAAATCATTCATTAGTATTCTGGGTATTGCGATGATTGCTGCTACAGGTAACGGTAATGTGCAAGCACAAGCAAAGCCTGCATTGACTGAAATTAAAGTGAGCTATCAGCCGGCCCTGTACTGGGCGCTACCATTTTTTGTGGCTACCGAAAAAAATTGGTGGGGTGAGTTGGGTCTTAAGCCGGAGTTCAGCACTTTCCCTGCAGGAGTTCCCCAGATTGCAGCTTCTGCCTCTAAATCTTGGGATGTAGGCGGCACTGGTTCAGTGCCAGCGGTATTGGGTTATGTTCGCTTCGGGATTAAAACCATTGGCTTAAGTAATGATGAGTCTGCCGGCAATGCATTGCTGGCAACCCCAAAAGCAGCCGAAGCATTTGCTGCTAATCCTCAATCCCTAAAGGGGCAAACAATCGTTCTTACCGGCAACTCTACTGGTGACTATGCAGTTCAATCTTGCCTAAAAAAATATGGCCTATCAAAGACTGATGTGGTTATTAAGAATATGGGGCAAGGTGAAATTATTTCTGCAATGTCTTCAGGTAATGCTGACCTTGGTGGTTTATGGGCGCCAAATATTTATACCCTAGAAGAGAAAGCTGGTGCAAAAGTTATTTGTAGCGGTAAAGATGGAGGGGCATTTGTACCCGGAGCATTAATTGTGCGCGGTGATTATGCTAAAGAAAATCCACAGAATGTTGCTAAATTCTTGGCTATTTATCTGCGCGCTTGGAAATGGATGAATGCAAATAAGCCACAGGCCATTGCAATGATGAAGAAGTTCTATGAGCAGGGTGGTGTCACTATCTCAGAAGCTTCCATGAAGAAAGAGTTTGATACTCGCCCAACATTTGATTTGGCTTCAGAGTTAAAGATTATGGATAACTCTAAGGGCCCGTCTCAAGTGGATGGTTGGTTCAATGCGATTGCTGCTTTCATGCAATCAACCGGTGCCATTCAGGCTATACCACCTGCAAGCGAGTACATCACAGATGAGTTTGTAAAAATGGTAAATGCAGATAAGAAGTTGCGTGAGTTTGCGAATAGCCCAAAGTAATTATTCAGAAATTCTAAAAAATGAGGGTAACCTCATTTTTTAGATTGACGCTGTAAGCGCTTACAAAAATAGGAATAAAAATATGTCAATTAGTTATTTGAAGAAGGCAGCTAAAACGCCTGAGACCGAGACATCAACAGCTCAGCAAGTAGTTACTGAAATGCTCGCCAATATCGAGCGTAATGGTGAATCAGCCGTAAAGGAATATGCCTTGAAGCTTGATAAATGGTCTGGTGACATTGTGATGTCTGAAGCCGCAATCAATAAGATCTTGGTAGATGTTCCTGAATCAGTAAAAAGGGATATTGATTTTGCTGTTAAGCAAGTATTTGATTTTGCGCTAGCCCAGAAAAAAAGTATTAGTGATTTTTCAACAACGTTACATCCCGGTGTGACCGCTGGACAGAAAGTATTGCCAGTTAATGTGGTGGGTTGCTATGCTCCCTCAGGGCGCTATGCTCACATTGCTTCTGCGTACATGACTGTTGCGACCGCTAAGGCCGCAGGAGTGAAAAATATTATTGCTTGCTCAAGTCCATTTCGTGGCGGCGGTATTCATCCTTACGTGCTTTATGCCTTTAAGGCTGCTGGAGCCGATGTCATCATGACTCTTGGAGGCGTTCAGGCAATCGCATCTATGGCCTATGGGCTCTTTACCGGGAAGCCAGCCGATGTTGTGGTTGGGCCTGGAAACAAGTTTGTTGCAGAAGCGAAGCGCTCATTATTTGGCAAGGTCGGGATTGATGTTTTTGCTGGACCGTCTGAAATTGCAGTTATTGCGGATGAATCTGCTGATCCAAAAATTGTAGCTAGTGACTTGGTGGGACAGGCTGAACATGGGCACGAGTCCCCTGCCTGGTTATTTACAACATCCGAAAAGTTAGCTGATGAAGTAATGCAGCTAGTGCCGCAAATGATCGACTTGTTACCACCGACAGCAAAAGATGCGGCATCATGTGCATGGCGTGATTATGGTGAGGTCATTCTATGCAGCGATCGAGAGGAAGTTGCCAAGATTTCTGATCAGTACGCAAGTGAGCATCTAGAGGTTCATGCAAATGATTTAGATTGGTGGTTAAGTAATCTTACTTGCTATGGCTCTTTATTCTTGGGCGAAGAAACTACAGTTGCTTTTGGTGATAAGACTAGTGGTCCAAATCATGTTTTACCAACTAAGGGTGCTGCTAGATATTCGGGTGGATTATCAGTACATAAGTTTATGAAAACCCTCACTTGGCAGAAGATGACGCGCGAGGGCAGCAAGGAAATGGCATTGGTGACAGCTAGGATAAGTCGCCTAGAGGGTATGGAGGCCCATGCTCGTACTGCGGATGACCGGCTCGATAAGTATTTCCCGAATGAAAAATTTGATCTTGGTAGCCCTGTTGAAGTATGAGTAATCTATTGAATCAACTTTTCAATCTTCAGGGTAAGACTGCCCTGATTACTGGTGGCAGTAGTGGCCTTGGAGAGCAAATTGCTCTTGCTCTCGGTCAAGCTGGTGCAGAGATTATTATTGCTGCCCGTAGAGAGTCAGTGCTTCAGGAGGCATCAGCTCGAATGAGTTCGCAGGGAATTCGAGTATCAACCTTTATGGCTAACTTAAGCAATCTAGAAGAGGCGAAGAGCCTTTCTGATCTCGTTATCAAAAAGGTGGGTAAGGTTGATATCTTGGTTAACGCAGCAGGCATTAATTTGAGGGAGCCTTTTGAGGAGGTGTCTGTGCAAAGCTGGCAAGAGCAATTAAATGTTCAGCTAGCTGCACCATTTTTTATGACTCAAGCACTTGCCCCCCAGATGAAAGTTCGTAATTGGGGGAGGATAATTAATATTGCCTCCTTGCAGAGTTATCGTGCATTCGCCAATAGCGCTCCCTATGGTGCCGCCAAAGGTGGTGTGCTCCAGTTAACGAGAGCAATTGCTCAGGAATGGTCAAAGTATGGCATTACATGCAATGCGATTGGCCCTGGTTTTTTCCCAACAGCGCTTACAGCGCCAGTATTTAATAATCCTGAGCTAGTGAAGATGCATTCGCAAAAGACTGCTATTGGCCGCAATGGAGAGTTACATGATATTGATGGTTTAGCAATTTTTTTAGCCAGCGATGCCTCCGCCTATATCACCGGACAAACAATCATGCTGGACGGTGGCTATACCGCAATATAAGGAATTGTGATTATGAAAGCACTGGTTTATACGCAGCCAAATGAAATGCAAATCTTGGATCGTCCATATCCCTCTTTAGAGGTTGACGAAGTGATTCTCAAGATCGAGTCTGTCGGTATTTGTGGTAGCGATATGCATGCATTTCATGGACATGACCCCAGAAGAAAACCAGGTCTAGTACTGGGGCATGAATTCGCGGGTGTAGTTGAGGAAGCAATTTCCCCATTGTTTTCTAAGGGCCAAAGAGTCACTGGCAATCCACTAATTACATGTGGTTATTGTGAGTATTGTTTACAGGGCAGAAATAATTTGTGTGCTAATCGCACGATGGTTGGTATGACAAGACCAGGGGCATTTGCTGAATACATGAGTATTCCCGCTAGTTCGCTCATTGCTGTTCCAGAGGGTTTAAGTTTAGATGCTGCGGCATTGACTGAGCCCGCTGCCACAGCTGTGCATGCAATTAACCTGTCTATGCGCGCCTTACAACGACCCGTACAGGAGTGCAGCGTCTTAGTGTTAGGTGGTGGAGCAATTGGGATGCTATCAGCGCTACTGTTAAAGCATTACGGTGTAAACGAAATTAAGGTGGTCGAAGTAAATCCTTTGCGCAGAAAAGCAATTGAAAGCCATGTAAGATGCAAAACATTAAATCCAATTGATGAAAAAATCCCTGAGAATGCCTATGAGTTTGTGATGGATTGTGTTGGCGCTGCTGTAACCCGAAATTCAGCATTAAGTGCAATTAAGCCTGGCGGCGTCATGATGCATGTAGGCCTTCAAGATTGGGCTAGTGAAATTGATATGAGAAAGCTGACACTAGCAGAAATTACGCTGCTTGGAACTTATACATACTCCACGATAGACTTGCAAGCAACCGTTAATTTACTCGCACAAAATGCATTTGGAGATCTATCTTGGGTTGAAAAACGCTCACTAGATGAGGGTCCCCAAGCATTTAATGATTTGCATGCTGGAAAAACAGCTTCCGCAAAGGTTTTATTAAAACCGTTTTAATAAATCATAAGGTGCTAAGGGATGCAATTTGACTTTCACTCAACACGCTCTCTTTATATAGAGAGGGGGGGTTCAGTAAACCTTGCTAGAAAAATTCAAGAGCGAGGAGGTAAGTCAGTATTGATTGTTACTGATTCCGGAGTTCTCTCTGCTGGTTTATTAGAAAGGGCGCTTTCTCAGTTTAAAGAAATCAAGCTCACATTTCAGATCTATTCAGACGTTCAGGCCGATCCACCTATTCCTGTAATTATGAAAGCGATACAAGCAGCGCGGGAGTGTCGGGCTGACTATATCGTTGGCTTTGGAGGTGGTAGCTCTATGGATGTTGCCAAACTGGTTGCTCTCTTATCTCCCGGTAAAGAGAAGTTGGAGGATATTTATGGCATTGGAATGGCTAAAGGACCAAGGCTTCCACTCATTTTGGTCCCTACGACTGCCGGCACTGGCTCTGAAGTTACTCAAAGTTCCGTAGTGACTGTAAGTGAGAGCGAAAAAAAGGGTGTACTTTCACCACATCTTTTGCCTGACCTAGCAATACTAGATGCAGAATTAACACTTGGACTGCCGCCCCATGTTACTGCTGCCACTGGAATCGATGCAATGGTTCACGCAATTGAGGCCTTCACTACAAAAAGACTAAAAAATCCAATGTCTGATTGTGTTGCCAAAGAGGCTTTGAGATTATTGGCGGGCAATCTGCATAAGTCGGTTCACTCTGGAAGCGATATTGTTGCGCGTGAAAATATGTTGCTTGGCGCTTGTTTAGCTGGCATGGCATTCACCAATGCCCCTGTTGCCGGAGTTCATGCACTAGCTTACCCTATCGGTGCAAGATTTCATGTTCCTCACGGACTTTCTAACTCTTTAATGTTAGCTCCCGTGATGCGTTTTTGTGTTGAGGCCACTCACTCCATGTATGCGGAGCTTGGTCAAATTATTAAGCCAGGTCTAAAAGGGTCAAGTACAGAGCAGGCTATTCAGTTGGCAGACTATCTTGGTGGTTTAGCTGGTGAATTGGGTTTGCCGCAGCGCTTATTAGAAGTTGGCATTACAGAAGGCGATATTGATCAATTGGCACAAGATGCAATGTTGCAAACACGCCTTCTCATGAATAGCCCAAGAGAAATTACTCTCAAGGATGCTGCGGCGCTGTACCGAGAGGCACTATAAGCTAGATAAAAAATGCTGTTTTATAGCGAGAGTAATACTTTGTCGCCCATGCTTTTTACGCTCTAGCAGCCCAACCTTGCGATATATCGTCTTGCCTGTCAACTCTTGAATAGATAGTTGTCGATCATTTCCCCAGGAGATATTTGCAAGTTTTGGAACGATTGAATACCCAAGTCCTTGGCGTACCAATTCAATGATGGCTTCGACAGAGTTAAGCTCCATTCCTTCTTGAATAACAAGTTTATTGGCTTTGATGGTCTGATCTACAAGATGCCCTGTCCAAGTGTTTCGCTCAAATCGAATGAAAGGAAGCTTAGCATCTAATTGCACCGCACTTGCTTTGCGGTTTGAAGGAGGTGATGGTGTTATTAAAATCATTGGCTCTTTGTATAACTCAGTCCATTGAATGTTCTGGGGTAGTGCGTATGGAGACTCTGTAACTATTGCGGCATCCAGACTGCCATCTAATACTTGGTCAAGAAAATTGCTCGACAAACCAGCAATTAATTTCACCTCAAGACTGGGGAAGCTTTGCTTTAATTCATTCAGAGTTTTGCCGAACGCACCCATTAGAGTGGATACGAGCGCCCCCAAAACAATACTGCCACTGAGATCTGACTTCAGGTTTGAACCAAGGGCCTCATAACGGGCCACAATTTCCTGAATGGGCTCAATTAGCGATCTACCATGTGCATTTAAAGATAAAGATCGTTTAGTCCGATCAAATAACTCAAGGCCAATTTCTTTTTCTAGCTGCTGTAGTTGCTGGCCAGCGGCAGCTGCGGTGAGCCCTATTTCTCTTGCTGCAGCTGCCACGCTTTTATGGCGAGTAATGGCTAAGAAGTTTTTGAGGGTTTTGATGCTGGACATGCACCAGATTATAAAGAAGGGTTTTATCTCATAGAAAATAATTTTTATTACAGTAAATAATGTTTATCAATATAAAAATTGATGATAAGGTGTTGTTAAGAATTTTTTAACCCTGGATGTAGCTATTGGAGATAGGCTATATATGAGTAATAAGAAAGATGTATCTGAGCGCCGCAACTTTCTAAAGAAATCTATAGCTGCTGGATCTGCTATTGGTGCAGCAGTCAGCTCAAAAGTAGCATTTGGCCAGAATGCCGAATCCAATTTTTTGGTTGTAGATCCTTGGACAAAAACTCAGGGGTCTGGCTTTATTAATCCACCATACGGTTTACCATCAAAATACGAAAAGAATGTGGTTAGGATTTTGCCAAATCCTATTCCAACCTTTCCAACCGGATCCAGAACGCCGCTACAAAGCTTGCATGGCATCATTACACCAAATGGCTTAGTTTTTGAACGTCATCACGCGGGTGTGCCTGACATCAACCCTGACCAGCATCGCTTAGTGATTCATGGGATGGTAGATCGTCCCATGGTCTTTACTATGGACGATATTGTTCGCTTCCCATCCGAGTCTCGAATCTATTTTTTAGAATGCTCCGGTAATAGTGCTGCAGAGTTAAAAAAAGCCACCGGAAAAACAGCCCAAGAAATACACGGACTTCTTTCCTGTTGTGAATGGACGGGTGTTCGGCTCTCAACGATTTTGCAAGAATGTGGCGTGCAAAGTTCTGCAAAATGGGCGCTAGCCGAGGGTGCTGATGGTGCAGCAATGACGCGTAGTATCCCAATGAGCAAAATGATGGATGATGCTCTTTTGGTGTATGCGCAAAATGGTGAGATGTTGCGTGCTGAGCAAGGCTACCCCTTGAGATTATTTTTGCCGGGTTTTGAAGGGAATATGAGTATCAAGTGGCTGCGCCGAATTAAATTAGGTGACGCACCTTGGCAGACACGTGAGGAAACCTCGGCTTACACCGATCTTCTGCCAGATGGAAAGGCGCAGCAATTTACATTTGCCATGGATGTGAAGTCTGTGATCACCCAACCATCAGGAATGATGAAGCTCAAATCAAAAGGTTTTTATGAGATCTCGGGGATTGCATGGTCTGGTAACGGCAAAATTAAATCTGTAGAGGTTTCGTCAGATGGTGGTAAATCCTGGTCAGAAGCACTACTTCAAGAGCCTGTTATGGATAAGTCGTTGGTACGCTTCCGCTTCCCTTGGGTCTGGGATGGAGCCCCAGCTATTTTGATGAGTCGTGCAGTTGATGCCAGTGGTGACACCCAGCCCACAATGGAGGCTCTATTAAAAGCAAAGGGTGCGAATATTTTTTATCACAATAATGCTATTCAGCCATGGCTTATAGCAGCAAATGGTGAGATAACAAATGGTCGATAAATTAATCTGGAATAAGGCTTTATTCATTGCTGCTTCACTGGGTCTTATTACTGCTTGTTCTTCTAATTACGATATGAAGAAATCTACGGGTCTAGGTAAATCAATATCTGAGCAGCAACTTCAGGCGTGGAATATTGACATCAATGCAAAAGGAGTTGGTTTGCCTGCTGGCTCTGGTTCGGTTGCTGCAGGAGAGTTGGTATTCCAGCAACAATGCGCATCTTGTCATGGCGCTCAAGGTCAGGGCGGAGTAGCCAATCGATTGGTGGGTGGAGGTGGGTTGAATACAGCTAACCCCGCAAAGACAGTCGCTAGTTATTGGCCTTACGCTACAACTATCTTCGATTACACCCGCCGAGCAATGCCTCACAATGCGCCTCAGTCATTGAGCAATGATCAGGTCTATGCAGTTACAGCCTATATTTTGTTTTTGAGCAAAATTATCCCGAGTGACAGCGTGATGAATGCGCAGACACTGCCGTTAGTAAAGATGCCCAATCAGGGCGGCTTTATACCTATAGAGCGCTAAGGTTGCCTGATGCTTTTATCCATCTTTAAGATAAATAAAGACTTTATCTCAAAGAAAAATTAATTCGATTTATTTTTTACTATTCATCAATATAATGGATGAATGTCAAATACTGATCTCAAAGTAAGGGTATGGCGCGGCTCCCAGGAAGGGGAGTTTGTTGAATACCTCGTGCCTCGCAATCCCAATCAAACGGTTTTGGATGTGGTTACCTATATTCAGAGAAAGCTCGATCCTACTTTGAGCTATCGCTTTGCTTGCCGAGTTGGTATGTGTGGTTCGTGTGCCATGACCGTTAATGGAGTTGCTCGCTGGACTTGTCGCACCCACGTCTCTCAAATACTTCAAGGTGATTCATTAGAAATTGCCCCATTAAATAATTTGCCTGTGATTAAAGATCTTGCTACAGATATGCGCGAGTTTTTTAATAAATGGAAAGGTGCAGTGGGGTTCTTTAAGGGTAATCAAACTCGCCATGATGATTTTGCTAAGGTCGAACCTCATTCTGTAGAGCGTCAGTTAGCCAATGCAGGTATCGAGTGTATTGGCTGCGGTGTTTGTTATGCCTCTTGTGAAGTTGTTGAGTCCAGGCCAAATTATCTGGGACCTGCCGCATTGAATCGTGCTTGGACGTTGACGAATGATGTGAGGGATGTTCAGCAACTGGAGCGCATGCGTGCTGTTGCAGGTGATGCAGGTTGCCATGCATGTCATACGCAAGGCTCTTGCACTGAGCGTTGTCCGAAGGCCATTGAGCCAACAGCCGGTATTGCCGGTCTTAAAAAGTTAGTGGCCAGGGCTGCTATCCGGGGAAGTAAGTGGGGCAAGTTATGAGTGCTGGTGTGCTACAAGCAAAACTTTGGTATGCACAAAGAATTAGTGCCATGGTTCTTGGGCTTTGTGTAGCAATTCATTTAGCGATCATTTTCTATGCCATCAGGGGTGGCTTAAGTGCGCAAGAGATATTGGGTCGCACTCAAGGCAATATATTGTTTGCCATTTTTTATGAAGTATTTGTCTTGGCGTGTTTTGTACATGCGCCAATTGGCATTGCTAATATTTTGCAAGAAACATTTCCTAGGAGTGGTTTAGCTAGGCCCCTATCTTTTATTTTGGCTCTGCTGATTTTGGTTCTTGGCACCACTGCTGTCATCGGTGTATTCACGGGTGGTCAGCTATGAGTGCTAGACCAAAACTAGATTACCGTGCTAAAAGCCACTTGTCTTATTTTGCATATGCATGTCACCGCTTTTCTGGATTATTGTTGGCATGCTTCATCCCGCTACACTTTTTGATGCTGTCCCAATCCTTGCGAGGTGCTCAAGGATTTGAAAAATCCTTGGCTTTGACTAATTTTTGGGTCTTTAAGTTCGGAGAGTGGGCTTTAGTGATCCTATTGGCAGTGCATCTAGCTGGCGGGATCCGCTTGCTCATGATTGAGTTTGGTCCATGGAAGGGATTGCGCAAGGGGTGGATACAGATCTCTATCTTGTTCGCTATTACTTGTGGACTCTTGTTTTTATATTTTGCTAATTGATTAGGTGGATATGCAATTACAAATGAATTTAGTGGAAGAGGCTTGTAAAGAGCTCTACATTCGCGCACTGAAGATTTTGCCTGATGACATTAAGGCCGGCATCAATCGATTGGATAAGACTGAGACAGATTCGCGTGCTCAGGTGGTTTTAAAGACGATGATTACGAATATCTCAGTAGCAGAGCGTGAAGATAACCTTCTTTGCCAGGATACAGGCTTGCCGATTTATAACGTTAAGATTGGCCGCAATGTGCAATTTGATGGAATGGAATTAAAAGCTGCTATTCGTAAAGGCTGTGAGCGTGCGACCAAAGAATATCCATTGCGCTCATCTGTTGTTCATCCTATTACTCGTAAAAACAATCACACCTCTTGTGGGATTGATATGCCAGCGATTCATATTGATTTTTTTGACAATCCAGAGGCGGTTGAAATTGAGATGGTCCCCAAGGGAAGCGGTTCAGAAAACAACTCCTTTCTAAAAATGGCAATCCCTGCTGATGGTATCAAGGGCGTCAAAGCATTTGTAATTGAGAGCGTTGTCTCTGCGGGTGGTAAAACTTGCCCGCCAACAATTGTAGGTGTTGGTATTGGCGGTACGTCAGATCAATGTGTGGCAATGGCAAAACGAGCGGCAACCCGTGAATTAGGTAGTGTATGCAGTGATGAAGAGGGTGCCAAGTTAGAGAGGGAGCTGAGCGCTGCCGTCAATCAACTCGGCATTGGCCCACAAGGGTTGGGTGGTGATGGCACTGCTTTTGCGGTTCAAGTTGAGCTGGCTCATACGCACATTACATTAAATCCCGTAGCAGTCAATATGCAGTGTCACTCAGCTCGAAGAGCGCGTGCAACTTTTACGCCTACTGGCGTGACATACGGCTTCTAGGAAGACGACAATGGCACATTACAACCTTGTTACCCCGGTAAGCGAAGAAGATATTCGCAAGCTTCGAATTAACGATACCGTCACTTTGCAAAGCACCTTATTTGGTATCCGTGATGCGACCCAGATTCATATGTTTGATCATGATCGTAAAACGCGATTTGATTTAAATGGCCATGCAGTGATTCATACAGCGCCAAATGTTCGTAAAGTGCCGGTAAGCAAAGAGTTCCCTTCGGGATATGAGCCTATTTGCATTGGCACAACTACCTCAGACCGTATGGAGCGATTTACTCGCCCATTGATGACACAAAATGGTGTGCGTATGATTGTAGGTAAAGGCGGCATGCGCGAGGGATCTGCTGAGGCATTTAAGGAGTTAGGCGGCGTTTATTTGGCAATTATTGGCGGCACTGCGGCGCTGGAAACAACCTGGATTGAGCAAATTGAGGATGTTGATATGGACGATCTCAATCCAGAGTCTTTATGGCGTTTTAAGATCAAGGATTTCGGTCCTTTACTAGTTGCGATGGATAGTCATGGCGGTAGCATCTATCAAGAAGTGAAGAGTGATGTAGCCAGTAAAAAAGAGGCGGTATTAAAAAGCCTTGGGATTACTTCATGAATACGATTCCAACCCTAGATACCGATATTTTGATTCTGGGTTCGGGAGGCGCAGGCCTCTTTGCAGCCCTGCATGCGCATCAAGCCAATCCTAAATTAAATATCACGATTGCTGTCAAGGGATTGCTAGGTAAATGTGGTTGTACTCGCATGGTTCAAGGTGGCTACAACGTCGCACTTGCAGAAGGTGATTCGGTTGAGCGCCATTTCATGGATACGATTGAAGGCGGTAAATGGCTCTCTGATCAAGATTTGGCATGGACGCTAGTCAGTAAAGCGGTTGAACGTATACATGAATTAGAAAATGAGCTAGGTTGTTTTTTTGATCGCAATCCTGACGGCACTGTGCATCAAAAAGCATTCGCTGGCCAAACATTTGATCGTACTGTTCATAAGGGTGACTTAACGGGTATTGAAATTATCAATCGCTTGGCTGAGCAAGTATGGGCAAGAGGAATTAATCGTCTTGAAGAGCATCGCGCGATTGAATTGATTCACAGTAAGGATGGCAAATCACTTGCAGGTGTATTGATGCTCAATATGCAAACTGGTGAGTTTGTATTGGTTCGCGCTAAGGCTGTATTGCTTGCTACTGGCGGTGGCCCAACAATGTACAAATACCATACTCCCTCAGGAGACAAGAGTTGTGATGGCTTGGCAATGGCATTGCGTGCTGGCCTAACCTTGCGTGATATGGAAATGGTGCAGTTTCATCCCACTGGTTTGTTAGCGGGTCCTGGTACGCGTATGACAGGTACGGTTTTGGAAGAGGGCTTAAGGGGAGCGGGCGGTTATTTACTTAATGGCAATAAAGAACGTTTCATGGGTAACTATGACCCACGTAATGAACGCGCCACCAGAGATATCGTTTCACGCTCAATTAACTCAGAAATTCGTGCGGGGCGAGCAACTCCGAATGGCGGTGTCTATATTCAAATGAGCCATTTGGGACCAGAAAATGTACGTAAGCAATTTAAGGGCATGGTTGAGCGCTGTGCTGATAGCGGCTTCGATTTAGCTAATGACCTAGTGGAGGTGGTGCCAACTGCCCACTATATGATGGGTGGTCTCGTATTTAAGAAAGATTGCAGCACTGATTTGCCGGGATTGTTTGCAGCTGGTGAAGATACTGGTGGGGTGCATGGTGCAAACCGTTTAGGTGGTAATGGGGTTGCAAATTCAACTGTATTTGGTGGAATTGCAGGTGATGCAATGGCTCAGTGGGCTGCTTCACAGCAGTTAAGTGAATGCAATATGGACGAGGTAATGGCAAGTATTCAAGAACATGAAGCACCATTGAAACAATTGCCAGGTGATATTGAATTCATACGGGATGCTTTGGCGGAATGTATGTGGGATGATGTTGGCATATCCAGGACTCGAGAGAGTTTATTGCGCGCGAGTCAAACCCTAAAACAGTTGGCAACTCAATTGAAGCAGATGGGCGTCGGTGATATTCAGCGCCAATACAGTAATACCTGGCAAGATTGGATGAATTTACAAAATCTCATTCTGGTAAGTCAGGCTGTAACAGAAGCAGCTATCGCAAGGGAAAATTCTAGGGGAGCTCATTATCGTGATGATTTCCCTGAACCTGGCTCGCTTGAAGACTCTTATTACACGGCTGTTAATTTTAATAATCAAGAGTTGAAGATTGAAAATTGTCCGGTGCAATTTACGATGATCAAGCCTGGACAAACCATCTTAGTTGAGGCGTAAATATTTTTGATCTGATTGAGCCCGTCCAGTTTGCATTGGCAATGCTGGTCATTTTTGTTGCCTATTTCATTTTTGGCATATCTGGATTTGGCTCTTCCATCATCTCAGTGCCCTTATTGGTTCAGATGTATCCATTAAAGTCGGTGGTTCCGATGATGGTCATTATTGATATCTGCGCCTCTTTATATGTGGGTAAAAAATCTTCTAAAGATGCCAATTTCAAAGAGTTAAAGTGGCTCTTTCCATTTAGTCTGTTTGGCATGATTCTGGGTATTTATTTGCTGTTGAAGGCGCCAAGTGAGCCTTTGCTCATTACTTTGGGCTGCTTTGCTGCGATCAACGGCGCCCGAGTTCTTTGGCAAAGACATACAGAAATGCGCGAGCCAATTAGCAAGTGGTGGGCAGCGCCATTTGGATTCTTTGGAGGAACCTTTACCGCACTCTTTGCCACGGGTGGGCCGATCTACGTTTCGTATTTAGGTTTGCGCATTAATGATGCAAAGGCATTGCGTGCCACGATGGCATTCGCAATATTCTCGCTGACCTTTTTGCGTCTGACTTTAATGCTGGTTACTGGTTTGATCCTAAGTTGGTCAGTCATTGGTTTAGCAATTTGTCTGATGCCCGCAACTTTCTTAGGAATTTGGTTGGGGACTCATGTGCATACCAAATTAAGTAATGCCTCTATGAAGGTAGCTTATGGTTCGATACTAGTTTTTGCTGGAATAATGTTGTTGATTCGGCAGCTCTAAAAATATACGGGCGAATTATCTTCGCCCCTTTGGGTTACTCATAGCCCTTCAGGCGAATTACTGAGCGCTAATATTTCTACCCTTAATTACTTTATCCCAAACGACTGACTCCGCTTTTACTTGGGATTCAAAATCCTTTTGATTATTGACTACAGCAGTAAGTCCATTTAAATCTAAGCTTGCGCGTAATGCTTCAGAGTTCACTGCTTTAACAGTGGCAGCATAGATCTTGTCGGTAATTGCCTTGGGTGTGTTAGCGGGCGCCACCAATCCAAACCAACCAGTAGATTCAAATCCAGGGATACCTGACTCAGCAACGGTGGGAACATCAGGCAATTGTTTGGAACGCTTCAGACTTGTAACTGCCAATGGTTTGATTTGCCCAGCCTTAGCAAAACCAGTGGCTGCAGTGAGGTTACCCACCATGAAATCAATTTGACCTGCTACTAAGTCATTAATCGCTGCAGACTCTCCCTTATAAGGTACATGGGTCGCCGGAATATTAGCTGAATAGGTTAAATTCTCGGCTGCCATATGAACCTGACTACCAATGCCAGCAGAGCCAAAATTCAAATCCTTTGTTTTGGCATAGGCAATAAATTCAGCAAAATTTTTGACAGGTAACTTAGTGCTAACAGATACCAACATCGGTCCACTGGCAACGTTTGTAATATAAACAAAGTCCTTGGCATAGTTGACTGGTAATTTCTTATAGAGGAATGGGTTAACCGTAAGCATGCTGCCAGAGGCGAGCATGATGGTGTAACCATCTGCAGGCGATTGCGCAACAAATTCAGCGGCAATATTGCCACCGGCACCTGGCTTATTTTCCACAATCACATTTTGACCCAAGTCTTTGGATAATTGTTGCGCTAGTAGTCGCCCTAATATATCTGTAGTTCCACCAGCAGCAAACGGGATAACCAGCTTGATGGGTTTAGTAGGCCAATTTTGCGCCATCGTTACAGATGAGGTCAGTAATAATAATGAGCCTGCAATGAATAAAATACGCTTCCCTATCTTGCTGATATGTTGCTTAAACATGCTTACTATCTCCGATGGCAATTTGATCTAAATATCTTATCTTGATTTGCGACAAAAAATTCATTCAATCTCTATTTGTTAGTTATAAGCTTATGTATTGCTAGTGTTTCCCGTGCTCGTTAGTTTTTGCGATTTCGTTTGAAATTGCGCTAACCAATCATTGGGGTGTTGCAAGATATCTAAATCATCTATATGATCTAGATATGTCCGCTATTTTGATCTCCGAGTTCATTACAAGTCAAGCCCTAGAAACCCTGCGTTCCAAACATGCGGTGGTTTATGAGCCTGAGCTATACAAGGATCGACCAGCCTTAATTGCTGCGTTGCAAAAGATTGATGCACTCATTGTTCGCAATCTCACTCAGGTAAATGAAGAGATATTGGCTGGCGCTCCAAATTTGCGAGTGGTGGGCAGACTTGGGGTTGGCCTAGAGAATATTGAGCTGCCTGCATGTGCTAAACGTAATATCAAGGTTATTCCAGCAACAGGTGCAAATGCCGAGTCTGTGGCTGAGTATGTTGTCGGCGCAGCTGTTGCATTAACCAGGGGATTCATTCCCGCTACGATTTCAACTTTGAAGGGTGAGTGGCCTCGTCCTCGTTTCTCCACATATCATGAGTTTCTTGGTAAGTCCTTAGGTATTGTCGGTTTTGGAAGTATTGGAAGAGTGGTGGCTAAAAAAGCAAATGCTTTTGGTTTGCAATGTATTGCATATGACCCAATGCTTTCTGGTAGCTCTGTGGACTTAGGTGGTTTTTCAGTGCCCTTACTTTCTTTAAATGACTTGCTTGCAAAAAGTGATGCTGTCACATTGCACCTTCCTTTCTTGCCAGAGACTAAAAATCTATTTAATGCTTCTGCCCTAGATCTAATGAAGCATGGCGCTTGCCTTGTGAATACTGCTCGTGGCGGTATTGTTGATGAGTGGGCGCTGGTAGGGCGTTTACGTTCCGGTCGTTTAGGCGGAGCTGCAATTGATGTGTTCGAAAGTGAGCCAGCAAAGGACTTAAGCCATTTTGCTGGTATTGAGAATCTCATTTTGACTCCGCATGTGGCCGGTGTAACGCATGAAAGTAATGAGCGCGTCAGTCAAATGATCGCTGATGAAGTCAATCTATTTTTAGGGGTCTAGGATGAATCTGTCTTATCAAGAAATGCTTAAGTTGGCTTCATCTGGATTAAGGGCGGCCGGCATTGGAGAAAAAGCAGCTTATGAAACTGCGCAATTTCTGGCATTGGCTGAGCTTGATGGTTTGGCTTCTCATGGATTGGCCCGCGTGTCTCAATATGCTGGACATGCAAAAAATGGACGTATTGAGTTGTCACCAAAAATTAAGGTCCTTCCATTTAAGACTTCAGCTGCACTAGTTGATGCTTGTGATGGGCTTGCATTTCCTGCGCTGCGTTTTGCAACTGATCTCTCTGTGAATTTGGCGTCTAAGACTGGGGTTGGTCTAGTTGCCGTTACCAACAGTCATCACTTTGGGGTTGCTGGACATTTTGCAGAAGCAGCAGCGCGTGCTGGCTATATTTCTTTATTGTTTGGCAATACACCGGCAGCTATGCCAATGGTTGGTGGTAGCAAAGCATTATTTGGTACGAATCCTTTAGCTGCTGCATTTCCAGTTGCTAATCAAGATCCACTAGTGATTGATATGTCTCTTTCTGCGGTAGCGCGTGGCAAGTTATTGGTTGCAGCTAAAAAAGGTGAGTCTATTCCAGAGGGTTGGGCATTGACCGCTGATGGCAAGCCAACTACTGATCCTAACGAGGGGCTTAAGGGATTAATGGTTCCTCTTGGTGGCGATAAGGGTGCCTTACTCGCTCTCATTATTGAGATGTTGGTTGTGGGTTTATCTGGAAGTCGTTTTTCATATGAGGCAGATTCTTTTTTTGATGCCAAAGGCAATCGCCCGCGCATCGGACAGCTTTTGCTAACAATTGACTCAGGCCTAGCAGGCAGTCAAGTGTTTGCAAACAAGATGCAGGAGTTCTTAAAAACTTTGGCATCTGATTCAGGAACCCGCGTTCCTGGAAAAAGACGGTTTAAGCAACGCGCGTCAGGCTTTAAAGAGGGTGTCAACGTTTCTGATGTAGTTATAGAAGAGATTCGGACTGGCATTCGTCAGTCATGGAGTTAGTAGTCATTTAATGGAATTTAAGAGGAGAAGATCATGATCCATTTTGTCGTGCATGAGCCAGGAGATGGCGTAGGTGTAGTAGTTGTTGAAGGCGTAAAAGCTGGAGATGATTTGATTGGTTGGGTAATGGATGGTGATTTAACGCTCAATATGAAGTCAGAGAGTGATATTCCAATTGGCCACAAAATTTCATTAAATGAATTTAAGCCGGGCGATACGGTGATGAAGTATGGCGTCGACATCGGCAAGGTTGTAGCGCCTATTAAAAAAGGTGAGCACCTTCATGTTCAAAACGTAAAAACTAAGCGCTGGTAATCCAGACTCTTATTGATCCATTCATTTAGAAAGAAAAGAAAATGATTAATTTGAAAGACGCGACCTTTATGGGTTACCGCCGTGAGAATGGCCGTATGGGCATTCGTAATCACGTATTAATTTTGCCTTTAGATGATTTGTCTAATGCAGCTTGTGAAGCTGTAGCAAATAACATCAAAGGGACTCAGGCTATTCCTCACTCCTATGGTCGTTTGCAGTTTGGTGCAGACTTGGACTTACACTTCCGCACATTAATTGGTACTGGTTCTAATCCAAACGTAGCAGCTGTAGTGGTGATTGGTATTGAGCCGCAATGGACAAAAATTGTGGTGGATGGCATCAAAGCTTCTGGCAAGCCAGTAGAGGGTTTCTGGATTGAGGGTAATGGTGATACGGCTACGATTGCTTCTGCTAGCAAAGCTGCATACCAGATGATGAAGCATGCCTCTAAGCAAAAGCGGGTGAAGGCCCCTTTATCTGAGCTATGGGTGTCTACCAAGTGTGGTGAATCTGACACTACCTCAGGCTGCGGAGCTAACCCGACAGTGGGCGATGCATTTGACAAGCTCTATGGCATTGGGTCTACCTTGGTATTTGGTGAGACTACTGAATTAACTGGTGGTGAGCATTTGGTGGAGGCGCGTTGCCGCACACCAGAGGTGAAGAAAAAGTTTCGTGAAATGTTTGATCGCTATCAGGATGTGATTGAGCGTCATAAAACTAGTGACTTGTCTGACTCACAGCCAACTAAAGGTAATATCGCCGGCGGTTTGACTACGATTGAAGAAAAAGCCTTAGGTAATATTCAGAAAATCGGTAAGAAATGTATCGTTGATAGCGTTTTAGATAAGGGTGAAGAGCCTAAGATCCCGGGTTTACATTTTATGGACTCTTCATCAGCCGCTGCTGAGATGGTTACCCTATGTGCTGCCGCTGGATTTGCCGCTCACTTTTTCCCAACGGGTCAAGGCAATGTGATTGGTAATGCGATTCTTCCGGTTATTAAGATCTGCGCTAATCCAAAGACAGTTCGTACGATGGGTGAGCACATTGACGTTGATGTGTCAGGCCTCTTGCGTCGTGAAGAGAACATGGATCAGGCGGGTGACAAGTTATTGGAGTGCTTATTACGCACTGCTGATGGTGAATTGACTGCCTCTGAGATTCTGGGACACCGTGAATTCGTATTAACTCGTCTTTATGAATCAGCGTAAGTTCTAAGGCATGAAGTCCCTGACCGCTTATCAAGAAGTAAAGCAGAAGATCACCGAAGATCTGGTCAGGGGCCGCTATCCTATGGGGCAGGCTTTGCCTGCTGAAAAAGACTTATCAAAAGAATTAGATGTGTCCATAGGAACCCTGCGTAAAGCGGTGGACGAGTTGGTTGCAGAAGGTATTGTGGTTCGTCGCCAAGGCAGGGGTACTTATGTCGCAGAGCATGATCTCAAGCGTTTGTTGTATTACTTTTTTCATGTTGTAAAACATGATGCAGATAAAAAAGTGAATCCTAGGGTTGAGCTAGTCTCTTTAACGAGTGCAGTTGCAACTAAGGAAGAGGCTAATAAGCTGCAGATTAAAGAAGGTGCAGCTGTATGGCGCCTAGTTAATTGTCTTTATCTGGAAGATAAGTGCGTGATGATTGACCAGATTACTTTAGATAAACAGCGCTTTCAGAAATTGAATCGAACCGATTACATTAATCGTGAAGGCAGCATCTATCAACTGTATCAAATGAAATATGGGCAGACTGTGGTGCGCAGTAGTGAGCGCTTAAGGGCTGGCTTAGTAAGCAAGCAACATGCAGAGTGGTTGGGTATTAAGCCCAACTCACCAGTATTGGTAATCCGCAGGGTAGCTTTAGGTATCCAAGATGACCCTATTGAGTGGCGTGTATCGACTCTGAATACTGATGAACATGAGTATTTCAGTGAATTGATTGCTTAAGCTATTGACATTCAAGTAATGCAATTTATCAAAAATATCCCTGGAATACTATTTTCAACGGTAGTTGCCTTGGTGGCTATAGAAATGTCCAGCAGGTATCCTGCGTTGGGAAAAAATGGCTTAAGTATTCTGACCTTAGCTATTCTGATTGGGATTGCAATTGGCAATATGCCAATTTATAAGTTTTTGATTTCTTATTGTGGCGCTGGAATTAATTTCTCCAAGCAAAAAGTCTTGCGTCTTGGAATTATTTTGTATGGATTCCGATTAACTTTTCAAGATATTGGCGAGGTAGGCTTTAGTGGAATTGTGATTGACGCCTTTATGCTGACATCAACTTTCGTTTTAGCGGTATATCTAGGTATGAAGTATTTCAAATTAGATCGAGATACCTCGGTCTTAATTGGTGCGGGTAGCTCAATCTGTGGTGCTGCTGCAATTCTTGCTACTGAGCCTATCTTAAAGGCTTCAAATGAGCGAGTTGCTGTTGCGATTTCGACGATCGTGATATTTGGTACGCTGTCTATTTTTATTTACCCAGTGATTTACTCATATTGCTTATTCAATTATGCAGAATACTGCGGCCCAGAAAAATTCGGTATTTATATTGGCTCAACGATCCATGAAGTAGCGCAGGTTGTGGCTACGGCTGATGCGATTGGCGAGGATGTTACCAATACTGCAGTCATTGTAAAAATGGTACGTGTCATGATGTTGGCGCCGTTTCTGATTGCGGTATCTGCACTAGTCTCTTTTTGGGAAAAATCGAAGAATGTGACAGGATCTGGCGATATTGAGGCAAAGGCTAAGAAAAATTCTTTTGGTAAATTTTTCCCTGTATTTGCCATCTTCTTCTTAATTGCGATTGGTATTAATTCAACAGGCTATATCAGCTCATCGATGCGCACCAATTTAATTTATTTGGATAACTTCCTACTGGCTTTAGCCATGGGTGCACTTGGTCTCACTACTCATCTTTCTGCAGTAGCGAAGGCAGGGATTAAACCCTTGCAGTTAGCTGCCGTATTATTTGTATGGCTAGTGATTGGTGGCGCAGTGGTCAATACTGCAGTAGGTAAGTTTCTATAAGCCGGTTGGTTTATTGTGAAACTGCCTCACGAATCATCCCTGCAGCAACCGTATGATTGGTGGCCTCATCAATCAAAATAAAAGCACCGGTTCTCTGCGATTGATCAAATAAATCAGCGGCAATTGGTTTTTGTAAGATGAAATCTACTCGTCCTATTTCGTTGGTCGATAACGCATGAATCTCACTCGCATTCGAAAGCGTTTGTACATCTAGAACTTGCTGAATATTCTTCACTTTTGCGCCAACGGTATTGGTCGTGTGACGTAGGGCATATTTACGGCTCAAAGAAAGTGGTTCGCTATCTAGCCAGCATAAGTCAGCAGAAATTTGCTTACTTAGAACTGGTGGATGCTTATCTTCAGAGCTGATGAAAAGAGATCCGCGTGAGATATCAATATCTTCTGTCAACTGAATCGCAACCGCTTGACCGGTCTGAGCCGAATCTACAGCATTATTACCATTGGTTTGCTTGCTGCTAGAACGGTTTCCTAAATAAATCTCAGCCACAGTGGCTTCGGAGCCGCTAGGTAAGACCTTAATCTTTTGCCCTTTCCTAATGCTGCCGGACTCAATTTCACCAAGATAGCCGCGGAAGTCATCAGAAGCGCTACCATCTTGGCGGGCTACGTATTGAACTGGGAAGCGTAATGATAGTTTTTCAGACTCGGGGCTGGTATCTAGGCTTTCTAACCACTCAAGTAGGGTGGGACCCTTGTACCAAGATGTGTATTCACTAGCGGTAACGACATTGGCGCCAAGCAATGCGGAGATTGGAATCAATGTTGGCTTAGGTAGGCCAATTTTCTGGGAAAGATCTTCAATCGAAGTCTTGATGGTGTTGTATACCTTCTCATCAAACTCAAACAAGTCCATCTTGTTAATTGCAAATACCACATGGCGCAAGCCAAGCAAATGCACAATCGCTGCATGGCGTTTAGTCTGGGCTAATAGGTTAGCTGGAGTGGTATTGAGATCAACGCGGGTTGCGTCAACCAAAATGACTGCTACGTCAGATTGTGACGCGCCAGTAACCAAGTTGCGGGTGTATTGTTCATGGCCAGGAGCATCAGCAACAATAAATTTACGCTTAGGGGTTGAGAAATAACGGTAAGCCACATCAATGGTGATGCCTTGCTCACGTTCAGCTTCTAGACCATCGGTTAGGAGGGCTAAATCAACACCAGCATCAGAGGAGGTCACGCGTGCATGTTTGGTTTTGGAAAGGGACTCAAGCTGATCAACCAAAATAGATTTGGTGTCATATAGCAGGCGTCCAATCAGCGTGCTCTTGCCATCATCAACGCTACCGGCAGTAATAAAGCGCACTACATTTTGGTGGGTTTGATTGGTAGTCATCAGAAGTAACCTTCTTTCTTGCGGCGCTCCATGGAGGCCTCGTTTGTTTGATCATCCATTCGAGTAGCGCCGCGTTCGGTGATTTCTGTAATCGCTGTCTCAGCAATGATGTCGAGTGGATTGGCCGCAGTACTCAATACTGGGCAGGTGCAGCTAATATCGCCAACTGTGCGGAAGCGTACGCTCAGAATTTCGCTCACATCGCCAGGTGCCTTTGGTGTGACATCGGTCACAGGCACTAAGAGATTGTTTTTCTTAACGACTTCGCGTTGATGCGTGTAGTAAATACTTGGTAGGTCAAGTTTTTCACGGGCAATGTATTGCCAGACATCGAGCTCAGTCCAGTTTGAAATAGGGAATACACGCATGTTCTCGCCTTTGGCTATGCGGGCGTTATAAAGATTCCAGAGCTCAGGGCGTTGCGCCTTGGGATCCCATTGACCAAATTCATCGCGGAAAGAGAAAATGCGCTCCTTAGCGCGGGCTTTTTCTTCATCACGGCGTGCACCGCCCATAAGGGCGTCAAATTCATATTCAGCAATAGTTTCAAGCAAGGTTACTGCTTGTGCGGCATTGCGTGAATCAGTTTCTTTGCGCAGACGCACAGTCCCTTTTTTAATGGAGTCTTCAACGTGACCCACAATGAGTTTCACGCCGGTATTTTTTACAACATCATCACGATACTGAATGACTTCTGGGTAGTTGTGACCAGTGTCGATATGTAAAATCGGGAATGGAAGTTTTACAGGGCGGTCACCAAACTGAAAAGCTTTGCGGGCTAAGTGAAACATCACAATAGAATCTTTACCGCCTGAGAAGAGCATGGCTGGGTTGGAGCACTGTGCTACCACCTCACGGATTATGTAGATCGATTCGGCTTCTAGCCAATCTAAGTGATCATCAAGTAATTTTTGTTCTGACATGCTTTAAGTTGTTTCTACTAAGTTTGAATAATGAATTATTGATTGACGTGTAAGCCACATTCTTTACTATCGCTTTGTAACCACCACCAGCGACCTGCACGAATATCTTCGCCTTTTTTCACCTGGCGGGTGCAGGGCTCGCAGCCAATGCTAGGGTAGCCCTTCAGGTGTAGCGGATGAATTGGAACATTTTCCTGTTGGATATAAGCCCAGATATCTGCTTCGCTCCAATCAAACAGAGGATTAAACTTGGCGATGCCTCTCGCATCATCGAGTTCTTCTAAATTGAGTTCAGTGCGAGTAGTAGATTGCTCGCGTCGTTGGCCTGTGATCCAGGCATCAGCGCCAAGTAAAGCAGCATTCAGCGGTTTAATTTTGCGCGCACCACAGCATGCTTTCTTAGGTTCCTCGCCATCGTAAAAGCCATTCATGCCATATTGATCAATAAAGGCTTGAATGTCTGATTCTTGTGGGTAGACTTTTTCGATTGAAACGCCATAGTGATCTTCTGTTGTCTTAACCATATCAACAGTTTCTTGATGTAGGCGACCTGTAGCCAATGTGAATAACTTGATATCTGCTTTGGCTTTACTGATGGCGTCTGTCACCACCATGTCTTCTGCAGCCAGACTGGTTGCAAAACGCACATCGGAATATCGTTTAGAAATATCAACGAGTCGCTGCTTTAAAACAGCAGACTTATTGGCAAGCTCTGCTGATGTGAGGGTGCTTTTTGGTATTGACCAAAATTCTGGTGCAATCATGAGCAAACTAATTTAATGCCCACTAAAAATAGCGTTGTAGCAAGCGTTGCTCTAGTAACGCGTTCTGACAGTACGCTGGAGAGTTTTGCGCCTAACCAAATAGCTGGAACTGACCCAATTAATAATCCAAAGAGCAAGTCAAAATGAACGTTACCAAGCCACCAATGACCAATACCGGCCAAAGCAGTCAGTGGTACAGCATAGGCGATATCAGTACCAGCCACTTGTGCGGGTTTGAGTTGAGGGTAGAGTAATAGGATGAGTGTTGCGCCAATTGCGCCAGCACCTATCGATGAGATTGTGACTAATACGCCGATTGCTGCTCCAACAATGATGGTCGCTAGCTTTAAACGAGAGCCTGTCGGTAGTAGTTTTGGATTATCTTGAACCCACTTCAAGAGTTTTGCCCTAAATAGCAGCGACACTGCAGTCAAAAGAACAGAAATGCCAATAGAGAGGCTAATGAAATGATTGAAATTTTTTGAGACAGGGCCAATAAATTTCAATACAAGAATGGAAATAATTGCAGTTGTAATGCTACCGGTGCATAAAAGACGAACAATATCCCAGCGAACATTGCCGTGGAGTCTGTGGGCAGCAGTACCAAAACCTTTAGTGATAGCTGCAAAAGCTAAGTCGGTCCCTACAGCCGTTGTTGGTGCAACTCCAAAAATGATAGTTAGAAGAGGGGTCATTAATGAGCCACCACCAACACCTGTCATTCCGACTAGTAAGCCAACTAGTGCACCAGAAATAATGAAGTGAGAGGAGTCTAAAAAAAATTGCCACATTGTCTATACCCGTTCCGCTTAAGCAAAAGACTGCTCAAACTCTTCGAGCTTGATGGCATTCATGAGAAACAAAATTTGACGCTGAAAGCTTTTACGCTCTTCAACTTGATCATGGGGTAGGCGATCGTGTTGACGCAGTAAGTTGGTGATAACTGGGTTGAAGTGCTCTCTAACTGGTGACATTGCAATTCCTTGGTAAATAGCTCGTTAAAGAGAATTTACCAAGGCGTCTATATATCCACAAGGAATATATAGCGATATCTAAATGACTTTTAGATATATAGGGCTGAACCGATCACTTCTCTACGAATGCGCGCTCGAAAACATAATCGCCTAATTGACCAAGGCTTGGTGAGACTTTGAAGCCTTTGGCATCCAGCATCTCGGAGGTTTCTTTGAGCATCGATGGGCTGCCACAGATCATGGCGCGGTCAACGGCAGGATCAAGCGGTGGCAAGCCAATATCTTTGAAGAGTTGGCCAGATTCAATCGCGGTGGTGAGGCGTCCTGTGTGCTTGAAGGCTTCACGAGTCACTGTTGGATAGTAGATGAGTTTTTCTCGAATGAGTTCGCCCAAGAATTCATCTTGTGTCAGTTCATCACGAATGTAGTCAGCATAAGCAAGCTCGCTCACCAAGCGCACGCCATGAATGAGGACAACCTTTTCAAACTTCTCATAAGTTTCTGGATCACGAATAATGCTCATGAAGGGCGCTAGACCAGTACCAGTACTAAATAAGTAAAGATGCTTTCCTGGATTTAGGTCATCTAGCACTAGAGTGCCAACAGATTTTTCACTGACCAGAATTGGATCGCCTACTTGAATCTTCTGAAGACGTGATGTGAGTGGACCATCTTGAACTTTAATACTTAGAAATTCCAAATGCTCTTCATAGTTTGGGCTTGCTACGCTATAAGCGCGCACCAAAGGTTTGCCTTCAACCTCAAGACCGATCATCAAGAAATGCCCGCTGCGAAAGCGCAAGCCTTTATTGCGGGTTGTGGTGAAGCTAAATAGAGTGTCGTTCCAGTGGTGAACGGTCAGAACTGTTTCGGTGTTGTATGCGGCCATAAAAGCTTTGTAAATTTTGCAAAACCTTGATTATCCTCAAAAATCATACCTTTTTCGGGAGATTGACGGATTAACTTCTCATATCCAATGCACTTTTAGTAATAAAGCCAAGATTTAAGAGCTTCCGCGGCTGGTGACGCTATGATTGGATGATGACTAGAGTTCAATATTTCTTTCTTGCTCTGCTGAGTTTAGGCTTAGTGACTTTTGCAGTGGTATTGCAACAATTGGGATATCAAGGGGCGAGTTTCTTGCCATGTCCTTTGTGTATATTGCAAAGGGTTGGCTATCTTGGTGTGGCTCTTTCGTGCCTTATGGCTTGCAGCTTTCCTCGATTCAGAAAGTTATTTCATAGCTTAGCCATCTTGGCCGCTGGTTATGGAGTAGCGGTTGCCGGACACCATGTTTGGCTTTTGTCACATCCCAGTGAATCCTGCGGAATAGATCCCTTGGAAACTTGGATTAACCAGTTTCAGTTGGCGAATGCTTTGCCTTGGTTGTTTAAGGCTGATGGCTTGTGTTCAGCTAAGCTTCCTGCAATTTTAGGCTTGCAAGTTCCCGAGTGGTCTTTGCTTTGGTTTGGAGTGATATTGCTTATATCGCTAGTCACGTTCTTTAGAAAATCTCGTGCTTAGCTTATAACAAACCCATCTTTTACAGAATTCGTTTTAACCCATAAGATCTACACATACATATTGAATTAAGGAATATTGATGACTTACTTTACCGATAACTCTCAAACCATCGGCAAGACACCTTTAGTGCGCTTAAATCGCGTTACTGATGGTGCTAAGGCAACGGTACTCGCCAAAATTGAAGGTCGTAATCCGGCCTATTCTGTGAAGTGCCGCATCGGCGTTGCCATGATTAATGATGCTCAAGAAAAAGGACTTCTTGGACCTGGTAAAGAGCTTGTTGAGCCTACCAGCGGCAATACCGGTATTGCATTGGCTTTCGTAGCGGCCGCACGTGGTATTCCGCTGACGCTGACGATGCCTGAGACTATGAGCATGGAGCGCCGTAAGTTGCTAACTGCTTTGGGCGCTAAGATTGTGTTAACCGAAGGTCCTAAGGGCATGAACGGCGCTGTTGCTAAGGCAAAAGAAATTGCTGAGTCTGATTCTAAATATGTGTTGCTCCAGCAATTTAGTAATCCATCAAATCCTGCTATTCATGAAAAAACAACTGGCCCAGAAATTTGGGAAGACACTGATGGCAAGATCGATGTGTTTGTTGCCGGTGTAGGAACTGGTGGAACAATCTCTGGTGTTGGTCGTTATATCAAGAACGTCAAGAAAAAGAATATTGAAGTGGTGGCTGTAGAGCCAATGACAAGCCCAGTGATTACTCAAAAACTCAATGGCGAAGAAATTAAGCCTGCTCCACATAAGATTCAAGGTATTGGCGCTGGATTCGTTCCAGACAATCTGGATTTGTCAGTGGTAGATAAAGTTGAACAAGTTAGTAATGAAGAAGCAATTGAATTTGCTCGTCGTATTGCCAAGGAAGAGGGTATCTTAGTAGGCATCTCTTGTGGAGCTGCGGCTGCAGTGGCGGTCCGGCTAGCTAAAAAGCCAGAGTACGCTGGTAAAACTATCGTAGTGGTTCTACCCGATACTGCTGAGCGCTACTTAAGCTCTGCTTTGTTTGAGGGCGTATTTGATGAAAAAGGTTTGCCAGCATAAATTGATAGTTACCTTTATATAGTTAATAAAAAAGGCACCCTAGGGTGCCTTTCGTTTATTTCAAGAATGATTATTCCTCTTCGCGACGTAGGTGTGGGAACAGAATCACGTCACGAATATTAGGAGCATCAGTCAATAACATGACTAAGCGATCAATACCAATACCGCAGCCACCTGTTGGAGGCATGCCGTACTCGAGGGCTCGGATGAAATCATGATCAAAGTACATGGCCTCTTCATCACCAGCTTCTTTTTGCTCTACTTGCTTGCGGAAGCGGTTCGCTTGATCTTCGGCGTCGTTTAACTCTGAGAAACCGTTAGCAATTTCGCGACCGGTGATAAAGAGTTCGAAGCGCTCAGTAATGCCTGGGCGAGTGTCAGACTCTCTTGCAAGCGGACTAACTTCGATTGGGTAATCAATAATGTATGTTGGCTCCCAAAGGTGCTCTTCTGCTACCAATTCAAATAAGGCGAGCTGGAGTGCGCCAATGCCTGCGTTCTTGAGAGTAGGCGCATCTGGATTCTCGCCACCTTTTTTCAATTCAGCGCGAATAAAGTTTTCATCCTCTAGTTGAGCCGCTGCATAGCTCTTACCAGATTGACCGCAGTACTTGAGGATGGCCTCGGTAATGGTTAAGCGTTGAAAGGGCTTGCTCAAGTCGAGCTCGCGACCTTGATGCGTTAGAACAGCAGTACCCTGGGCATCAATCGCAGCGGCACGAATCATACCTTCTGTGAAATCCATTAGCCAACGATAGTCGGTATAGGCCGCATAGAACTCCATCATCGTAAATTCTGGATTGTGGCGTGGGCTCACACCTTCGTTGCGGAAGTTACGGTTGATTTCGAATACGCGCTCAAATCCACCAACTACAAGACGTTTAAGGTAGAGCTCAGGCGCAATGCGCAGGAACATTTGCATGTCGAGTGCATTGTGATGAGTAATAAATGGCTTGGCTGCAGCGCCACCAGGAATTGGGTGGAGCATCGGTGTTTCTACTTCCATGAAATCGGCATCCAACATATGGCGACGTAATGATGCAATTGCATTGCTACGGGCCTTAAAGGTATTGCGACTTTCTGGATTAACAATCAGATCTACATAGCGCTGACGATACTTAGTCTCTAAGTCTGAGAGGCCGTGGAACTTATCTGGGAGTGGGCGTAATGACTTACTGAGAAGGCGTAAGTTGCTGCATTCAACAGACAGCTCGCCTTTATTGGTCTTAAAGAGGTTGCCTTCAGCGGAGATAAAGTCACCCATATCCCAATGCTTAAAGGCGCCATGTACATCAGTACCACTGAGCTCATCATTAATATAAAACTGAATTTGTCCGCTACGATCTTGAATGGTTGCAAAACTCGCCTTACCCATTACGCGCTTGAGAACCATGCGTCCAGCTACTTTAACGTGAATCTGCTTAGCAGCTAATTCCTCTTTAGTCAGGCTGTCGTAGTGAGCGTGTAAATCTGCCGCCAAATGTGTTGGCACAAAATCATTTGGAAACGCAACACCATCTGCGCGAAGTTTGGCAAGTTTTTCACGGCGCTCCGCAATGATATGGTTCTCATCAACTACTTCAGTAGCAGGGACAGTGTCTAAATGGGTTTTATTGTTCATATCTATCGCGGTGCAGTAATGGGTGTGAGGTTATTACACGCCTTGTTTTAGGCTGGCTTCAATAAAGGCATCCAGATCTCCATCCAGTACTTTCTGGGTGTTTGAGATTTCGACGTTAGTGCGCAAATCTTTAATACGGCTTTGATCTAAAACGTAAGAGCGGATTTGATGACCCCAACCCACATCCGTTTTGCTAGCCTCTAGCTTGTCTTGTTCAGCGCGACGTTTTTGCATCTCATGTTCATAGAGGCGGGATTTGAGCATGCTCATCGCCTCAGCGCGATTGCGATGCTGGCTACGATCATTCTGACACTGCACCACAATTCCTGTTGGAATATGGGTTAAACGAACGGCCGAGTCGGTTTTATTAATGTGCTGACCACCTGCGCCAGAGGCACGGTAGGTATCGGTACGAATATCAGCAGGATTGATATCGATTTCAATCGAGTCATCAATCTCTGGATATACATAGATAGAAGCAAATGATGTGTGACGTCCGTTTGAAGAGTCAAAAGGTGATTTGCGTACTAAGCGATGTACGCCAGTTTCCGAACGGAGATGTCCGTAAGCGTACTCACCATCAACTTTAATGGTTGCACTCTTGATACCAGCAACATCACCATCAGATTCTTCGAGAATTTCAGTTTTATAGCCTTTGCGCTCACAATACTTGAGATATTGGCGGTAGAGCATACTAGCCCAATCACAGGCTTCGGTGCCACCAGCACCTGCTTGAATATCGATAAAGCAATTGCAAGAGTCCATCTCATTATGAAACATGCGACGGAACTCGAGATCACCAATGATCTTGCTATAACCTTCAACATCTTGCTCAATAGCGGCGATCGTTTCAAAATCACTTTCTTCCTTGGCCATATCAAATAGCTCAAGTGCTCCAGTGATATTGGAATGAAGATTGGTAAGAGTAGTCACAACGCCATCGAGTAATTTCTTCTCTTTGCCTAGCGCTTGCGCTTTCTTTTGATCATCCCATATAGTGGGATCTTCCAGAATAGAGTTAACTTCGGTAAGGCGACGTGACTTTACGTCGAAGTCAAAGATACCCCCGAAGTGCTTGCTCACGAGTGAGTAGGTCGGACAGGGTGTTCGAAATAATGTTTAGTTGTTCAGCTTCCATCCCCTGATTATAAGGGGGTTATTGGGCCAGACCCTTGGGGCGTAGTCGCCTCATCGTGAGCCTCAACCATGAGCTGCACCCGAGCTTGGCCTTGATAGCGGTCAGTCACTAGACGGTAGGCTAATTTCGCTTTAGCTGGTAGGGTTTGTGTTCGATTAAACCAAACAGCAGTAAGTGGCTTATCTGAGGCTGAGGAGCCAGTAGGGCGAACCATCAAGCGTAAATGTTTTTCTTTCATCAGGCTTTGCTGAGCAATCTCAAATTCCCCATAAAAAACGGGCTGAGGGAAGCCTTGGCCCCAGATTTCTTCTGCTAGGAGATCACCAATTTCAGGGGTGAATTCAGAGGGTTCTAATACACCATCGTGGGTATGGCGACGCTCTAGTAATTCATCCGTGAGTAGGCTGCTTGCTACTTCCTGAAAGCAGGAATCGAACTTTTCAAAGTCGCTTTTCCGAATCGTTAAGCCAGCAGCCATTGCATGACCACCAAACTTCAAAATGAGTCCAGGCTCACGTTTTGAAACCAGATCTAAAGCATCTCTCAAATGAAAGCCAGAGAGTGAGCGACCCGAGCCGCGTAATTCTTCACCTGTGCTGCCATCTGCTGGAGCGAACACAATTGCTGGACGATTGAAGCGCTCTTTCAAGCGCGAAGCAACAATCCCAACTACGCCTTGATGCCACTCTGGGTTCCACAAGCAAATACTAGTGCGCTCAGCCATAGTGCCAGCTAATTGATCTTCGGCGAGATGTGAGAGAGCAGTCTCTTGCATGCCCGCTTCAATTACTCTGCGCTCACGATTAATACGGTCGAGTTCGTGTGCGAGATTAAGCGCTTCATCAGCATTATCGGTAAGGAGTAGACGAATGCCCAGCGCCATATCTGCCAGCCGACCAGCAGCATTGAGTCTGGGGCCAATCGCAAAACCTAAATCAAATGCATTTGCTTTGCGTGGATCCCGGATTGCCGCCTGAAATAGAGCCTGAATACCAGACTGCGAAATACCTGTGCGAATCCGTTTTAAACCATTAGAAACTAATACACGATTATTGCGATCAAGTTGAGCAACGTCAGCTACTGTCCCTAAAGCAACGAGATCGAGAAGATTCTCTACTTTAGGCTGAGTCTCATTCGTAAATTTTCCACGCTTGCGAAGTTCAGCGCGCAATGCAACAAGTAGATAAAACATGACACCAACTCCAGCAAGTGCTTTGCTTGGAAAGTTGCAGCTAGGTTGATTTGGATTGACGATAGCTAAAGCTTTGGGAAGGTGATCTCCGGGGAGATGGTGGTCGGTTACGATCACTTCCATGCCTAGTTCGCGGGCGCGATCAACACCAGCTTCGCTAGCAATACCGTTATCTACTGTAATCAGATATTTTGGTTTAGGGTTTTGCTGTGCAGCTAGCTCCACCACCTCTGGCGTTAAACCATAGCCCATCGTGAAGCGGTTTGGCACTAGAAACTGAATTGGGGTCTCAGGCCCCCCCAACATACGTAAGCCCCGTAAGCCAACCGCACAGGCAGTGGCGCCATCGCAGTCATAGTCTGCAACGATGAGCATAGGCTCTTTTTTCTCAAGGATATCTGCGAGTAAAGATGCGGTACTAATGCAATTCTTGAGCTCCACTGGTGAAATCAACTGCTTTAAATCGAGCGAGAGTTCTTCTGGCGACTGGAGTCCTCGAGCTGCATAGAGTCGAGCAAGCAGAGGATGTAATCCACTCTGCGCTAGCCAAGTAGCCGTACGTTCTGAGAAGGGGCGTTGAGAGAAAAGGCTCATACTAATTTCAGACTCATGTATGACTAATCTCTTTCCAGGTGAGAAGTTCTGCTTTTTTCCAGAAGACCCAAGATTTTTTGGAAAGGTCCTTGCTAGTAAAGCTGCGCTCGCGTACCTTACCTTTTGGAAAATCAATGATGACTAATTCATTTAGCTGTTTATCCAGCAGTGCTTTACTCAATAGTGGCCAAACATGCTTTGGTTGGTCAAGCCAAGCAAAGGCACCAGCTAGATTTTGATCATTCAAGCTGATTTCGTATGGAAGGCTTAATAGCTTTGCGAGCCCTGCCAGCAATGGGTGTGAGCCAATGAGGCGTTGTGATTGTTTTAATACTGTGGGAGCTTGTACGGTATTAAGTTTGCCAATGCCACTAATCCAGATCGAGTTGATGCTAGGCATACCACGCTGCTCTCGTTCTTCATTGGTAGAGTCAATATGCCAGAGCATTTGGATTTCATTTTGCAGTTTGCACCAGCGTTTAGCGATACCCTCTTCTTGAGTATCCCGCGGCATCCACCAGTCAATATTGCGACCATGAGCTTGATCAACACTGTAACTTTCTAAACTGGTAAAGGGTCCCGCAGGAATAAACCAATAGTGCCGATTCTGAAATAGGACCGTACTCTGAAAATCTTCTTCGATAAAAGGAAGGGCAACTTTGAGTAATTGCGACGACTCTTTCTCGGTCAGATCAATCTGACTTTGCCCCATCAAAATGAGGTGATCTCGTGTAGCATGCAAGTGAACTGGCTGTAGGCAGGCAATCATTTCATTTGGGTTGACTACTTGATTGGATTGCCCAAGCAGTAAAACAGGGGCAAGCGGAACTTTTTCTCCCAGTAAAAAGCGCTCATGAGGAAGTCCTTGCTGAGGACTATCTCTGGTTTCGAGCGCATCCAAGGCATCTTCCCCAGATACCATCAGGGTAAAGCGGCGCGAATTGCTCATAGAGGCATGGGAAGGGGCAGAATTTGCAGTCATTCCCCTGATTTTAGGTGGCATTTAGGTATTCCATCAGTTTGTCCTCGCGATTCACTAAACTGTGGCTATGTTGAGACTTCCTATTGAGCTAGAAATTGGCCTGCGCTACACCCGATCTAAGCGTCGTAAGACGGTAGGCAAACGCGATGGCTTCCTTTCCTTTATTTCTGGTATTTCCACTGCGGGCATCGCTTTGGGTGTCGCCTCTCTGATTGTGGTGCTTTCAGTGATGAATGGCTTTCAGAAAGAGGTACGGGACCGTATGCTATCTGTCCTTTCTCATGTAGAAATTATTTCTCCAGACGGGCTAGTAAATTGGGAGCCGCTGGCACTAAAGGTAGCGCAGCAACCGCACATCGTTGGTGTAGCACCGATGGTAAGTTCACAAGGCTTGTTGAGTCGTGACAACATGATGCGTGGCGTATCTATTCGGGGTATCTTGCCGAGCGAGGAAGGTAAGGTTTCTGATCTCCCTAAACAATTTGTTGCGGGAAGTATTGAGGACTTAAAGCCTGGGAGCTTTGGCGTTGCTTTAGGAGCACAACTTGCAGCGATTGTCGGTGCACACGTAGGCGATCGTATCAATTTAATAGTCCCTGAAAGTGATTTAACTCCTGCAGGCGCCATGCCGCGTATGCGTACCCTCCAAGTGGTAGGCATTGTCGATAGCGGCCATTATGAATACGATAGTTCTTTAGCTATCATGCATTGGAAAGATGCTGCAGCCCTATTACGCCTGCGTGAGCCTTCAGGCCTGCGTGTCAAGGTTGATGAAATGCAGCGAGCTCCCGAGGTTGCCAATGCATTATCAGCGGTTGTTCCTCAAGCTCTTTGGGTGACTGATTGGTCAAGGTCTAATCGCAATTGGTTTGCAGCTGTTCAGACTGAAAAGAAAATGATGTTCATTATTCTGACTCTAATTATTGCAGTTGCTGCTTTTAACCTGGTGTCTACTTTAGTAATGACGGTTAATGAGAAGCAGGCTGATATTGCCATCCTGAGAACGATGGGTGCGAGCCCTGGACTTATTCAGAGAATCTTTCTGATTCAGGGATTAGCAATTGGTTTACTTGGCTCCTTATCTGGGGTATTACTAGGTTTATTGATTGCACTGAATATTGATGTCATCGTTCCAGTAATTGAGGCGATCTTTCGTGTGCAGTTTTTGCCGCGTGAGGTGTATTTCATTAGTGAGCTGCCATCCGATGTGAGAGCGGGTGATGTGCTTACAGTCGGTTTAATGGCTTTCGGTCTTTCAGTATTGGCAACGTTGTACCCAAGTCGTCGTGCTGCCAAGGTACAGCCTGCGGAGGCCCTGCGATATGAGTAATGTTGAAAGTCCGGTACTAAAGGCTCGGGGCCTAGCCAAGACCTATGGTCAAGGACCTACTGCGGTGGAGGTTCTAAGAGCAATTGATTTAGATGTGGCCCCTTCAGAAAAGGTGGCTGTTGTTGGTTCCTCGGGGTCTGGCAAAAGTACATTGCTGCACTTGTTGGGTGGCTTAGATAGTCCAAGTGCTGGCTCAGTCATGTTGGCCGGCTCAAATCTGAGTAACTTATCAGTAAAAAAATTAGATCTACTACGTAATCATAGTCTTGGGTTTATTTATCAGTTCCATCATCTCTTAGATGAATTTAGTGCAATAGAGAACGTTGCCTTACCTTTACGTATTCGTAGTCTAAGTAATGACGAGTCTATGGACCGTGCTAGCAAAATACTGAAAGCGGTAGGTCTTGCACAGCGTGAGCTTCACACTCCTGGGGAGCTATCGGGTGGAGAGCGTCAACGTGTTGCGGTAGCTCGTGCCTTAGTAGGAAATCCTGCTTGCGTTCTCGCTGATGAGCCGACTGGCAATTTGGACACCGAGACCGCTGATAGTGTATTTGACTTAATGTTAGATATCGCCCGTGATCAAGGTACAGCCTTTGTTATCGTGACGCATGATCCTATTCGCGCCAAACGTTGTGATCGCATTTTGCATTTAGAGCGTGGAGTATTAAAGACGTTTTCAGCATGAGTCGACATCCCATGTGGATTGATACCCATTGCCATCTAGATGCTCCTGAGTTTATGAATTCGCTAGATAGGGTAATTCAGGGCGCTTCTGAAAATAACGTAAAGGCTATTTTGCTTCCGGCTGTAAAGGTTGCGGACTGTCTTCAAGTTAAAGAGATGGCACACCAATACAGTCAGCAAATTCCGGGCCTGGTCTATACCCTCGGAATACATCCTCTGTATATCAATCAGGCCCAAGAAGTTGATATTCAAATTCTGGAGAATCGGATTATTGATTCACTCTCTGATTCACGCTTTGTCGGTGTTGGTGAAATTGGTTTAGATTATTTCGTAGAAGGCTTAGATCCCCATCGGCAGGAATACTTCTTTAGTGCGCAATTGGATTTGGCGCAAAAATATCAGCTACCCGTCATCTTGCATGTTCGTAGATCACAAGATGCCATTTTGAAAGCCTTGCGTCGCCGTAAGATACCTAGTGGAATAGCGCATGCCTTTAATGGTAGCTTCCAGCAAGCAGAGCAATTTATCGAGCTAGGTTTTAAGTTAGGCTTTGGTGGTGCAGCGACATATGAACGAGCTCTACAAATACGTAGACTTCTTAAAGAGCTTCCTCTGCATAGCATTGTTACTGAAACGGATGCGCCTGATATTCCGCCAGCATGGCTTAGAGGTGAGGGTATCGTATTTAATGAGCCCGCTTTTCTACCGCGGATTGCAAAAGAGCTTGCATTAGTTAGAAGCATAAGTGACGCAGAATTTTCTTCAGCTATATGGTGCAATGCTATGCAAGTATTGCCGCGTTGGTCTGCATTATGTGCAGGCATTCCCAGTCTTAACCTAGCCTCCTAAATCATTGCGCTTCGCTATTACGGCGTTTATCGCCGGGGGATCGTTCCTTCTCTTTTTACCGAAAGTCCCTGAATATTGGTTCTATGTCTGTATAGCAATAGCTGTAGCTTGCTTTCTAATAATTTATCTTTTGCGTTACTCCACTATTGCTAAAAAACTAGCAATCATCAGCCTTTTAGTTACGATGGGTTTTGCATGGAATGCGCGCTATGCTGAAAATCGTTTGGAAAATATTCTTTCTATAGACCTGGAGGGCAAAGAATTTTCTCTTGAGGGCAGAGTAGCTGCTCTACCGCAAAGTAATTCATCTGGTGCAAAGTTTGCTTTTGAGGTGGATCGTGCTATCGCTGGCAGGGAAGTGCGTAGTGACTTTCCAAAGAGAATATATTTAAGTTGGCAGCCCGCCTGGAGAAATCCTCAGGAAATTCCAGAAATTATTCCTGGTCAGCGCTGGAGGTTGAAGGCTAAGCTCAAGCGTCCTTACGGATCATTAAACCCCTATACCTTTGATTTTGAGCGCTGGTCTTTTCATCAAGACTTTGGGGCTAGCGGGTCAATTCGATCAGGTGAGTTGCTGATAGATAGAGATATTGCTTTGCTTGAGTTTGAGATGCGTATGGAGCTCGGACGCTGGCACTTGCGCAAAAAGATACAGTCGATATTACCGGGAGATGCAAGATATGTGGGGGTGCTGATTGCCTTGGTTATTGGTGATCAAAACGCGATCAATCAAGATGATTGGCAAGTATTTAATGCAACAGGCATTGGACATCTCATTTCGATATCGGGACTTCATGTAACTATGTTGGCGGGTGTTGGTGCCTCATTGGCTGCCTTTATTTGGCGTCGTCGCAATTGGCCTCTTATTGCGCCTGTTAGTAAGGTGGCGGCAGTATCAGGATTTACTACTGCATTTATATACGCCTGGTTAGCTGGCTTTCAGATTCCGGCGCAAAGAACGATGTATATGGTTGGGGTGGTTGCTTTTGCTTTGTGGACTGGTAGAAATCCAAGGTCATTTGACATCTGGTGGTGGGCCTTGGCTTTTGTATTACTGATTGATCCAATGGCGGCTTATACGCCTGGGTTTTGGTTGTCTTTTGGCGCGGTGGCTGCCATTCTGTATGCCTTGGGTAACTCCTCTGGCTTATTAGGCATTCCAACTGGAAGAGAGTTGGAGGTGCATTGGATACAACGCACGCTTCAATCGCTAAGAGAGGCTTGCCGTGTACAGGCGGTTGTTACTTTAGCATTATTGCCATTTACTTTATTTTGGTTTTATCAAGTCTCTATTGTTTCTCCATTGGCGAATGCATTTGCTATTCCGCTAGTGAGTTATATCGTGACGCCACTCGCTATTGCAGGAGCCTTGCTACCAGAATTTATAGGTCGTTATTTATTGATGCCAGCCCATGCCTCTATGGAGTATTTGGCTCTGGTACTTGAGAGGATGGCGGGCTGGAGTTGGTCGGTAGTTTGGGCAAGGCAGCCAGAATGGTGGAAATTGCTGATATCAGGATGTGGAATTATTTATGCAATTCGTCCCGGTGACATTGGCGAAACATGGAAGAGGAGGTTGCTGGCCATCACCTTATCCATACCTTTATTTACTTGGCCGACTCAATTCAATGAGCGTCTTAATCCAGGAGAATTTAGAGCGATTGTTTTGGATATTGGGCAAGGTACTGCGGTTTTAATTGAAACTGCCAATAGAAGACTGCTGTATGACACGGGCCCAATTCAAGGGGCAAAAGATGATGCGGGACAAAGGGTAATTCTTCCTTATTTAAGAGGTAGGGGAATTCATCAAGTTGATCGCATAGTGATCAGCCATAGTGATAGTGATCACATCGGTGGTGCCGCAAGCTTACTAAAGCAGATTCAGTTCGACTCTATGATGGGCTCATTGCCTAGTAATAATCCTTTGCTCCAGAATTTACAGGTAAGAAACATACCTGCTATCCCATGTCGTTTTGGTCAGCGCTGGGAGTGGGATGGTGTGGAGTTTGTCATTTGGCATCCTCATGAAGAAACTACATTTGCCGATCAATATTTTGGCAAGCCAAATGAGATGAGTTGTGTGCTGGAAGTACGTAATCAACAGAGCTCTTTTTGGTTAACGGGTGATGTTGAGAGGCAGGGTGAAGCTGCAATTACTGAGCGATTAGACTCAGTCTTGCTACAAGAGATTGGCGATAGAGAATTTGTCTTTATGGCACCACATCATGGGAGCAAAACCTCTTCTTCCTTGGCACTGCTGGAGAAGCTTAAGCCCGATCAGGCTTTTGCGCAAAATGGTTATCGAAATCGCTATGGCCATCCACATCCAGACGTAACGGCACGCTATCAAAAGCTGGGAGTCCCTTTTTATCAAACTCCTGAAACTGGGGCACAGACTTGGTTATTTAGAAATAACACAAAGTCTTCAACGCAGTTTATGAGAGCTAGTATGAAGCGGCTATGGCATCGAATGATGTGAAATGAATAAATGAACTTATTTGAAGCATTCTGGGATATTGGTCTTAATGTTCGGCATCTGTGAATTGAAGCTTTGCCAGATGAGAGTAGAGGCCTCCTTTGGTCACCAGCGAGGAGTGGTTGCCAATTTCTACAATATGACCGTCCTCCATGACAACAATTCTGTCAGCCTTTTTGACGGTTGCCAATCTATGTGCAATGACTATAGTTGTTCTATCCTTCATCGCCTCTTCTAGCGCTTGTTGAACAAGCCTTTCTGACTCTGCATCCAAGGAGCTGGTGGCCTCATCTAATAAAAGCAACGGCGGGTTTTTAAGCAAAGCTCTAGCTATCGCAATACGTTGTTTTTGACCGCCCGATAGTCTTACGCCCCGATCACCTAAGAATGTGTTGTAACCCTCGGGTAGCTTAGAAATAAATTCATCGACAAAGGCAATCTTAGCGGCCTTAATGACTTCGTCATCGCTGGCATCTTCATTGCCATAGCGGATATTCTCTAATGCATTTTCAGAAAAGATGCTGATATCCTGAGGTACCAATCCAATGAGTTTTCTTAATTTGTCCAGTCGATATCTTTTGATATCAACACCATCAAAAGAGATACTTCCTGACTGAGGATCATAAAAGCGTTGTATTAATTTAAATAAGGTTGTTTTTCCTGAGCCAGAGGGGCCCACAATGGCAATTTTTTCTCCAGCGTAGATATTGAGGGAAATATCCTCAAGTACATTTGTGGGGATCGAGGGATAGTGAAAACGCAAACCCTGAATATGAATGCTGATGGCCTTATTGATAGATGATTGCGGAACATAAGGATCTTTAGGATTTTGTACTTGTGATTGGATGCTTAATAATTCTAAAAGCCGATCGCCAGCACCAATTGCTCTTTGCACGTCTCCAACAACTTCGGAAAGAGCCGCTATGGAGCCTGCAACAATCACAGCATATAAAAAGAACTGCGTTAATTCACCACCAGACATTTCCTGTTTGCTAACCGCATAGGCGCCAAGCCAAAGTACGGTAATGATGCTTGTAAAGCCCAGAAGTATGGCGACAAAAGTAAGTCTACCTCTGGCTGCACTTCTAATTTTTGCGGCTAGAAATGAGGCTTCAACTGAGGTATTAAATGCTTTAATTTCTTTCTGTTCATTGGCAAATGATTGAACGGTAAGAATAGCGTTTATTTTTTCACCAGCAATTGCAGATGCAAGTGCAATCTTGTCTTGTGAATTTCTGGAGAGCTGGCGAACCTTTTTTCCCATAATCATGATGGGTATTACAGTTAATAATAGCGTCGCAAGAATGAGTAAAGATAATTTGATGCTCGTAATAAACATCATTGTCATTCCGCCTAGCAGGAGAAATACATTTCTCACTGCCATAGAAATGCTCGTGCCCACTAGAATTTGAACTATCGATGTATCGTTATTAATGCGGGAGAGGAGCTCTCCGCTTTGCTGGGTTTCAAAGAACTCTGGGCTTTGTACGATGATATGGGAGTAGACTGCCTTGCGAATATCGCAAGTAACTCGCTCTCCTAGCCAGGAAACGATGTAGTAACGCAGGGCACTAGCAAATGCAAGTACGAATGCAGCCGCAAAAAGATTGATGAATGTAAGATTAATTTGTTCATGGCTTACGTTGCTAAATCCTGAATCAATTATTTTCCGAAAACATAGTGGCACCACCAGAGTCGCACAAGCAGCAAGTACCAAGCTGATTGCAGCAACTAGTAACTGCTTTTTATAAGGCTTTAAGAACGGCAGAAATGACTCTATGGACTTTAGTTTTTTAGAGCGCTGAATTTTTTGTTCTGTCATTGGCGATGGTTTTTCGATCAATATCAATTGCTATAGGTCTGATGCTGGCTTTTGTGAAAGCTATTCATTATTGACTCGATTCCACCCATATATAGGTATATTCAATACAGGATTTTTATATTAGGGTTAATACTTATCTTATGCTATTTTTGCAACAAATATATTTTTAAATAATATCAATAAAAATTCTATAAATTATTGAATTTAAACAATAATAATTCAAAATACAGAAAAAGTTGTATATAATTCTTGACATAGCAATGTGTATTTAATAAATTACAAAGGTGGTAATAGGAAATGGTGGCTTTGGTCACTACCCTGCGTGCGGGGTTGCACGTTTAGTGAGTCTTTTCTTTGGGGGACGCAGACTATGTCAGATGGAAAAGTTAGCCTTACGGGGCTTAATGACGAACAATCAGAGGAGTTACATCGGAATCTGATTCAAGGGACCCAGTTTTTTGGGATGATCGCAGCGCTAGCGCATTTGCTCGCTTATATTTATTCGCCTTGGCTTAAATAAAGGGAAGGGAGATCAATATGATTTACGGAAAAATGTGGACAGTGGTTAAGCCTACTGTTGGGATCCCGCTCATTATTGGAGCAGTAGCAGTTGGATCTTTTAGCGTTCATTACGCAATCTTGACCCATACAACTTGGGTTAGTGCTTTCTTAGAAGGTGGTGCTAAGACAGCGACAGCAGCGACAGCAGCGGCACCGACGGCGCCGATGAAGAAGTAAAGCTTCAATGCTCTTTTAAAGGCTGGGTAACCCCCAGCCTTTTTAGTTTGAATCATCCATTAATACTGATTTGTAATGCTTCATCTAAAAACTGAATTCGCTGAGGTAGAATTTAAAAGATGAATCGAGTGACGAAAAAGCTCATGCAATCGTGGTCCAATCTTGGCCCTAGATACTTACCTTTTGCAGACGCAGCCTCAGACGATTTACCTTTATCAAGGTTGCTTAGACTTTCTCTCTTTCAAGCCTCTGCTGGAATGGCATTGGTTTTGTTGGTCGGCACCCTCAATCGCGTCATGATTGTTGAACTACATGTGCCAGCCTCAATTGTCTCTGTCATGATTTCTTTGCCAATTATTTTTGCGCCTTTTCGTGCTTTGATTGGCTTTCGTTCTGATAACCATAAATCTGCCCTTGGTTGGCGTAGGGTTCCTTATATCTGGATGGGAACCTTAGTTCAATTTGGTGGTTTGTCGATCATGCCTTTTGCATTACTCGTTTTATCTGGTGGCGGGCAATCTCATCAAGCGCCAGTATGGATTGGGTGGTTAGCTTCCGGGCTTGCCTTTTTATTGGTAGGTGCTGGTATTCATATTACTCAGACAGTGGGTCTGGCATTGGCAACAGATTTAGCTCCAGAGGCAGATCAGCCCAAGGTGGTCGGCTTGATGTATGTCATGCAACTCTTTGGCATGATTGTGAGCGCCTTGGTATTTGGCATGGCTTTAGATGAATTTAGTCCTGCTAAATTAATTCAAGTCATTCAGGCCTCTGCTCTCATCACAGTCATTCTGAATGTGATCTCCTTATGGAAGCAAGAGCCTAGAAGCCAGATAAATAAAAAATCTTCTGATGAGCCCTCATTCGCAGATTCATGGCGAACTTTTGCTCAAGGGGGGAATGCTTTGAGGAGGCTAGTTGCTCTAGGCTTTGGCACCATGGCATTTAGCATGAATGAAGTTTTGCTTGAGCCTTATGGTGGTCAGATTTTGGGTATGAGTGTCAGTGACACCACAATGCTTACCGCGATTCTTGCAGCCGGAGGATTGATTGGTTTTAGTTGGGCATCACGCGTGCTTGGTAAGGGTACCGATCCATTCTTGATGGCTAGCATCGGAGCCCTTGTTGGTATTCCTGCCTTTATATTAATAACGCTTTCTGCACCATTGACCTTAAAAGTAATTTTCTTGCTAGGCACTTTTTTAATTGGTTTTGGAGGCGGTCTATTTAGTCATGGAACTTTAACGGCAACGATGCAGTTGGCGCCTTCCAATCAACGGGGCCTTGCATTGGGTGCGTGGGGTGCGGTGCAGGCCACTGCCGCTGGGCTTGCAATCGGGCTTGGTGGGGTGATTCGCGACCTTATTGTGGCATTGGGTGTGTCAAATTTGCTGCCTGAAGGGCTAATAGGACCTGCCACCGGATATTCTTTTGTATATTGCTTGGAAATTGGCTTATTGGTTGCTACAATTTTTTCTATGGCCAGCTTGTTGTCAAAGAAAAAATAAGTATTTGATATGTAGTTTTTATGTCGTTTTGTAAATTAGATTTGAGGAGACCGAGATGAATCTAACAGGAATTTTATTAGCAGCTTGGATAATCGTATGCGCTATCACGTTATCAAAAATGGCAACAAGACTTACTAGCAAATACAAGTAAAACATTCACTTAAATCACCTCATGAAGCAATATGAGGTGATTATCGTGGGCCAAATATTTTGAGTACCACGTATTCCATCATGAAGTTGCAGATGAGCGCGGTGACAGATCCAGTCAATATGGCAAGACCTGTGCCGCTGATCTCATAACCAAACTTAAATCCAAAGAAGAACCCGATTAAGCTTGCAAGGCAGTAGGGTATAAAACGCCAAAAAATAAACTTCTTTTTGGTATCACTCATACCGGCGTACTACTTTTTAGATCACATTAATTTTTTGAAGGACTTGCATAGGTCCGAAGAAATGGCGACTAAAAAATAGCCACCAATACCAACAGCAAACATAACGTACTGCTGGTCTCGAATTGCTAAAAACAAACCAAACAGCATGATGAATAAGAAGCCTAGGCTAATGATGGTTTTGGCGAACATATTTACCTCTTAGTGTTGAATAGGATGAAAATTAACATATGCAATGAAATCTGGCTATATTTATGCGGGCTTATCAATCGTCGTAATCTTCGGCAGCGTCGGAATCAACTCCGCCGCACCTTGCGCCAATAGATCCTTGGCTACTGCCAGACCCAAGGCTTCTGCCTCTTCAATCGATGCTACTAGCCCACTTCCTTGT
>Ga0214164_1000032_pt1 | contig 101528 bp, 97 predicted proteins | sample TroBogepilimnion_13_FD_153003 | JGI IMG/M metagenome (GOLD analysis project Ga0214164, IMG submission 153003) | Freshwater microbial communities from Trout Bog Lake, WI - Practice 03JUN2009 epilimnion v4 | ecosystem: Environmental > Aquatic > Freshwater > Lake > Epilimnion/Euphotic zone ... | reverse complement strand
GGCCGAGGTTGGTGCGCAGGCGCGCGGTCCAATTTTTTTGCGCCGATAAATTGGTGTCGGCACGGATGGTGAAAAGAATTTTGTCGCCGACGAAACGCAAAACGCGGTCGCCGGGGGCCGGAGCCATGACTGGTTTGGGTAAATCCACCTGCGAAAGTTTTAGCAGGAAGCGCGCGTGGGCGAAATAAAAATTGGATTTGGTTTTTTCTTTGGGTTGCGTTGCTGGCGTTGGCGAATTAACTTGGCAGCGAATTTGCTGAAAATTCACCAATGGCGATGCCAACATTAAATCCGGGTGAGGAAGCTCAATTGTTGCAGACGATTGAGATGTTCGAGGTGATTGTGCAGTCGCAATCGGGCGATACGCAGTCGTTGGAGATTCTCAAGGAGGCTTATTCGAAGCTTGGGCGCGAAGATGATTTGATCAATACGTCGAAGCGCATCGCGCAGGCGTATCTGCAGCAAGGACAGTTGTCCTCGGCAATTCTAGAATACGAGACAGTTTTGCAGCGGCGACCGGACGATGCGGATGTGCGCACGGCGTTGCGGCAGATTGAAGAGAAGGCGAGCAGCGCGGTGGTGCAGCCGGCGAGTGACGCGGTCTCGCTGGCGTAGGTCTCGGAGACAACGCAAGTGCGGCGCAAGACGCGGACGGCAGCATCGGAGGACATCGATGACGGGCGCAAGACGATGTATAAGATTTACGTCGAGAGCAAATTGATCACAGCGGGAGATTTTGATTTGTGCTGGCGGAATGTGGATTTGACTTTGGCGCCGACGGATCCGGTGGAACCGTTCATTCAGATGTTGCATGACAAAGGGATTTTCCTGTTGGATAAATCTATCAAGCTGCTTTCCGATAAATCGCGCGTGGCGTATCTGCCGCTGGATCGTTATGACGTGGACATGGATTTGGCGCGCGGCTTTCCCTCGGAAGTGTGCCGGCGTTGGTGTGTATTGCCTTTTGACCGCATGAGCAAAGCGATTTTGGTGGCGACGGCAAATCCGTTTAACCAGCAGGCGGCGAAGGAACTTGCGGAAGCAACCACGCACCGTTTGCTGTGGTATCTCGCGCCGCCGAACGACATCGTGGGCAACCTGCGCAAAGCTTTCCGCTGACATGGCTAAAATAAAATCATTTGCGGAACGGATCGCCGACGCCCTCGTTGAGGATGGGTTGTTGAGCGCGAATCAGATTGAGGAGTTGCTGGAGCGCCAAAAAAAAGAGGGCGCGCGGCTGGTAAAACTGCTTACGGATAAAGACAAGCAGTATGTTAGTCCCGATGATTTGGCGGTAAGCATGGGGCGGGTATTGAATGTTCCGCCGATAAATCTTTATCGCATCAATATTTTGCCGGACATAACGGATTTGGTGCCGCGCGATACGGCGCACAATCACAAGGTGATTCCTGTCAGCCGGTTGGAAAATCGCTTGTTCCTCGCGATGGCTGACCCGTTGAACGTGATGGCGCTGGACGACGTGAAGCGCATCACCAAGATGGAAATTTTTCCGCTCATCGCCTCGGAAAAAGCCATCACGGATAAATTAAGTGCCATTGATGCCGCCAAGACGGGCTCGATGGAAGACATCATTCAGGATGCAAAAAAGCGCAGTGACGCCGAGGCTGGGGAAAATGGCGAAACCGTCGAAGCCGTTCGCGAGGCGATGGAGGAGGTCAACCTCGACCAGTTGGCCGCGTCGAGCGAAGAAGCTCCAGTCATCAAGCTGGCGAATTTAATTGTGTTGCAGGCCATCAAAGATCGCGCGAGTGACGTGCATCTGGAGCCGTTTGAAAAGGTGATGCGCCTGCGTTATCGCATTGACGGTGTGCTGCTCGACGCCACGCCGCCGCCGAAACAAATGCAGCTCGCGCTGGCATCACGTTTCAAAATCATGTCGAACCTTGACATCGCCGAACGCCGCCTGCCACAGGACGGACGTATGCGCGTCAAAGTGAGCGGTCGCGATTTCGATTTTCGCGTATCCGTTTTGCCCACGGTTCATGGCGAAAAAATTGTGCTGCGCGTGCTCGACAAATCTAATTTGTCCGCGAGCCTCGACAAACTTGGTCTTGATACGGAAACGTTCAAACAATTCAAGAGCGCCATTGATGCGCCACACGGTTTGATTCTCGTCACCGGTCCAACCGGTTCCGGCAAAACGACGACACTTTATTCCGCCCTGAACGAGCTGAATAATCCGCAGTGGAACATCATCACCGTTGAAGACCCGGTGGAATTTCAGGTGCCCGGCATCAATCAGGTGCCAACGAAAAAGGACATCGGCCTGACGTTTGCTAATGCCCTGCGCTCCATTCTTCGTCAGGATCCGGACATCATCATGATCGGGGAAATCCGCGATACCGAGACGGCGGAAATCGCCATTGAAGCCGCGCTCACCGGTCACCAAGTGTTGTCCACGATGCACTGTAATGACGCGCCCGGTGCCATCGCGCGTCTCGACGACATGGGCATCGCACCCTTTTTGATTTCATCCTCGGTGATTTTGTCCTGCGCGCAACGCCTCATGCGCCGCATCTGTTCGCATTGCAAAGAATCTGTCACATATCCGGCGAAAATGTTTGAAGATCTTGGCATTGATCCGGTGGTGTTCGATGGTGTGCAACTGTATCGCGGACGCGGCTGTGACCGCTGTAAAAATTCCGGCTACGTCGGACGTATGGCCATCATCGAAGCCATGACGATTACGGATCAGATACGCAAACTCATTATCTCCCGCGCCAGCACGCGCGAAATGGCCAAGCTCGCCGTTAATCAGGGAATGCACACGCTCCGCATGGTCGCGCTCGACCGCGCCCGTGAGGGAATTTCCACGCTCGAACAAGTGATGGTCGGCACTTCTGCCTACTAAAAATTCCGGTTCGGATTATGCGCCTGTGGCCCGTCCGTCAACCACGGCGGCAACTGCGCCTGCCAACTCGGCTTGGTCGCAACCGGTTTAGGTGCGGGCGTGCCGATGCCCGGTAACGGCGTGATACCCGTCGGTTTTGAGAAGACATTTTCCAGCGGTGCAATGCCGCGTCCATTGGGATTTTCAACCGGCGTTTGCTGGAGAAACGGATCCGGCGCGAGTTTGGTCGGCATGGCAAAACGAGTTGTCACCTGCACTTTGTCCGGCGGCGATTGCGGCTCCATCATCGCTCGGAATCGTTCCATGTCTGCCACCTGTTCCGGCGTTTGCTTCGGCTGGTTAGGCTGGGCAAAGTCGCCGCCGTTCCACGCTGAAATGGGTTTGCCATCCGGTCCTGCCTCCGCATCCGGCGCATTCAAAAACTGGTTGAAGTAGCGCGTTCCAGGATCTAGTTTCGGCAGCGGCTGGCGGAATGGATCGCTCCCGTCATTTTTATTTTTGAGAGCAAACGGATTATTATCATCCCGTTCGCGCCAGAGCGGGCTGACCGAACGGCCATTGGTAGCCGACATCGCCGTCGCCCGACCTTCGCGCAGCATAAACTTTTCTTCCAGCGACAAGTTTTTTTCTTCCGGTCTGACTTTTATGCCCATAATTTCTTCCGGCGTCTGGACTCCAAGAATTTGCTCTGGCGTCAGCAACGTCCAGTTCTTGCGCCGATCCAGCGCCTCTTTTACTGAAGGATTACCAGCGTCCGGTGATAGCGGTCTGGCCACGGGTAAATTATCTGGCGTATAATCATGAAAAAGTTCGCGCGGTGCATTGTAATCACCGATGTGGTGATTCGCGCTGGGCATGAAGGAATTCGCCTTGTCCGCCGACGCCTCTGCCGGCTTAGAAAAGATAATGGTTTCCTGTGACCGCGCGGCTAAACCCATTGTTGCCAACGCCAGCATCACGACCATTCTGGACGGTAAAAAATACATCTGCTCACTACACGCTAGAACAATCGACAACCTCCGTCAAAAAAGAATTCAAAATGAAAACCGCCCGCTGCCGATTTTTCACCACTGAATTCCGACTTCCGGCTTACTGCCGTTCGTATTCACCCTTGCCGAGGCGTTTATAAACCTGAAAGCCCGATTTTTTTGCATCCGAGATGGAGAGCGGCTTAAGTTTGTGCGGCGTGCTGAAACCGGAAATGATTTTCCGCACCGGCTTTTTGCAGGCCGGACATTTTGTGAGCGGCGCGGCGGACAGTGGACGGTTCAGCGTGAACGTCCCGCCGCATACTTTGCAATCTCCCTCGCACAGTTCGTATTCGTAAAGAGGCATGGCCTATTTTTTCAAAAACGCGCTGAATAAGTCAATCGGCAGCGGCAGGAAAGTCGTCGTGTTGTGCTCGCTCGCCATCTCGCGCATGGTCTGGAGATAACGCAGTTGCAGCGCAATCGGCTCTTTTGCAATCAAGCCCGCCGCCTGCACCATTTTTTCCGCCGCTTCAAATTCGCCCTGCGCATTGACGATTTTTGCGCGGCGTTCGCGTTCGGCTTCAGCCTGTTTCGCCATTGCACGCTTCATGCTGTCGGGCAGCGAAACTTCACGCGTCTCAACACTCGTAACCTTGATGCCCCACGGCCCAGTCTGCTTATCAATAATCTCCTGCAATTTCAGATTGATGACGTCGCGCTGCGACAATAATTCATCCAACGCGGATTGACCTAACACGCTGCGCAACGTCGTCTGCGCAATGAGTGACGTGGCGCGGAAATAATTTTCTACCTTCACCACGGCGGCAATCGGATCTTCGACTCGAAAATAAATTACCGCATCCACCGTCGCCGGCACGTTGTCCTTCGTCATAATTTCCTGCTTCGGCACATCAATCGTCACCACGCGCAAATCCATTTTGACCATGCGATCAACGAACGGAACGAGAAAAATCAACCCCGGCCCGCGCGCGCCGACGAGTTTGCCAAGCCGGAAAATCACGCCGCGTTCGTATTCACGCGTGATCCGCACCGCCTGCGGCAGCAGCGCAAACAGCACGACGAACAGCGGCACGAGCAGCACTGCGCCCGCGCTTAAAATGGTGTGGATAATGGGTGGAAGTTGTGATTGATCCATAAATTTCCGTTGGTTGTTTTAAGTTAACTTGAAACGCCAATCCGCCGCTGACTTTTTCGCTTCACTTTTAACATAACAAAAGCCCGCACTGCCGCCAAGAAAACTTGTTCATTTACGACCTTTAATCGTTCGCAAACAAATTTCCGCTTTAGCTTTCGCGCGCCGCACTTTAACTTCGCGCCAGACAAATGGCCTTAAAACTGTTCAACACGCTCACGCGCTCCGTCGCGGATTTCTCGCCGCTAAATCCGGATACCAAAAAAGTCGGCATGTATTGCTGCGGCCCGACCGTTTATGACTACGCGCACATCGGCAACTGGCGCACGTTTGTCTTTGCCGATCTCGTCCGCCGCACGCTCGAATTTTCCGGCTACGACGTGCAGCACGTCATGAACATCACCGACATCGAGGACAAAATCATCAAGCGTGTCCGCGAACAAAAAACCACCTTGCGCGAATTCACGGGAAAATTTGAAGCCGCTTTCCTCGACGACTTGAAAGCATTGAACTGCCGCGAGCCGCACGTCAAACCGCGTGCTACGGAATACATCGCCGAAATTATTTCTTTAATTGAAAAGTTGATTGCGCGCGGCATCGCCTACAAGGCGGCGGACGGTTCGGTTTATTTTTCCATCACCAAGTATCAAGGTTGCGGCTGTAACTACGGCCAGTTGCTAAAACTGAATTTCGACGAGATGCGCGCCGGTGAACGCGTTTCCAGCGACGAATATGAAAAGGAATCCGTTGCCGACTTTGCGCTGTGGAAAGCGCGTGTGCCGGACGACGGTGAAATTTTCTGGCCGAGCCCGTTCGGCGAAGGCCGTCCCGGCTGGCACATCGAGTGCAGCGCGATGAGCATGAAAGTGCTCGGCGAAAGTTTTGACCTGCACCTTGGCGGCGAGGATTTGAAATTTCCGCATCACGAAGATGAAATCGCGCAAAGCGAAGGCGCAACCGGCAAACCATTCGTAAAACACTGGCTACACGGCGCGCATCTGTTGGTCGAAGGTAAAAAGATGAGCAAGTCGATGGGAAATTTTTTCACTTTGCGCGACTTGTTGGAAAAGGGACACACCGGTCGCGAAGTCCGTTATTTGCTGCTCACCTCGCATTACCGCGAGACGTTCAATTTCACGCTCGAAGGTTTGGCTGGTGCTAGAACGGCGTTGGCGCGCATTGATGAATGTGTGAACAAGCTGCGGGAATTGGCCGGCAATGCAGTCGCGGAACCAGTGAGACCTTCTTCTGGTTTCAGCTTAATTGAAAAATTTTCAGACGCACTTGCCGATGACCTAAATGTATCGCGAGCTTGGGCTTCAGTTTTTGAGTGGGTTCGTGATAATAATTTGCTCTACGATGCTGTGATTGATGCTGAGACCAATGGCTTACCATTCGATAAGAAAATTCATGCTGTAAAAGCTGCTGCCGAACTTGCTGCCTGGGAAAAAGTGGATTCCGTTCTTGGCATTGGCGTGAAAACGGAAACGGAAATTCCCGCAGAAATTTCTGCGCTCGCCGACGAACGCACGGCAGCCAAGAAGGCTAAAGATTTCAAGCGCAGCGACGCGATTCGTGACGAGTTGAAAGCCAAAGGCTGGGTCATCGAAGACACGCCGAAGGGAATCAAATTGAAAAAACTGTGAGCAAAGGCCTGTTCATCACGTTTGAAGGCACGGAAGGCTGCGGCAAGTCCACGCAGATCAAAATGCTGGCCGAGCATCTCACGGCCATCGGCCATCGCGTGCGCCTCTTGCGCGAACCGGGCGGCACGCCCATCGGCGAAGAAATCCGCCACACGCTCAAGCACAGCGAGAACAATCGCGCGATGACTTCCGAGGCGGAGTTGCTTTTGATGAATGCTAGTCGCGCGCAAATCGTCCGCGAAGTCATTCGGCCTGCGCTCGCCGCCGGCGAAATCATTTTGTGCGACCGCTTTTACGATTCCACGACGGCGTATCAAGGTTACGGCCGCGAACTGGATTTGGAAAAGGTTAAAGCGATTATCGATTTCGCCATCGGCGGGACCAAGCCGGATTTAACTTTATTCCTGCACGTTCCGGCGGAAGTCAGTGCCGAGCGTTTACGTTCGCGTCAAGCCACTTTGCCGTTCGTGCGTGACCGGATTGAAGAAGCCGATCAGAAATTTTTTGAACGCGTCGCGCATGGTTACAGTGTCATCGCCGCGAACGAACCGCAACGCATCAAACTTATCAACGGCGCGCAACCGCTGGATTCGGTGTGCAAAGTGATTTGGGAGATCGTCCAGCCGCGCCTGCCAAAAGTCGGGCGTTGGTGATTTTGTTTGCCGGATTCAAATGGCGGAGTAAGTTGTTTTACAATGATTGAAAAAACCATCAGTGAGATTGAGGCGAAAATCGGCGGCGCCGAATCCGTGAGTGCCGAGCACAAGGCGGAGTTGCTGAAATTGCTCGGCACGCTGAAAACAGAAGTTGCCGGACTTTCTAAAACTCATAGCGAACAAGCTGACAGCATTGCCAACTTCGCCAAACTTTCCGCGCACGAAGCCACGCGCACCAATCAAAATCCGGCGTTGCGGGAGCTTTCCAATCAGGGGTTACGCTCGTCCGTGGACGGCTTTGAGCAATCGCATCCGCGCCTCGTGCAGATTGTGAACAGCATCAGCAAAACGCTTTCGGACTTGGGGATTTAATCTGCTTTCGGTTCCAGCTTGGCAATCGCCGCCATGATTTCGTCCGCGACTTGCTGGTAGATTTCTTTCAACCGCGTCTTGTCGCACGTCTGCGCTTCGGCACGCAGCTTTTCAAAATTCATCGGCTGGCCGTATTTTACAATGACGCGATGCGGACGCGGAAATTTATGATTTTTCCCGTAGGCTTCAAACGTTCCAAACACGCGCACCGGCACGACCGGCGCGGTGGATTTGATGACCGTTAGGCCGATGCCCGAACGCGCCGGCTGTAATTTGCCGTCCAGCGTGCGCGTGCCTTCGGGAAATAAAATGATGCCGTTGCCGTCGAGCAGCCGGTTCAAAATAATTTTTAATCCCTTTGCGCCGCCGCCATCACGGTCAACGGGAACTGCATTCCACGAACGCAGCAGCGCGCCGATACCGGGAAAGCGAAACAGCGATTCGCGGGCAAGATAATTGATATCGCGGTTCAAGGCCGAGCCGACCAGCGGTGGATCGAGAAAACTCGCATGGTTCGAGGCCAGAATCACGCCGCCTTTTTGCGGCACATGCTCCGCGCCGAAAATTCGCCACCGGAAATAAGTGGCATACATCACGCGGAAAAAACTCCAGCCGATGCGATAGGACAGATTCATTTTTCCACCGACATTAACTTGCGGATTTCCGCCAGCAGCCACGCGCTCGTCTCTGCCGAGGTCATGCTGGAATTGTTCAGGACTTTGGCGCCGAGCGCGATCATCAGCGGCGCCACCGCGCGTTGGCTGTCGCGCTGGTCGCGCGCGGCGAGATTTTCATTCACGCCGTCCGCCGTGCGCCGCGCCGTGCGTTCCGCCAGCGAAGCGTCGAGATAAAACTTGAAATCCGTTTCCGGAAAAACATTCGTGCCGATGTCGCGGCCTTCCATGACGAGATCGCCAAATTGGATGCAATCGCGCTGCGTTTTTTTCATCCAATCGCGCACCTTCGGCACAGCGGCGACGTGCGCCACGGCAGCGGCGGTCTCAGGCGTGCGGATTTCTTTTTCAGGAAAATAATCCTCCACCAGCAAGCGCACCGCGCGCAAACCGTCTTTCTCCGCGCATTCCAATTTCGTTTTCCAAGTGCGACAAGCGCTGGCGACGGCCTTTTCGTCGGTCACGTCCACGCGTTTTTGCAGGCAATACCACGCCAGCGTGCGATACATCGCGCCCGTGTCCACGTAAACGTAGCCGAGCGCCTTGGCGACGAGCTTGGCGTTGGTGCTCTTGCCGCTCGCACTCGTGCCGTCCAGAGCAATGACAATGGGATATTTCGTTTTCAAAATAATTTTATTTAAGCCGCAACCGATGAAAAAACTTTGACACGAATTACACTAATTATCACCAATTCAATTCGTGTTAATTAGTGAAATTCGTGTCTAAACTTAATCCGCAAATAAATCTGCACCGCTCAATTTCCGCGTGCGCTGACCGTCTTTAATTTCCCAAATATCCGCGCCCAAACCGTGCGGCGGTTGCGCGGCTAGCTTTTGGAAAAAATTGGGGAACGTCTTCTTCACACAGGCGGGATTTTTAATTTTTATGCCGGGAACTTTCAACCCCAGAATCGCGAAACACATCGCCATGCGATGGTCGTTGTAAGTTTCAATTTCCGCGCCGTGCAATTCTTCCAGTTTCGACGGATAAACCGTCAGCGTATCGCCTTCCTCGACCACTTTCGCGCCGCACTTGGTCAGCTCCGTCCGCAACGCGACGACGCGTTCGCATTCCTGCACACGCAAGCGACCGAGATCCGAAAACCGGGATTTTTTTTCTTTTGTCGGAGCTAATGTAATTGCAGTCATTATGCTATCGCCCAAATCACGCAACCTTGAAAGGTCATCGAGCAAAAACATAAATGGGAATTTCTCATCAATTTGGAATCCAGACCGAGTCCATTTTGAGGTTGTGATACGCGAGATTTCTTCTAAGTCAAAAATTTCATTTAACCAAAATCTTGCTGCCCAAAAATAACTCCCGCTGCTCGCATCCGGCTCGATTTGAAAAGTTCCGCCATTTTTTGGAAACGCTTCCATCAACTTTGAAGTCATCGCCACATACGGTGATTCATCCGCGTTCTCGCCAACGATCTCAATTTCCCAGCCGCCAATTTTTGACGACAGCAAAAGCGCCGACGCAAACTGCGAGCTTTCCTCGATGCTGACTTTGCATTTTTTTTGCCACAGAGGCACAGAGGTCCCAGAGTAAGATTTAATTTTCTCTGTGTTCTCTGTGGCTCTGTGGCTGATTCTGACGGGCAATTTGTCGTTGCCGTTTTCCGATTCGACGCGATAGCCCAATTCGCGCAGAGCAGAAAACAAAGCCGCCTGTGGGCGTTCGTGCATGCGCGGCACGCCGCTCAAGCGATACACGCCACGGCCCAAACAAACGAACGCCGACAAAAAACGCGCCGCCGTGCCCGCGTTGCCGACAAAAAGTTCCAGCGGCTTTTCCGCCGTGCCCGCGTTCGGAATTTTTCCACCCAGACCTCTGACCGTGATGGTCCGATTGCATGGCTCGTCAGGATCATTTTGTTTGCTCACCTCGAAACCGAGTTTCTGCAAACAGTCGAACATGATTTCCGTGTCTTCGCTCCACAGCGCGCCTTTGAGCGTGACTTCGCCATCGGCCAGCGCCGCGAGAATCAGCGCGCGGTTGGTGATGCTTTTGGAGCCGGGCACAGTAATTTCTGCGCTAACGGGTTTGGCGAGCGGAACGATTTCGATGAGGTCGGGCAGCGGCATTGCAAAATTATTCTGAAGCGACTGGATTTGATTTTGCGCGCCAGTTATCGCGGCGTTGTTTGGCCGTGGCGAAGAATTTCTCAACCGCATCGCCGTCCGATTTTTTCAGCGCCGCTTGAAATTTCTTCAGCTCGATCACAAACGCGTCCACGGATTGTGAAACGTTTTTGCGATTGGCCAGTGCGATGTCGCGCCACATTTCCGGCGAGCCGGACGCAATGCGCGTCGTATCGCGAAAACCGGTCGCGCAAAGTGCGGCCTGCATTTTGGGGCTGGCCGGATTCAATACCTGATTCGCCAGCGCTGCGGCCAGAACGTGCGGCAAATGGCTGGAACGGCTGACGAACAAATCGTGTTGCGCCGCATCTAGTTTCAAAACGCGCGCGCCGAGCGATTTCCAAAATTGTTCCAGTTTTTTGGTCGCGGCAGAATTTGTTTTTTTGGTCGGCGTCAAAACGCAGACGGCATTTTCAAAAAGATTTTTCCGCGCGGCAGAAACGCCGGTTTTCTCCGCGCCGGCCATCGGGTGGCTGCCGATAAAATGCGCGCCGGCATTGGAAATGATTGATTCCAGTTCGCGGACGACGGTAGCTTTCACGCTGCCGACGTCAGTGACAATCGCACCGCGTTTGAGCGCCGGCAGGATCTGTTTTGCAAGTGCACGCATTTGCGCGAGCGGTGTGCACAGGATGATTAAATCCGCATTGGAAACGGCGGCGAGTAAATCGGTTGTGGCGTAATCCACCGCGCCCGCCGTCTCGCAATCTTTCAAACTCGCGGCGCGGCGGACGTAGCCAGCGACTTCACCGGCAAGTTTGCGTTGCCGCGCGGCCAGCCCGATGGAGCCGCCCAGCAGACCGACGCCGACGATGGTGATTTTCCGAAATTGCACGCGCAAAAGATAGCGGATGAAGCGGGGTTCGTGAATCGTTAAATCACAATTCGACCGTTTTCCCGCTGCGTCCGGCGGCAAGACACGCATCCAAAACTTTTTGGGTATGCAGCGCCCACGACGGCCATTCGGGTTTGAGTTGGCCGGAAGCAATCTGGTTCGCAAAATTGCGCCACATCCGCGTGTCCTGTGCCGTCGCATGACCAAAATCCATCGGGTTGGCGCCCGGCGGACATTTGACTTCGCCGGGGACGGTCACAAATTTTTCGTTCAGCTCGAAGGCCGGCTCGTAGCCGTTGAACGGATGAACAAAGTCGGGTAGTCGTAGCCAGCCTTTTTGCCCGCTGACAAAAGCCCATTGCTGTTTCGCGGCTAGAAATGAGGAATAAAATTCCACGGAAACGCCGTCATCAAAAAACAGTTCGCCGGAAAATTCGATTGGCGAAGGCGTGCGTCCGCTGGCGGCGGATGATTGTGAAAGAATTTTTCCGGTGACGGTTTTAGGCAGTTGCCAGTTCAATGTCCAAAGCGCAAAACGGATGGAATACCAACCGAGATCGCCAAGGCAACCGGCGGGCTCAAGCGCGCCGTCAGCGCGGATATTGCCTTGGAAAAAATCTTCACCGGGATAAAAACTGAATGCCGAGGAAATTCGCCGGATGCGTCCAACGCTTTTGTCGTCGTCCAAAACTTCGCGGATTTTTTCCAGGCGCGGATTATGCATGAACATCACGCCATCGAGAAACTGCACGGAATTTTTTTCACACGCGGCGAGCATTTCTTCCAGTTCGGCAAGATTTTTGGCGCACGGTTTTTCGCACAGTATGTGTTTGCCATTTTGGGCGGCGCGGATGACAAACTCCTTACGCAAGCCAGTCGGCAGCGGGATGTAAACGGTATCCACGTCCGGCGACGCGAGCAATTCCTCGTAGCTGCCGAAGGCGCGCGGGGTTTCTGCAAAAGGAAATTCGCGCTGGCATTCGCCAATGAAATCAAGGCTTTTATCGCGGTTGCGGCTGGCGACGGCAGAGACGACGGCATTGCCGGAATGAAAAATTGCTTTCCAATTTTTCCGGCCGATGCCTGCAGTGCTCAAAAATCCGATGCGAAGTTTCTTCATAAAATTATTTGGCCGCCTCGCGAGCACGTTCCAAAATCACATCTGCCAGTAACGGCTCGGTGCCGACGGACGCGGAATACCAAATCAACTTCCCGCCGCGCTCGGTGGGATTGCGCCAGGTCGGTTGACCGGCGGCGAGACGTTCCTTGACGGTGCGTTCAGGTTCGCCGAGCAATACCGGAATGTCCTCGACCGCGTGCAAACCGTCGCTGATAAAAAATGGCACGACGACGATGTTTTTGGTTTTTACATTTTCGTGACAGCCCTTGATAAACGGCGCTTCTTCCATGAACACCGCGCCGACATCAGCGTAAAGATTTTGCGCGCGAATCAGTTCAACTTGGCGCTCGACGGCCTTGCGGGAATTGGCGTTGCGTCCGGTGCCGTGGCCGGCGATGAGCAGCGTGATGTCGGAATTTTTCGGCGCGCGCGGGAAGGGAAATTTTTTTACGACTTCATCCGCGCGGGCGAGAATCACCTTCGTCATGCTTTCGTGAGAACCAACGGGACGGCAGTAAGACACTTCTGAATTCTGCGTTTTAATTTTTAATTTCTCGGGAAAAGAAAAGCCCAATTCAGTCGGAATGACTTCCGTGCTGAAATAGCCTTCGCTGATGAAAAACGGCACGATGAAGACGCGCGGTGCGGAAACTTCCGCCAGCACTTTTTTGATGTGAGGCTCCTGTTTCCAAAAGGCTTCACGCACGGCGCCGAAGATTTGGCGACGCCGCAATTCCGTCGCGTGTTGGAGCACTGGCGCGGCGGATTCCGCATTCAGCGTTGTGCCGTGGCCCAGCACAATCAGCGTGGCGTCGGAGAAATTTTCACTTTGCACGCGCTGATTTTGCCGGAACTACGTCTGCCCGCAAGCCGGCGAATACGATTTTTAATGAAACCTTTTGACGCGTGAGCGGTCTATCCCACAGACTATTTGCGAACCAACTATGAAAATTACGAACCTCATTATTCTTACCGTGGCAGCGAGCTTCGCTGCCGTCACCGGCGTGCGCGCCGAAGGCAAACTTCCGCCAGATTCGAGCAAGGCGGGCGTTACCTATGCCACCGACATCAAACCCATTTTTGATGCGTCCTGCGTCAAGTGCCACAGCGGTGACAAGCCGAAGGCGCGACTGCACATGGACACGCTCGAAGGCGTGCTTAAGGGCACCAAGGAAGGTAAAATCGTCGTGGTCAATGACAGCGCGAACAGCCATCTGGTGAAAGCCGTGGCGCACACCACCCCAGATTCGGAAGGCTGGATGCCGCCGATGCACAACAAAGCTGGCATCAAAACTCTCACGCCGGAACAAATCGGTTTGATTCGCGCGTGGATTGATCAGGGCGCGAAATAATTTTCGGTAAAACCAAACGGCGTCGTCTGCGAAGATGACGCCGTTTTTATTTTTCCAACGGCGAAAGCGGCGCGCGCTTTTGTTCCTTCAGCTGCATTTGCTCGCGCAACAAAGCTACCTTTTCATCGTCTGCAATTTGCGGCTGGCTGATTTTTTGCGTGAGCGCGCCGATTTGGCGGTCGAGAAATTGATTCCGTAATTTCAGCGTCACGTCAGCAAGTTGCGTTTCCGGATTGGGAATTTTCCGGTCTTCAGCCACCGCTTCGGTGATGAGATTACGTTGTTCCGGCGATTCGCAACTGTCCAGAAACTCCGCGAGGTTATGCCACGTCTCGTGTTCGTGCGCGGCAAAACGCAGGTCAATAATTTGCCGAATGTGCGGATGCAAAATCCAATTCGCATCCAGATTCAAAACGGCGGTGGCGACCAGTTCGTCGTGCAGCAGCAATAATTTTAACAGGTGAAGTTCAATCGGCGATGGCGGCGCAATTTCCGCCACCGGTTCAGCAGATTCAAATGATTCTTCTTCGCTCGCGCGCGGGGCAGATTGTGGCGCGGGATTTTTTTTGAATTCGGCGCGGACGGATTCCGGCGGGACGCCCAAACGTAGCGCCGTTTTTTGCGCGTAAGTATCCACCAAAACGGAGTTGCCGGTTTTGTGGACGGACTCGGCCATGCTTTTCAAAATCACGAGGCGACCTTTGTCCGAGGTGATGTCGTTCGTCGCGCACAGGCGGTTCAAATAATAATCAAAAAATCCGGCGGCGTTTTTGATGAGTTCGTTGAAAGCCTCGCCGCCATTGGCTTTTATGAAACTGTCGGGATCGTGTGGCGATGGCACAACGGCCACGCGCACAGCGAGACCAGACCCGAGCAGATGGTCGAGCGAACGCACGATGGCGTTTTGTCCGGCGTTGTCGGAATCAAAGCACAGCACGACTTCGTTAGCGTAACGTTTGATGATGCGCGCGTGCTGGTCCGTGAAAGCCGTGCCTTGCGGTGCGACAATGTTTTGCACCCCGTTCGTGAAGCACGCAATCAAATCCAACTGGCCTTCGCAGATGATGGCGAAACCGGCATCGAGAATCGCGCGCTTGGATTTGTCGAGACCGAAGAAAACTTTGCTCTTGGTGAAAATCGGTGTCTCCGGCGAGTTGACATACTTCGCGGTTTTTTCATCGCCGGACAAAACGCGTCCGCTGAAACCGATGACGCGGCCTTGTTCATCGCAAATCGGAAACATCAAGCGCCCGCGAAAACGGTCGTAGTAACGGCCGGTTTCTTCCTTTTTTATTATCAGTCCGGCCTTCTCGACGATTTCAATTGGAAAATTTTTGCCTTTCGCCCAGTTCACCGTGTCGTCCCACAATTCCGGCGCGGCGCCGATGCGGAACAGTTTTATCGCGTCCGCCGAGACGCCGCGTTTGGCGAGATAATCGCGCGCGAGCTGGCCAGCGGCTTCGTTGGCGAGACAATTTTGCCAGCGCGTCGTGAGCTGTTCGTGGATGTCGAGCAACTGGTCTTTGAGATGCCGCGATTCCTGCGCGCCGGGCGTGTTTTCAAATTCGAGCGGAATTTTCGCGCGCTCAGCGAGCCGACGCACGGCGTCCATGAAGCCAATGTTCTCGTAATCTTTGACGAAGGTGAAAACGTCGCCGCCTTTGTGGCAGCCAAAGCAGTGAAAGATTTGCTTGTGCGGATTGACGTTGAAGCTCGGCGACTTTTCTTTGTGAAATGGGCAGAGCGCGGTGAAGTTTGCGCCATTTTTTTTCAGCGGAACATAGGAGCCGATGATGTCAACGATGTCGCTGGCGGCGCGGATTTGTTCGCGCGTGGCGGGGGAAAGAAAACCGGCCATGGCTCGATACCGTCGCGTTACTTCCCAATGTAGATGGTCGCGTTACGGGCGTCCGGGGCGACGTAGCTGCCGGTATTGATGAGCAGGACCGCGAGATAATCTTTAATCAACGGGCCGGTGAGTGAATCTTTAAAAATGCTGACCTGCGTTTCGCTCACCGTCGGAAAAAAGTCGCCGCTGAAACCTGAGACGCCGCCACCGAACCAGCGGTTGTTAAAGTTTCTCGCTGCCTGAATGTCGGCTTGGGTGTAAACCGGCGCGTTCAAAATCGCGAGTGCAAAAATCACCATGCAGCCGTAGCGCGCCATGCCTGAAATCATACCGAAATAATATTCGCTGGAGCCAAACGCGTTACTACCTTCAAGCCGTGGTTTAAGTTTCCGTTTTATGAACGAAAAAATAATAAATACGCCAAGGGCGATGATGACGTAGCTGGCTGTGTAAGTGATGGTTTCTTCGCCGATGGATTTTCCGAACAGAGTTTTGACGATGCCTTGTTGGATAAAAAAATCGCCCAGTGTTTTGTAGCCGAAGGCCCCGCTGATCACGATCGCGATCCATTGCAAAACGGGCAGAATTTCCTTGGTCATGCCGTTCCGGCGGCCGCGCCAGAAGCCGAAGGCAAGCACCGCCACGAGAGCCACGTCGAACCAGTTGAACAGTTGCTTGTTGGAGGCGTAATGTTGGGTTGCTGCCGCAATCATGCTTCAATCATTAAACCGTCCGTCTCGAAATGCCAGCGAAATCAGCAGCCGCTATCAGCCTGGATTCGCGGCCAGCCAGAAACGGATATCCGATGTCTGCGGATTTTTCGGATCCAGTTCCAACACCTTGAGATAATGCTGCCGCGCTTGCGCTGGGTCGCGCAACGACTGTGCGCAAAGGTTGGCGAGTGCGAGGTGCGCGCGCACTTCGCCGGGATTGGCCGAGAGATTTTTTTTCAACTGATCCGCTGCGTCCGTGGCATAACCCGCCGCCTTCAAAGCCAAAGCAAAATTGTAACGCGCATCCACGGAATCCGGTTGAATCGCCAAAGCCGTTTCATAACTCGTGAGTGCCGAGGAATAATTTCGCAGGCGATGCGCAATCACACCTGCGTTGTATTGTGCCTCGAACCACGATGGGTCAAGCGCCGCCGCCTGTCGGTAAGCTTGCAACGCCTCCGCCCAGTTTTCATTTTGCTCCGCCATACGCGCTTGCGTGAACGCGCCTGCGGCCGCACGTCGGTCACCTGCTTGCGGTCGGCCGGGTGAAAGATAATTGTAGCGCGGAAAATCCGGCGCAGGCGGAATGATGACTACGGGTGCGACCACCTTTTTTTCCGATGTGACTGGCGCAACCGTTTCGCCCGGTAACGGCGTTACGCCATTGGGAACAATTTTTGGTGCGCTGGAATTATCCGGTGCCGCGCCAAATAATTTATGCCACAAGCTTGGTTTCGGCGCTGGTTCTGGCACGGGCAATTCCTGCACCGGTTGTTCCGCGCCAGTGGGCGAAGTCACAATTTTCGGCGCGGGCGCGACCTGCACCACTTGCACGGGTGCGGCGGGAGCGGCATGCACGGGCGCAGGCGCAACTGGAGCGGGCTTCGGAGTGGTTTGTGCGTGCGGCGACTGCGCCGGACGCGTGACCGGCAGACTGGAATTTTTTGTCTGCGGCTTCGGTTCGGTGATCGTTGCGACAACTGGAGGATTTGATTTTACTACGGGCGCAACCGGCGTGGCGACAGCGACCGGTGTGGATGCTTGTTCCAAGCTCTGCACAAATGAATTCACTTCATCCCAATGCGCCGGCTTGGGCGTGATCGCAAGATACGCGCGGAAATTTTCGAGCGCCGTTTTGTTGTCATGCAAGAACTGTTGATTCACCGTCGCAAGATTCAAAATGGCGGCGGCAAAATCCGGACGCGCTTGCAAGGCGGCGGTAAAAAACTTCGCTGCCTCAATCGGTTTATTGCGCTGGATGCGCGCGAGGCCAAGCCCGTTGTAAGCTTCCGCTTCACACGTTTTCAAAGCCAGCACTGCGCTGAAACTGCGTTCCGCCGGAACTATTTCGCCTAATTTCAATTGCGCGGAGCCAAGTTTTAACCAGGCGTTCGCATCGTTCGGACGACGCAATGTGCAGGCGGTGAATTCTGTTTTCGCCGCATCTGGTTTGTTTTGTTCGAGAAATAAAGTGCCGAGATTTAGTCGCGCTTCAAGCAAGTCGCGGTCAAGTTCCAGCGCGCGATGATAAGCATTTACGGCGTCGTCTGGCTGACCGGCGCGTTGCACTGCCACGCCGTAATAATTCCACGCCGCCGCGTTCGTTGAAATCAGATCTGTCGCCGTTTTGAGTTGCGCTACCGCGTCGGCGTAATCGCCGCGATCGAGATACTTCTTGCCTTTGAGCAGCGCGCGTGGCCCTGCCGGCGTGCAACCGGAAATGACTAAAATCAGCGCAACAAATAAAACTGCGCTCCAAACTGAATTTATTTTTGCGGACATCCGCCGAGGTGGTAACATTCACGCTCGAAAGTGTCAAGAATCGCACAGCTTCAAATTCTCTTAATCATGCTGCTCGGTGGATTAAATTCCGCCTTTGCCGCTGATTCCTTTCCGCTGCACGCGACCAACGCCACCGCCCGCGTGGTGCAGGTGGATGGTGTCGGTCTGCAATCTGCTTTTCTGCCCGACGACACCCGCGTCGCCGTTGCTTTTAATCTTGGCTTGTTCACGTTCACTCACGCCAACAACATTTCCGACGCGTGGCGCAGTCTTGTTCACACCAACGACACCGTCGGCATCAAAGTTTTTTCGCAACCCGGTTCACTGTCCGGCACGCGCCCCGCCGTCGTCGCCGCGATTGTCCACGGCCTGATCGCCGCCGGATTGCCGCCGGATAAAATTATCATCTGGGACAAACACACCGCCGATTTGCGGGCCGCCGGATTTTTCAAACTCGCCGCGCAACTCGGCGTTCGCGTCGCTGGCGCGGCTGAAACCGGTTACGACACAAATACTTTTTACCTGCCCGATTCACCCGTCGTCGGCTCGCTCGTGTGGGGCGATTTGGAATTTGGCTTGAAAGGCGACGGCATCGGCAAAAAATCTTTCGTCTCCAAACTTGTTAGCCAGCAAATCACAAAAATCATTTCCGTCGCGCCATTATTGAATGAAAATAATGCCGGTCTCTGCGGCCATTTTTTCAGCCTGTGCCTTGGTAGTGTGGATAACACCCGCCGTTTTGAAGGCGACCCTGACCGATTGGCCGTCGCGTTACCGGAAATTTATGCGCTGCCCAGTGTTGGCGACCGCGTCGTGCTCAACGTCACCGACGCGCTGCTGGGTCAGTATCAAGGCGGTCCCGCGAGCTTCCTACAATACGCCACCGTGCTCGACCAAATTTGGTTGAGCCGCGATCCTGTCGCGCTCGACACGCTCGCGCTCAAAGAACTCGCGCACCAGCGGAAAATTTTTGAAGTGCCGCAACCGAAGTTAAATTACCAGCTTTACACCAATGCTGTGCTGCTCCAGCTCGGCATCAACGACCCGTCGCGGATTCAGATTGAAACGGTGAAGTAAATTTCACCGCGCATTCCCAATTTCCGCCGCCAAATCTTCCACCGTCCAATTGTCGCGCGTGAGTGAAAGTTTGTCCGCCGCCGCGCCGTGCTGCCAGACCGCATAACGCAACGTCGTTGCCACATCCGCCGCCAACGCCGGTTGCGCCAGCAAACCCGCGATAAAGCCCGCCAGCAAATCACCGCTGCCGCCTTGCGCCAACTGCGGATTGCCGGAACTGTTCACAAAAATATTTCCCTCGCTGCGTCCGGCCAAAGTTTCGTGTCCCTTCAAAATAACCCAGCAGTCACCGAACATTTTGGACAGTTCGCGCAACGCCGTCACGCGATTCGATTGCACATTTGCCGCTGTCGTTTTGAGCAGGCGCGCCGCTTCACCCGGATGCGGCGTGAGCACGCGGATGAAATTTTTTGGAAACGGTTCGGCGACCAAAAAATCCAGCGCGCTCGCATCCACAACCAGCGGAAACGTCGCTTCGCGCCAGAGTTTTTGCGTGAAGGTTTTAAGCTCGGCGGAAATTTCCGGCGCGGCCAATCCGGGGCCGATAAGCGCGGCAGTCGTCTTCGCTGGTAAATAAATTTCTGGTCGCCAAATACTCACCATTGCCGATTGCAACTGCGACGCGACCGGCACAAAAACATTTTCCTGCGTCAATACGGTGATGAGTCCTGGTTGCGCCCGTTGTGCGCCGCGCGTTGTCAGCACCGCCGCGCCGTGAAAACCAAAGCTGCCTGCGATAATTGCGGCATGACCGAAATTACCTTTGTTTCCAGCCACATTCCGCGGTGGTGGAAAATTCTGAAAATCTTCTAGCTGTGTCCAATTTAATTCTGTCGCGAGCGGGCAGGGGACGAGTCCAACGTCTTCCGCCATTTCCAAGCGCCCGACCAACGGCCCTGCGGCGGGCTTGAGCAAGCCGATTTTCGGCGCGCCGATGGTGAGCGTCACAGCGGCTTCAATGGCCGCGCCAAAAGTTTCGCCTGTGTCTGCGTTCAGGCCGGAAGGAACATCAATCGCCAGCACCGGAATTTTCGCCGCGTTGATGGTGGAAATAATTTTCTGCCACGCTTCGGACAATGGCCGATTCAAACCGATGCCAAAAAGTCCGTCCACGACGAGCGCTGGCTTTTCCTGCAAGGCTTGTTCGAGTGGCAATAAATCCGTGTCCGGTAAAAACATTTCCAGCACTTCGGCGCGGCGACCTTCAAGTTGCTTGGCGGCGGCGCGGGCGTCATCGCCGTTGTGACCTTTGCCGACGAGAAAAAGAATCGTATCGCCCGCGCGCGTGAGCTTACGGGCGCGGCGCGCAACGCGTTTACCCACACGACGAATAACCTCGGCCTCGGTCTGACCGGTTACCCAAGTGGCTTGTTCCCATTCGCGCATCTGCGCAATGCTGATGACTGGAATCGGCATGAAGCGAGCGTGGCAAATTTTTGGTGGAGGAGAAAGCGGAATGTCGCGGCGAAACTACTCAAACTTGTCGCCCACGCGCAAAGCGAAGCCGACCAGAAAATCTGCAGCCGACATGCGGCGTCCGCCCTCGCGCTGCAATTCCAAAATCCGCAGCGCGCTTGCGCCGCAACTGACGACGATGCCGGTTTTATCCACTGCCAAAATGGTTCCCGCAATTCCCGATTTTTCTACGATTTCAACTTTCCAGATTTTCAGCAACTGCGGTTTGGGTTCCGATTTCAAGAACGTGAACGCGCCCGGCCACGGTGTGAACGCGCGCAAGCGATTCCAGATTTTTTGTGCAGGTAAGTTCCAATCAATGCGCCCATCTTCCTTCTTTATTTTGGCGGCGTAAGTCGAGCCTTCGGCTGGCTGCGGCTGCGGCGTAATTTTTCCAGCAACGTAGTTAGGAATAATTTCAGCTAGCAATTCTGCGCCGAGTTGTGCGAGACGATCGTGTAATACTTGCGAATCATCCGTGGCCAAAATTGGTGTGCGACGCGTGGACAAAATCGCACCGGTGTCGAGGCCGGCGTCCATTTTCATAATGGTCACGCCAGTTTCCGGCTCGCCGTCGGCAATCGCCCATTGGATTGGTGCCGCGCCGCGATACTTCGGCAGCAGCGAGGTGTGAACATTGAGACAACCAAAGTGCGGCAAATCTAAAATCGTTTGCGGTAAGATTTGGCCGTAGGCAACGACGACAATCAAATCTGGTTTCAGCTCGCGCAATTCGGCTATGAATTTTTCATCGCGCGCTTTCAACGGTTGCAGCACGGGCAGATTTAATTTCTCCGCGAGAATTTTCACTGACGACGGCGTGAGTTTGAGGTCGCGCCCTTTAGGTTTGTCCGGCTGGGTGACGACCGCGAGAACAGAAAAGTTTTTATCGCTAGAAATTTTTTCGAGGCTGGCGCAGGAAAGTTCCGCCGTGCCCATGAAGATGATCCGCAACGGCGTCATGCGCGCTTACTTTTTGGCGGCGATGCTCAAGATGTCCGCCAATACTTTGGCGGGCGACTGGTCGGCATTGATTTGGTGCACGAGTTTGCGGCCGTAGAAATTCAAGACCGGTTTCGTCTCCTGCTCATACACTTTGAGACGTTCGCGGATGATGGCAAGGTTAGCGTCGTCGAGACGATTTTCCTTGATGGCGCGGCGCTGGATGCGGGCGATGAGTTTTTTTTCATCTGTGCTTTTCAGCAGAAAAACGGCGACAACGTTGAGCGTGTTGCGGAGAATTTTCGCCTGATGAACATTGCGCGGAATACCATCGAGCACCAGCGTGTCTTGCTCGGGGTGAAAACGACCGACCTTCTTGGTGTTTTCAATGTTCTGCTTCCAAAGCTTGATGGTCGTCTCGTCCGGCACGAGTTGTCCGCGACTGGAATATTCGATGAAAACTTTTCCGAGCGGGCTGTCGGCGCGGAGATTGCGGAATACGTCGCCGCACGCGCAATGGAAAAAATGTGGGATGACGCCGAGAATTTTTCCTTGCGTGCCTTTGCCCGCGCCCGGTGCGCCAAAGAGTAGAATGCTACGGTATTTCAAGCGGTTTTGGGGATGAGTTTGATTTCGAGAATGTCGTTTAGTGCCACCGTCACCTGCGCCGGTTGGGTGGTTTCAAAAATCACATCAGTCATGGCAACTTGCAGGATGCGCTCGACGGCGAAATGCTGCGTCGCGGTTTTAACCTCCATCGAAAATTTCAACGCGTCGCCCTTCGGTTCGCCGATGTAGCCGGCAAACTTGGTTTCCACAAAGCGTTTGTTGAACGTGAATTTTCCGCGCGCAAAAATTTGCGGCTCCGGTTTCTTTTCCTCTTTGTGCCACGACGCTTCAACAATCTGAATTTCTTCCGGTGTGCGCTGCGCAGCGGCACCGGCTGTGCCGGCGGGCGCGGCAAATTCTTTTTCTTCTGGCGGCGCTTCCACTTTTATCGGCATCGCCAGAAACACCGCCGGCCCGATGATTGGCAGCACCGCCGACAAGCCAATCACCTGCGCCACCGGCCGGGCACGGACGAGTGCTACCTCGTAGGCTGCATAAAGATTAGCGACATAAACCACCAGCAGCAGGAACAATCCCAGCGGCGAGCCAAGCAAGCCACCGATGAGCGACGGATTTTCCGGACGCGTCAACCGCGTGACCGGATTAATTTGGATTCCCGGTTTGGCCGGACGTTGCGATGCATCCGGTTCGATGAATACCTCAGCAAACGGTTTGATTTTCGGATTAGCAACCAGTTGTTTCAGTGAAGCCTGCGACAGTCGTGACCATAGCAGGTTCGTTGCTGCATACGTATCGCCCGGCAAACGCAGCATCAAACCGTTGTCATCGGTCTTGACGATTTCGCCCGTAAACGTCGCGCCGTCCGTCAGCGTCAACGTCTCCGCCGCCAGCGCGCCAAAGGCGACGAACAGCACGAGGCTTAAAAGAAAAAGAATTTTGCGCACGGCGTTTATCTAACAAACACGGCCAGCCGACGAAAGCAAATTCAACCAACCGCTTTTGCCCGGCGGCATTTTTATTTTTCGTAGAACTGCACTTTGCCCGTCTTCAAGTCATACATCCCGCCGACCAGCGCGATTTCGTTCTTGTCGAGCATCTCGCGGAGAATCGGGCTGCGTTCGCGGATTTGTTGTTGCACGAGTTTGACGTTGGCCGCTGACACCGCGTCCACGAAAGCATAATTCTTCGTCGTGCGCGGCTGACCATCGGCTGGCACAGCGTCAATCGCCGGTTTGATTTTCGTCAACAAGCCCGTGAGATTGCCCAGCTCAACGTCATCAATCGCGCCTTTGATCGCACCGCAATTGGAATGGCCGATGACCGCAATTAACTTCGCACCGGAAACTTTACAGGCGAACTCCATGCTGCCCAGAATGTCGTTATCCAAAATGTTTCCGGCAACGCGCGCGCTGAAAATGTCGCCGACGCCCTGATCCAAAACGATTTCAATAGGCTGGCGCGAATCCAAGCAACTCAACACCACCGCGAACGGATATTGCCCGCCCGCCGTCGCCGCGACCTGCGCCGGAAAATCGCGGTGCAGCGGTTTGCCCGCGACGAAGCGCGCATTGCCCGCCTTTAATTCCGCCAAGGCTTGCGCGGGCGTCATTGCAGCCTGCGACTCTTTGGTCTGCACCGCCGCCACTGCCGCTGCGCCATCCATGCTACAGCTCGGCATGGAGCAGCAACCGTGATGGGAAGTTTTGCAACCCGTGACCGCCAGCGCAACGGCGAGGAGAACGGCGAATAGTTCGGAGGAATTAAATTTGGTTTTCATAAACTATGTTGGTTATGGATGACCTTTATTAAATTAAAACTGTTTCAAGAACCGCACATCGTTTTCGTAGAAGAGGCGGATGTCGTTGATGCCGTAGCGGAGCATGGCGATGCGTTCGATGCCGAAGCCGAACGCCCAGCCGGTCCATTCCTTGGCATCGTAGCCCACGGTCTCGAACACTTGCGGATGCACCATGCCGCAGCCGGCGATCTCCAGCCAGTCCTTGCCCATCTTCTTCACGAGCGCGTTGGTGAAATCAATCTCGTAGCTCGGCTCGGTGTAGCTGAAATAATGAGGCCGGAAACGGATCTTCACGTCGCTGCCCATGAGTTCGCGGAAGACGAATTCCACCGTGCCCTTCAGGTCGCCGACGGTGACGTTCTTGTCCACGTAAAGCCCCTCGATCTGGTGGAACGTGGGATTGTGCGTGGCGTCGGCGTTGTCGCGGCGATACACGCGGCCGGGAACAATGATGCGCACGGGCGGCGCTTGCTTCTCCATCACACGAATCTGCACGGACGAAGTGTGCGTGCGGAGAAGAAATTGTTTTTCCCCACGGCCCTCACCCCGGCCCTCTCCCGCTCCCGCGGGCGAGGGAGAAACATTCGCCGCGTTGGCTGCAAGATAGAAAGTGTCTTGGGAATCGCGCGCCGGGTGATCTGCCGGCGTGTTCAGGGCGTCAAAGCAATGATACTCGTCCTCGATTTCTGGGCCGTCCGCGACGGCGAAACCGATTTTGCGAAACGCGCGGACGATGTCGTCCGTGACCTGCGTGAGCGGATGCAATTTGCCGAGCGCGCGGCGGCGTCCGGGCAAGGTGAAATCCGTCGGCTCTTTCGGCAGCGCAGCTTTTAATTCCAGTTCTTCACGGCGCGAAACGAGCGCGGCCTCGAGTTCAAATTTTGCGGCGTTAATTAATTTTCCCGCCGCTGGCTTTTCCTCTTTCGAGAGCGTGCCGAGCTGTTTCATCAGCGCGGTGAACTTGCCGTTCGGCCCGATCCACGCGCCTTTGGTTTGTTCGAGCGCAGCCAGATCAGGCGCGGCGATGAGTTCCGCCCGCGCGGTTTGTTTGAGCGGTTCGATGTCGTCGAGAAATCCCATAAAATTGTGGTGTGAGAATAGCGGATGGCGAATGGAAGAAAAGAAAAACGGGCGACCATTGCTGGTCGCCCGCGTAGAATGATTTGTTCGCAGCGATTAAGCCTTGGCCAAAACGGCGCCGGGCTTGTTCTTCAACGCGTTCTTGGCGATGTTGACGATTTCGAGGAACGCGGCGTTGTCGGTCGCAGCGAGATCAGAAATGATCTTGCGGTCGAGTTCGCACTTGGCGGCAATCAAGCCCTCGATGAGACGGCTGTAAGTGATGCCAGCGGCGCGTGCGGCGGCGTTGATGCGCGCCTGCCAGAGGTAACGATAGACGCGCTTCTTCGTGCGGCGATCGCGGTAGGCGTATTGGCGGCCGTGATCGACGGCGTCAGACGCGTAGCGGTAAAGTTTGGAGCGCTTAAGGCGGAAGCCCTTGGCGGCTGTTAGCATTCTTCCACGGCGTTTGCGGGAAGCGGGTGAGTTGGTAACGCGCATTGTAGTTCGGTGTTAAAGTTTAATCGGTTAAATCAATTAGCCACGGTGGCTAAACGGCATGCATTGGGTAATGCGATAAACGTCTGTCTTGTCCACGACGGCAGCCTTGCCGAGGCGGCGCAAACGCTTGGCGTTTTTGGTTTGTGCCAAGTGACGGCGACCCGCGCGGGCGCGCAGAACCTTGCCGGTGGCGGTGATCTTAAACCGCTTGGAAGCGGATTTCTTGGTCTTAATACCTTTGGGACGACGCATAATCTTTAGTTGTAAAAAAGGGCGCAAAATATACGCAGGTCGCGGAATGGTAGCAAGCGCAAATTAAATTTGAATTGGTTGTCTGGAATTCGCTTGGCTATTTCCGCACCTGTAACCGATAATTCCCGCCACACGTCCAGCCTGATTCACACCCGATTCTGAAACATGAAACGCACTTTTCTCCACCAACTGATTGGGTTGCTCTTGCTCAAAGCCAGCTTGCACGCGGCGGAAACGACCGGCCAGAATTATTTCAATGTCCGCAGCTTCGGCGCGATGGGCGATGGCACGAACCTCGACAGCCCGGCGATTGATAAAGCTATTTCCGCCGCCGCTGCCGTTGGTGGCGGCACCGTGCTTGTGCCGGCGGGAACTTATTTGAGCGGCTCGATTCATTTGCAGAGCAACATCCATCTGCTCATTGACGCCGGCGCGACCATTCTCGGCGCACCGCAAAAACTGAACGCGTATGATTTCACCGAAGCGTGGCCGACGAATAATTTTTATCAGGACGGCGGCCACTGCTATTTCCACAACAGTTTGCTTTGGGGCGAAAATCTCACCAACGTTTTCATCAGCGGTAACGGCACCATCAACGGCGGTGGTCTCGTGCGTGGTGACGGGTTGCTTAATAAGATGTGTGGTTTCGGCAGCGAGCTGAAAAACATCAGCAATTACGGCGCGGAAGTAAAAGACGGCGCGGTGCGGCTCGGTAACAAAGCCATTGCGCTCAAGCTCTGCAAAAATGTTTTGATCCGCGACGTCACGATTTTTCACGGCGGCCATTTTGCGATTCTCATCACCGGCTGCGATAATTTGACCGTAGATAACGTGACGATGGACACCGACCGCGACGGCATTGATATTGACTGTTGCCGCAACACGATGGTGAGCAATTGTCGCATCAATTCGCCCAATGACGACGGCCTTTGCCCCAAGAGCACCTACGCGCTCGGCGAAATTCGCCCGACGGAAAATCTCACGATTGTGAACTGTCAGGTCTCCGGTTTTCTGGAAGGCACGTTGATTGATGGCACGATGAAGCCTGCCAAAAATGGTTATGGCCGCATCAAGTTCGGCACCGAATCCAGCGGCGGTTTCCGCAATTGCACCGTGGCGAACTGCACCTTCCGCAGTTGTCACGGACTCGCGCTCGAAGAAGTGGACGGCGCCATTTTGGAAAACATCACCGTCAATAATCTCACGATGATGGACGTGCGCGATTGCGCCATTTACATCACTACTGGCAAACGTAATCGCACGCCGGGCGTGACGACGAATAGCCGCGCCAAAAATATTTTGATTTCAAATGTCATTGCTGATGGCGTGGATAAGTTGAGCAGCATTCAAATCATGGGCTTGCCGGAACAACCGGTTGAAGGCGTGCGACTCGAAAATATCCGCATCACCAATCGCGGCGGCGGCACGGCAGAGGACGCCGCAAAAATTCCGAAAGAACTCGCCAATGGTTATCCTGATCCGAGCAAACTTGGTATCATGCCTGCCTACGGAATTTTTGCGCGCCACGTCAAAGATTTGGAACTGGCGAACATTCACACAGATTTTCAGATAAATGATTTTCGTCCGGCGGCTTACTTCGCGGATATTCAAGGAATGGAAATTGATCACTTCAAACCGCAGCTAGCCGAGGGCGTAAAACCCGCCATATTTGGCGACAACATCAGCAATGTCATCGTCCACAACTCGGCTGCGTTTCAGCCATACTAGCCGCAAAAAATTATTTCATCATCGGCCAGCCGGCGGCAACCATGCCTTTGTAGCCGCCGATGAGCGAATGGACTTTTTTATAACCCATCTTTTGCGCCGCTTCACACGTCATCGCCGAACGAAAACCGCCGCCGCAATACATGATGATTTCCGTGTTCGCATCGGGATAAAGTTTTTCGAGGTCGCGCTCTAAAATACCTTTGCCCAGATGCACGGCTTCGCTCGCGTGGCCCGCCGCCCATTCGTGATCTTCGCGGACATCAATCAAAACCACTTGCGGGTTCGCGGCGATTTTGGCGCGCGCCTCGGCCACGGAAATTTCGTTGATATGTTTTTTTGCCTCGTTGGCGAGTTTCAGAAAGCCGGGTGAATGATCCATGACCGCACAATAAATTTTCCTGCGCGCCGGTCAAATAAATTTCCTGCGGCGGTAAAACGTAAGCCGACATTTTTTTATTTCAAAAATACCACTTGCAACTTTACCAAAACGGAGCAAAGGTCAGGTATGAATCCGTTCCTGCAAAATATGAACGGCACAACCACGGGCGCGAATGCCCACGCGCACTTGCTGGTCGCGGAAAGCGGCGGCTTGGTCGCGTTGGAAAGTCCCGAAGCTGTGATGGCGGAAGTGGAGTTCCGCACCACGCACGTCAGCTCGTTGCTGGCGGAAATGTTCGAGGAATCCAAGAAGCACGATTGCTTCTGGTCGTTTGACGAAGCGTGAACGCGCCCGCAGTTTTGGTTTTGTGCTGGAGAAAATTCCGGCTCCGTTTCGGAGTCGCGACTTACCGGTGTAATTTTCATTCGCAACTTTTCTGTGATGGCGTAACTTGCGCCGCGTGTCGGAAAAGAAAAACAACTTGAACATCGCCAGCGGATTGCTGCTCGTCGTCTTTTTGTGGGGCGGCAACAACGTCGGCACCAAATGGCTCGTCGCCACCTGGCCGCCGATTTTCACCGGCGCGACGCGCTTTTTGGTAGCTGGCGGAATTCTACTCGCGGTCTTGCGTTTCACCAAATTGCTCGGCGAATTCAAACCCATCGAACGCGCATTGTGGCCGCAACTTTGGTTGCGCGGCGGTTTCGGCCTCGCGGCTTACATTGTGCCATTCTGCTGGGCGCTGCATCTCACCGCCGCTTCACACGTCGCGCTTTACGTTGGCGCGTCACCCATTTGGGCGCTGCTGGCAGAAGAACGTCCGCGCTGGAACCGTGCCAGTTTCCGCCGCTATTTTTCCGCGCTGCTCGCGCTCGCCGGCGTGGTAGTGCTGTTCTGGCCCGCGCTGCGAACGGGCAAAGCCAGTTTGCCGGGCGAATTTTGCGGGTTGATCGCGAGCATTGCGTGGGCGAATTACAACTGGCAAGGCCGTCATCTCGGTCTGAAAATTCCCGGCGTCGAAGTCGCCGCGCATTCGATGTGGATGTCCGGCGTGTGGTTGTTGCCGCTCGGATTGCTGGAGATTTTTTGTTTCCATCACAAATTTTCCGTGGATGCGCCGCACCTCGGCGTGCAGGCGTTATGTATTTTGTTTGGCGGCGTCGTGCCGTATGCGCTTTGGAATTCCGCGTTGCGCCACTGGCGCGCGAGTCAGGTGATGCTCTTCAATAATTTTATTCCGGTCACCACGACGCTGTGGGCGTTTCTGCTCCTGCGCGAACCGCTCACGCCAACTTTCTGCGCGGCGATGACGCTCATTGTTGCGGGCGTGTTGATCAGCCAGATGGACTGGGCGAAAATTTTCAAAGTGCCGGAAAGCTTTTAACCAAGAAAAATTATGGACGTTAAAAATCTTAATGAAGTCGCGTCGTTCATTACCGTGGACGGCTCGGAAATCCGCGAGCTGCTGGCGCACCGCAATTCCGCCATCCGCAATCAAAGTCTCGCCGAAGCGCGTTTGCCCGTCGGCAGCGCGACGCAGGAACATTTTCATCCCCGCGCCGAAGAGATTTATTACATCATTCACGGCACGGGAAAAATCCGCATTGAAAACGAAACGCGCGACGTCAAAGTGGGCGATGCCATCGCCATACCGCCCGGCTTGAAGCACAAACTCTGGAACACCGGCAACGAAGTGCTGCGTTTGCTTTGCTGCTGCGCACCCACCTACGAACACAGCGATACTGTCATCACAGAAAAATAATTTTTCACAGTCAGTTTTTCAAAGCAGAGCGAATTTTACGAGGATTCTGTCGACAATCCAGCGCGCGATACACGACCACGACATTTCCAGTTTCAACCTGATAATAAATAGCGTAAGGAAACCGTTTGGAAAGCAGCCGGTGAAAACCAAAAACTTTGCGGTGAATTCCGGCGTAAAGCACCAACGAATCTATATCGGAAAAAAGTGAATCCAAAAAATAGTTACCCAAGCCTTCGCCCTGCCGTTCGTAAAAATCCCGTCCCACCGCCAAATCATTGAAGGCGGAAGTGAGCAGCCGAAGTTTCATGCCGCACCCTGACGCAACTTTGACTTGGCTTCTTCCCAATCAAGCATCAACTCCTCGCCGCGCGCACGGCGTTCGGAAGTTTCGTGCAAGGCGTCGGCGTGCCAAGCAGGCGATTCCAATTCCGCCTCGTCGCGACTCAAGTCCGTCCATAAAGTTTCCATTAGCTTCAATTTTTCCGAGCGTGGTAGCTGCTGGATTTCGAGCGCACTCATGACTCAAAGATGAAACTGACTTGGTTAAATTGCAAATGTTCTTTGCGGGTGACAAAAATCCCTTTTGACCGCGCGCCCGTTGAGTCCTACGCTTGGCTTCATGCGTGGCAATCTCGGCAAAGCTTTTGAGCTGGCGAACCTTCAAGTGTTCCGCCACGCCGCCACGCCCAAATCCTACACCGACCGGCTTGGCCGAAAATTATTTCTCGCGCTGCTCACCGTGCAAGGACTCGGCGCGTTTGCGCTCATCACGCTCGGCGTCATTCTTAATAAATTTGGTGTTGCGCGCAGTGTCATGCAGCCGCGCGTGCGTCACGAAATCAATCGCGCCGGTGTTTCGCTTTTGCCGATGTTCTTTTTCATCGCGCTAGCTTTGGGTTTTCTCGTCGTCGGGCAAACGGTTTCCGCGCTGGCGAAAGTCGGGGCGACGGATTATCTCGGCTCGACGATGGTCATTGTCATCGTGCGCGAACTCGGCCCGCTGCTCACCGCGATGCTCGTGCTCGCGCGCGTCGGCACCGCGAACGTGATCGAACTCGGCACCGCGCGGGCGCTCGGCGAAGTCGAGGCGCTCGAAGCGCTCGGCATTGATCCCGTGCATTATCTCATCGTGCCGCGCGTCATCGGCATGGCGCTGGGAATTTTTGCGCTGACCATTTATCTCATTCTCGGTGCACTCGCGAGCGGTTATCTGTTTGCATTTTTGCAGGATGTCGCGCTGACGCCGGGCGATTATTTCAAACAAATTGCCGAAGCCTTGAACTGGCTGGACTTCGCGCTGCTCGCGCTGAAGACGATGGCTTTCGGATTTTTCATCGCCATCGTGACGTGTTATCACGGCCTCGCGCAACCGTTGCGGCTCGAAGACGTTTCGCGCGTGGCCGTGCGCGCGGTCACGCAAGGCGTCATTGTTTGCGTGCTAGTAGATGCGGTGTTCATCGTGCTTTACCTGGTGACATGAGCGAAACCATTTCCAATTCCACCGTTGTCGAAATGCACGCTGCCAATATCAGCGCGTTGCGCGACACGTCGTTGACGGTCGTGGAGAACGTGAATTGGTCGGTCGCGGCTGGCGAATTTTGGGTCGTCGCCGGTCAGCAACAATCCGGCAAAAGCGATTTGCTGATGACCGCCGCCGGCTTGCTTTTGCCGTCGCGCGGAAGCTGCCGCGTGTTCGGCTGTGAGACGGATTCCTTCGGCGAGGCGCAACTCGCCGAACGTCTGCGCGTCGGTTTTGTTTTTGCCGGTGGCAAATTATTTAACCAATTGACCGTTGCCGAAAATGTGGCGCTACCGTTGCGCTACCAAAAAAATCTTTCCGAGGCCGAGGTTGCCAAAAACGTATCGGCGCTGCTGGAAATCATGGAACTGATGCCGTTCGCCAATGCTACTTCGGCCAATCTCGCGGCCAACTGGCGCCAGCGCGCCGCGCTCGCCCGCGCATTGATTTTGCAGCCGGAATTGCTGTTGCTCGACCAGCCGCTCGGCGGACTCGGCGCGCGTCATCGCCAATGGTTGCTGCAATTTCTGGAACAACTCCAGCGTGGTCACGCATGGTTTGGCGGCCAGCCGCTGACGATTGTTGGGAGCACCGACGATTTACGTGCGTGGCGGCATCCACAGAGAAAATTCGCCGTGCTGGATGAAAAAACTTTTTCAGTTTTAGGTTTGTGGAACGAAAATGAATTTGCCCAAAACGCCGCCGTAAAAGAATTGCTGGCCGAGTCGGCTGGCGTAACAATATGACCCGATAAATTTATGCCGCTACAAGATTTGACTCCGCAACTGCGCACGCGCCTCAACAAGATGGAACGCGCTGTGGGTTGGTTTGTGTTCCTCGCGAGCGCGCTGCTTGTGTTCGGTTTTGGTTATTACATTTATCACACGGCGGAACACAAAGGCTGGTTCAAGACCAAGGCGCAATTTGTCACTTACCTCCAAAGTTCGGCGGGACTGAAAGTTGGTGACCCAATTTACCTCATGGGTTTTCAAGTCGGCACGATCACGCTCGTGCATCCACGTCCGCCCGGCGATGTGCGCCATGTGGAAGTGCGCTTCGATATTTTGGATCCATATTTCCGTTACATCTGGAGCCAAGGTTCGTTTGTAAAAGTGAATGCGGGTTTTCTCGGTCAAGCCCAGTTGGAAGTCACGCGCGGGACGAACGGCTACGCACTCTGCGTAACGCAGCCGATTTATTGTAAAACCATTCCTGAATTGGAACAGCTGGTTGACGCGCAGCCGGGTGAATGGCAGTTGTCGCAATTTGTTTTTGACGCGCAGTCCAATATCATCTTCAAGCCGTATCAGCCTTATGATGGCTTGACGCATTCCAATCTGGAATTGCTCGCCAGCCTGAATTTGCCGTCCAATTCCGTGTTCGCCTACAACAACAAACCGGACGCCAAATCCATCGTCGCCGTGTGGAGTGAGCCGTTGCAGCGCTACGATTTTTACAATCGCAAGACCAGTCCGCCGGTCGAATTGCCGGCGCTAGAATCTGTCCCGGTCGCGGATCGGCTGGATAAAATTATTGGTCAGGTCGAAACGGCATTACCCAACATTCTCTCAATCACGAACAAACTTTTTGCCGTGCTGGACAATGCGGCGAACGCCACTTCCAACTTGAATTCCACTATCGTCAACGCACAGCCACTGGTGACGAACGCAAACGCGCTGGCCATCAGCGCGAATACCAATTTGAACCTGCTCACACTGCAAGTTGGTGCAACGCTGGAAAATCTCGCGGGTATCACCAGCAACTTGAATGTTCAGGTGCAATCGAATTCCAATATGCTTGCCGGCATTTCCAAGGCGGTGATTGACGCGGACGATCTGGTTCAGGGCTTAAAGCGCCATTGGTTACTGCGCTCGGCGTTCAAGGTGAAGGCGACGAACGCGCCGCCAGCCAAGCCCAGCCGGAAATAATTTCAGGCAGGGTTACCCATAATCCGGCGCAAACGATTAAGCATGGTATCTGCAAACCGTTCATAAGGTTGTAGCGTGCGTCCGTGGATTTTTATTTCATCAATCGTCGCGAGCGACATCGCAAAATCAAAATCACGGAAGGCGTAATTGCGTTTCACGCGTCGCACCCAGCGGGGCAGGTCGGTGACTTCTTCAATGTCGCCGCTGACGCCGGTGAAAAATGAAATTCCCCAATCATCACGGCGTTGAAAGCCGTCCCGCTCATTGCGCTCAGCAAACCAATCGTCGCACAACAAAATACAAACGGAGCCGTGCGCCGAGGAGCCAAGCCGATAAAAAACTATCCGCGCGTCCGTTTCGGAAAACAGGTCGTAAGCGATTTCCAGCGCGTCTTCCCCCGGTGGCGTGAAGCGAGTCTGAAAGCTGACACGCAGGCTATCAGGAATCGCGCGCGAGGGTTCGAAGCAAAGATTTTCGGAAAAAATCCAGAGCGTTTCCGTCGGAAGTTTGCGCGCGGCGAGTGATTCCTGCCACGCGGCCAGCGCTTCGCGTAAATTGGGACGGGTAATTTTTTTGTCGCTCATTGCTCCAACTGATTGAGTCAATTAGTGCCGTTTTTTGCAAAACCAATCAACAAATAAAGGAATGCCTTTTTCTGCTTTCACCTGCGGATGGTAGCCGAGCATTTTTTGCGCTTTGGAAATATCAGCGAAAGTGATCGGCACATCGCCAGGCTGGAGCGGTTGCCGGTCAATGATGGCTTTCTTGCCGAGCGCGGTTTCGATAAGTGAAATCAATTGATCCAGCCGGATGGTCTGCGATTCGCCAAGGTTGAAAATTTCAAAACCGAATTCCTTTTTCGTGCAGGCAATCACGCCGTCCAGAATGTCCGTCACAAAAGTATGGTCGCGCGCGGTGCTGCCGTCGCCGAAAACGGGAATGGATTTACCAGCGTCAATGAGCTTGGTGAATTTGTGAATCGCCAAGTCTGGTCGCTGGCGCGGACCGTAAACTGTGAAGAAACGCAGCATCGCCACGTCCATTTTGTAAATGTGATGGTAAGTGTGGCCGAGTGCTTCGCAGGCGAGCTTGCTCGCAGCGTAAGGTGAAATGGTGGAAAAAATCGGGTCACGCTCGCTGAACGGCACTTTGGCATTCACGCCATAAACGGACGACGATGACGCGATAGTGATTTTTTTTACGCCCGTTTTGCGCGCAGCTTCAAGCAAGTTGACCGTGCCTTCGACGTTCACGCGCTGATAAAGCGCCGGTTGTTCCAAGCTCGGGCGCACGCCCGCGCGTGCGGCGAGGTGAATGACTTGATCGAATTTGGTGGCAGCGAAAAGCTCGTTGACCGCGCGGACATCCGTAAGGTCGCCGTGGACAAAGGTGAACGGCTTTCCGAGCGAAGCGATGTCCGCGAGCGTGCGGCGCTTGATTTGCGGGTCGTAAAAATCGTTCAGGTCGTCGAACGCCCAGACGCGGTGGCCGTCGTGCAGCAGGCGTTCGCAAACGTGCGAGCCGATGAAGCCCGCGCCGCCGGTGACGAGAAAATTCATGCCGCCACGCTAACAACGGCGACGCCAAGTGTCGAGCGCGACGCGACGCGAAAATTATTTTTCCGGTGGCAAAAAGAATTTGGTTTCGAGCGCGGCCATTTTAGTGTTTAATTTGCCAACTATTTTGCGATGAAAGTCACCTTAAACTGGCTCAAACAATACGTTGATTTCAACTGGTCGCCCGAGGAATTGACCGAGCGGCTCACCATGCTCGGCCTCGAAGTCGAGGGCGTGCAAAAAATCTCCGGCGCATTCGATGGCATCGTCGTGGCGCAGGTCGTCACGCGCGACAAGCATCCTAACGCCGACAAGCTCTCCGTCTGCCGCGTGAACGACGGCAACGGCGAACGCCAGATCGTCTGCGGCGCGCAGAATTTCAAGGCCGGCGACAAAGTGCCGCTCATCCTGCCCGGCGCGTCGCTGCCGATGGAGCCCGGCGACAAAGAGCCGTTCACGATCAAGGTCGGCAAAATTCGAGGTGTGGAATCGCACGGCATGCTCTGCTCGCACGAGGAACTCGGCCTCGATCCCGAAGCCATCGGCCACAAAAAAGAAGACGGATTGCTTATTCTGCGCGAGGACGCCAAGGTCGGCCAGCCATTCGGCGAATATCTCGGCCGCAGCGGCAGCGACGTGATTTATGACCTCGAAGTCACGCCGAACCGGCCGGACTTGAACAGCGTCATCGGCATCGCGCGCGAAATCGCGGCGCTGACAGGCAATCCGCTCCGCGTGCCGGAAATCAAACTTGCGACCGGAGGCGGCAAGGCGGCGGAAATGTTTGCCGTTCGCATCGAAGATTCAGAGAATTGCCCGCGCTACACCGCCCGCGTCGTCAAAGGCGTGAAGATCGGGCCAAGCCCGGCGTGGTTGCGCAACACGTTAGAGAAAGTCGGCATCCGCAGCATCAGCAACGTCGTGGACGTGACGAATTACGTCATGCTCGAAGTCGGCCAGCCCTTGCACGCGTTTGACTATCATCTCATCGCCAAAGGCGCGAACGGAAAGCCGACTATCGTCGTTCGTCGCGCCGCAGCGGGGGAAAAATTCAAGACGCTCGACAATCAGGAACGCACACTCACGAACGAGATGCTCCTCATCGCCGACGAACAAAAAGGCATTGCGCTCGCAGGCGTGATGGGCGGCGCGAATACGGAAATCAATAACGCCACAGTGGATGTGCTGATCGAGAGCGCGTATTTCGAGCCGGTGAATATTCGTCGCACGAGCAAGCTGCTCGGTTTGCGCAGTGAATCGAGCTATCGCTTTGAGCGCGGCGCGGATGTGGGCATCAGCGATTGGGCAAGCCAGCGCGCGGCACAATTGATTTTGGAAACCGCCGGTGGTCAATTAGCCGAAGGCGTCGTGGACGTTTATCCGAAACCCGCGCAGCCGAAGGAACTCACCCTTCATTTCGCGCACTCGAAAGATTTGCTCGGCATCGGCATCTCGCACGCCGATCAGGTTTCGTATCTGAATAAGCTCGGCATGGAAACCGTTTTGCAGCAGCCCGGCGAAGCCACGTTCCGCATGCCCTCGTGGCGCGTGGACATGAAACGCGAGGTGGATCTGATCGAAGAAGTCGGCCGGCTTTATGGCATTGATAAAATTCCTAGCACGCCGCCGCGCGGGGCGCTCGGCTCCCACGCCTTTGATTCCGTTTATGATCAAATCGCCGAAGCGCGACGTATTCTGGCTGGTCTCGGTTTGAACGAAGCACAAGGTCAAACGCTGGTTTCCAAAGCTGAAGTGCGTGGCATCAATGAAACCGACATCGTTGCCCTCGCCAACCCCTTGAGCAGCGACATGGATGTGCTGCGCCCAAGCTTGTTGCCTGGCCTCATCCATTCGTTGCGCCATAATCTTACCCGCAAAAATAATGATGTGGCGTTGTTTGAAATCGGCCGCGTATTCAAAAACGAGAACGGCCAGACGAAGGAAAATCGCAACGTCGCCATCGCCATCACCGGCCAGCGCGCGCTGAATTTCTGGAGCGGCGATGACCGCGACGCGAAGTTCGACGCCTACGATTTGAAGGGCTTGGTCGAGGAATTCATCGAGCAATTCGGCCTGCGCGGTGTGGCCTTCGGCAAACGCACGGAAAGCACGGCGTTGTTCCTCGAATCCGCCGCGGTAACGCTAGGCGGGAAATTGCCGTTCGGCGAACTTGGCCAATTGTTGCCAACGCTCGCAAAGAGATACGATCTGCGCGACGCGGTTTTTCTCGCGGAGTTCAATCTGGATTTGCTCTTATCGAAACGGAATGCCAGCAAGTCGTTCAAGGCGTTGCCGCAATTCCCATCAAGTCGACGCGACGTCGCGATGCTCGTGCCGGAAACCGTGACGCACGAAGCTGTGTTGCAATCGGTGAAACAGGCGAAAGCGGCCAATCTGGAAACAGTGGAATTGTTCGACGTGTTTCGCGGCAAGGGAATTCCTGAAGGTCAAAAGAGTCTCGCGTATGCGTTCACTTATCGCGCGGCGGACAAGACGTTGACGGAAGCGGATGTGAATTCCGCGCATGAAAAAGTTTTGGAGACTTTAAAAACGCAGTTGAAAGCGGAACTGCGCGCGTGAAAATTATTCACTGACGCCAAGCGGCGGCATTGGACAATCCAGCGTGTCGGCGATGGCGCGAAGCAGTTCGGCTTCCGCTTCCAAAATCACGCCATCCGCACCGACGACGCGCGCGGCGGCTTCCAGCAAGTTTTTCTTGATGATCGGCACGGCGAGCGCGATGCGGTTCAGAGCGGCATCCAGTTCTTCCACGCCGCAATTTTTCGCCGGCAATAATTCCAACGACACGTCCACGGGCGCGCGCAAAAACGGCGCGCCGGCAGCGAACGCCTTTTGAATTTCGCCCGCGTCGTTACTGCCGACATTCGCCAGCGCGGACAAAATCACCGCGCACTCCGGCACGAGTGGTTTCAGCGTGTAAAACTGCACTGCCGTCGGCGGCGGATTGCCAAACTTCGAAGCGAGATGCCGGAGAATAATTTTTTGCAGGACGAATTCAAACAACTGGATTTTGCCATCGCTGTCCGCAAGCCATTCGAGCGTGTCGGCGAATTGTTTGAACTCGGTGGTCGTCAGATTGCGCAGCGCACCGAGCGCGAGATTGACCAGCGGCAGTCGCGCGCGTTTGGCCACAGCCGCAACATCGGGATAGAGCGCGACAGTCTTTTCGGAAATGGAATTGCTAGTGCGTCGCGCAATTTCTGCGAGTTGTTGCGCGCGGCGTTTTTCATCGGCGTCCAGCAGCAGTGCGTAAATCAAGGCGGTGGCATCGATTGGCTGACGCGCGGCGGCTTTGAGATTTTCCGGTAGCGCATCGCGCAACTGCTCGGCGTATTTCAGATGCAACGTGGAAACCGTGCCGATGCTGGGTAAAACCGAGTTGGTGCGGATGACCGGCGGGCGGGCGGCTTCTTCCAGCGCGGCGGCGCCGGTCAAGGCGACCCCTATATTTCCTAAAATCTGCGGCACGGGTGAAGGACGTAATTCGTCGAGCGCAGCGCGTTTGACCGTCTCGACTTGCTCTGGTTTCAGCGCGGGAAATTTTCCGTCCCAAGCCGGATCAATCGCGCGGATGCGGTCGGGAATCGGCGGATGCGTGGCCATCGCGCCGAACAGTGCGTCGCCGAGGCCGTTGCCGAAAAACATGTGGCACATATCGGGCGCGTGCTCGGATTCCAGTTTCGAGCCATAACCGAAACGTCCGATTTTTTGAAGCGCTCCAGAAAGACCGGACGGATTGCGCGTGAACTGCACGGACGAAGCATCGGCGAGAAATTCACGCTGGCGGCTGACCGCAGCTTGGATCAGGCGACCGAAGAAAACGCCAATGGCACCAAGGGCAATCAGCGCAATACCGAATAGCGGCAACGGATTTTTATCACGGCTATTGCTGCTGCGGGTGTAGAGCAAGATGCGTCCAATCGTGGCGAGGCACAGCAGTCCAAAAATAATTCCGATGAGCCGAAGATTCAGCTTCATGTCGCCATTCAAAATGTGGCTGAACTCGTGGCCGATGACGCCTTGCAATTCGTCGCGCGTGAGCATTTCGATGCAGCCGCGCGTCACGCCGATGGCTGCGTCGCCGGTCGAGTGGCCGGCGGCGAAAGCGTTGATGCCGCGCTCATTTTCCAAAACATAAACCTGTGGCATCGGCACGCCGGCGGCGATGGACATTTCCTCGACGACATTGAGCAGTTTGCGTTCGTTGGTGTTGATGGTGTTTTGACTGACGAGCCGACCGCCCATCAACGTCGCCACCGCGCTGCCACCGGCGGCAAGTTCATTCGTTTTGTAAGCGCTGCCAAAAAAAATCACCGCGAGCACGCCGAGCGTGGAAGCGAAAAAGATTTTTGGATTCCACAATGCGAATTGAACCGGCGCATCGCCATAATGGTGTTGCTTGGCTTGCACACCGGAAAAGACCACCAGCGAAATAAAATAAATCGCCACGATGAGCAGCACAACGGCGACGATGAAATAAAGCACCAGCCACTTGGTGTTGCGGCGCGCTTGTTCCTGGCGGGCGAAGAAGTCCATGTTCGTTGAATCGTTAAAACGTGAACGTGCCTCGTCGAAAACGGGTTTGCGTTTGACGAGGCAACGATTCAACAAATCACGAGAACGAAACTTTCGGCGCTTCCTTTTGCGCGGCGTTGTCTACGACGAAAAGTTCCGCCGCCGCGAAGTTGAACGTGTTCGCGATGAGATTGCTCGGGAACACTTCGCGGTCGGTGTTGTAAACCATCACCGAATCGTTGTAAGCCTGACGCGCGAAGGAGATTTTATTTTCCGTCGAGGTCAGTTCCTCCGTGAGCTGCATCATGTTTTGATTCGCCTTGAGGTCAGGATATTGTTCGCTCACGACCATTAAACGGCTCAACGCGCCGCCAAGTCCGCTTTCGGCGGAAACCAAACTCTTCATCGCGCTGGCGTCGCCGGGATTGCTCGCCGCTCCTTTGGACGCGGCATAAGCGACATTGCGCGCGGCGATGACGGCTTCGAGCGTGTTGCGTTCGTGCGCCATATAACCCTTCGCGGTCTCGACGAGATTCGGGATGAGGTCGTAACGGCGTTTGAGTTGCACGTCAATCTGCGCGTAGGCGTTTTTGAAGCGGTTGCGCAGCGTGACCAGTTTGTTGTAAACGCCGATGACGAATACGGCAAAGATGATGGCTACGACGACCAAAATGCCGACGATAGCCAGCGCGCCAAGAGCGAGCGTTGCAGGTTCCGCTAAAATAATTCCAGTTGTCATAATTTTCCTTTGTTTAAGTTCACTGACAGTTTTACCGAACTGCGCCGTCGGGCAATGATAATTTCGTTCAAAAAGTGGAATCGCTTTACGGCACGACTTCCACCGGCATGCCGACCCAAACCAGCTTGACCATGTATTCCGCATCCCAATTCGCCAGCCGGAAACAGCCGTGCGATTCCGTGCGGCCAACTTGTTCCGGCACCGGCGTGCCGTGCATGCCGTAGCCCGGTTTATCCAAACCGATCCACGCGACGCCGACGGGATTATTCGGGCCGGGCGGCAAAATCAATTTGTGACCGATGGCCTGTGCTTCCGGCGACTCAGGAAAAACGGCGGGATCAAAAGTATAATTTGGATGCGGCGCGACGACAGCGACATGCAATTCGCCGGCCGGACGTTTCTCAACTTTCGCCGCGATGCTGCACGGACAATGCAGCAGCAAATTCGTTTCCGTATCAAACGCCTCCAGAAATTTTTCCGACAAATGGATAATGACGAACGCCGCTTGGTCGCTCGGTTCGGGGTAATCCACGTCGGGAATTTTTAAACAGGTTCCCGCCGTCACATTCGTCCAGACCACGTCCTGATTCAGTTTTTGAATGAGCAGCGGATACGAATGCGCCTTTTCCGAGACCTCTTCCAAAAGGGTTTCGTAATCCAGCGCCGTTTGCTGCGACTTGGCAATCCACGTTTTTCCGATGGGCTGTAAGCGAGCGAGGTCGTTCGTCGTGACGATGTAATCCGTCAATAACGGCGAGATGAGCGTGAGCAACGGACGCGTGTTCGTGTCGAGCGAGCTGCTTTCAAATAATTTTTGCGAACGCTGAAACGCAGCAATCGCCGCGCGCGTTTGCGAACCGATGGCCGCGTCCAGCGAACCCGGCGAAATCGCGCGCCGTGCCAGCGCGACTTGCGCTTCAAATACGTTTTGCACCGGCCGTGGAAAATCTGTCGGCAACTGCGGCGCGATGATGATTGGCTTAGGTTTTGGTTTTTCGACGGGCGCAATCAACCTGGCACCGCTAGTGGATGCGTTGACGATGGCTTTATGCTTGCCCGACGGCTTGGGATGTTTCTCGTGCCACCAAAGCCAAACCAATCCACCGACCACGGCTGCGAGCAACAGCACGGCCAGAAAATCGCCAATGTGATGGCGGCGGCGGGCGGAGGCTTTTTCCAGAATCGGCACACGGCAATTTAGCCAGCGCCACCGGCCAACCCAAGTTTTGATTTCACGCCAGCCGCAGCACGGCCTCGCCAATCAGTCGCGCGGTATTTTCGTAACCAACGCGGCTCGTATTGATGACGAGGTCATAATGCAGCGGGTCGTTGATGTCAGCATTGTAATAGGTTTTGAGATAACGGGCGCGCGCCGCTTCTTCCTCGAGGCAGAACGTGCGGGCGGCGGCGGGCGACTTCTTGTCATCGCGGCTGATGCGCTCGACGCGGTCGTCCAGCGGCGCAACCAACCGCACATGGAGAACGTGCGGCAACTTGGCGGTGACGATGTTACCAGCGCGACCAATGAGAATGACGTTGCCGAGGGTGGCAAATTTTAAAATGGTTTCCGCCGTCTGCCGCACCAAGATTTGCGAGGTCGGACGCACGCCAAAAATGTCCGCCAGCGTATCTTCAATTGCCGAGATACGATCTTCCGGCAAAAACTTTTCCAGATGCGCTGGCAACTTGTGGTCGGCCAGCACTTGGTTCATCAAGTCGCGGTCAAACACCGTCCAGGAAGAACCATGAGTTGGCGCGTGCTGTTGCAGAAAGTTTGCCAGTTTTTCCGCCACGATCACGCCGCCGCAGCCGGCTTGACGCGAAATGGTGACCGCTCGTCGCACGCCTGAAGCCGTTGCGTGCGTGGTGGCAGTGGCGGACTGGCCGTGGATGAATGAGAAGCACCGATCGAGTGTGGCGTTTATCATAAATGTCCTTTCGTTTGGCTGATGCACCATACGCCCGCATTAACGCATTGCGCAAGCGGGAGGAGACGATTCGCAGAAAACTAATGCAGAAGTTAAGTCGATTCGCGCGCCAACATTTCATTGTAGGCATTCACGATTTGGTCCACCAACGGCGAAGGCGCGACCGGCAAGCCGTCGAACACCGCGACCGGCACGATGCCGAACGCGCTGTTCGTCACGAAAATCCCCGCCGCATTCCGCAGATGTTCCGGCTTGATGATGCGCTTGTTCGTGGCGAGGCCGAGCGACTGGCAGATTTCCAGCACGACCGCGCGCGTGATGCCCGGCAATACGCCGCGCCCCGTCGGCACGGTGCAGACCGCATCTTGATAAATCCAAAAAAGATTTCCGCCCGCCGTCTCCGCCACCTCGCCATTTGTGTTGAGCAACAGCGCTTCGTCCGCGCCGCGTTCCTCCGCCTCGGCGCGCGCGACGATGTTCAAAATCTTGCTCGTCGTCTTGAACGCCGCCAACGCATCGCTCGCAGGAATGCGGAAGGACGACGTGATCAAGCTCCATTGCAACGGTTCGTCCGCATTTTGCGGCGGCAAAGGATGCAACGTCATTGCCAGCATCGGTGCGCCAGAATTTTTCGGAGAATAGCCGCGCGCACCTGCGCCGCGCGTGAGCGTTATGCGCAAGATGGCGTCAGCCAATTTATTTTGCGCGATGAGCTGCTCGGCGAATTTATGGATTTCCTTGGACGTGAACGGCAGTTTGATTTTCAGAAAATCCGCGCCACGCACGAGCCGTTCCAGATGTTGCGCGCAGCGGAACGGCTGGCCGTTCGCCACGCGCAGCGTCTCGAACAGGCCGTCGCCGAGCAGCAGGCCGCGATCGTTCAAAGGCACGAACGCGTCCGCCTCGGGCAAAAATGTTCCGTTGAGAAAAACCAGCATGAAAACAATTCCTTCTGTGCTTTCAATTACCCGAAGCTGGAAAATTCCGAAAGCAGAAAAATGGGAATGCTATTTGAACTATGAGCAAATTGTTGGCGCGCTTGTCTAAACCAGGGCTAACATTCCATCGTCTCAGCCAGCACAAACCATGAAACCCAAATTTCTCCGCGGCCTCGCGCTCGTTTTGTGCGGTGTTTATTTTGGCTGTGCGATAGTGGTTCAGGCCGGTGGTGGTGCATAAATATTTCTTTTGAAATCCGGCGCACTTGGCGGCAAGCTCTCGGCACGGCTTATCCAGAATATATTGTTGCCGGAAAATTTTCATGTCCAACCCAGCTCAAACAACGTCGAATCCGCTGTCACGGCTCGTTCAGAAAAATCAATTCGTTGGCTGGCTCGGCGCGGCGGATTTTACGCGCGCGCTGGTGTTGACGAGCGATGTTTGGAAAGCGCAGGCGCGCGGCGTGCCGCATAATTGTTTTTTGCTCGCCGCCGCCACGGAAGAAATTTTACTGCTACGCGTGACTGGTTCTGCCGAGGTGCCAGCGGATGCGGAACTCCAATCTAAATTAGAAAAACTCAAAAGCCGCGCGCCCGCGTCCGGCGGCGAATTGACGGTGGAGGAGTTTCAATTTGGTCTGCTGCAATGTCGGGTGTTGGGAACGTTTTATCTGTCTGATGGAAAATTGCGGCTCGGCAGCGACGTGGAAAATTTTGCGGTGGCAGCGGGCTTGGCGGTTTATCGGCCGGACGGCGCAGCGTTGGAAGCGATTGTAAACTACTTGAGTCCGGCGCGCATCGCGGCGGCGGAAGAAGAAGCGCGGCGGCTCGGATTGAAAGGCGAGTTGCCCCATTTTCCCATTGGCACAGTGCGTTACGCCTCGACCGAACGATTGCATCGCGGCGGGCAGGCGGCGCGGGCGGTTTTTAATTTGAACGCGGTGGACTTTCTCGCGCGACGCACGGCGGTGTTCGGCATGACACGCACGGGTAAATCAAACACGGTGAAAAAATTGGTCTCGGTGGTGAAGCACACGAGCGATGATTTTAAACTCAAAATCGGCCAGATCATTTACGATTTGAACGGCGAATACGCGAACGCGAATCAGCAGGACAAAGGTTCCATCGCTGAAGTTTTTCCCGGCGACACGGTGCGTTACCGCATGATGCCGACGCCGGGTTTTGAACTGATTCTGAATAATTTTTTCCAGCAAATTTCCGAAGGGCACAGCACCTTGCGCGGATTGTTGGAGGCGAGCAAGATTCCGCGTTCGGCGGATATGGAGGCGTTCTTGAGCATGGATTTCGTGCCGCCGAATAAGGAAGATTGCAGCACGGAGTATGAATTTCAGCGGCAGACGGCGATGTTCCAACTCAAGCTGGCCGCGTATCAGGCGATGCTGGCGCGCGCGGGTTACGAGCTGCCACCAAATTTTAAAATCACGTTCGAGGTCAATCCGGCCGTTCGCAACAAAGTAAATCCATCAGTGAATCCGGCAGACGGACTCACGGCGACGCAGGCCTTCGAATGGTTCAATCTCGTGCGGCAGATTCAGGACGAACTCATCACTGGCAAAGGTCAATCGTGGATTGAGCCGGACACGAATGTGCTCATCAATCTGTTGCTCCAGAAAAATGATCAAGGCGGCTATATTCCTGGCTACCGGTTGTTGCAGCCGTTTAAGGATTATCACGCGCCGAACCGCAGCACGGATGTTTGCGACGAAATTTACAATCATCTGGTAAACGGAAAAATCGTCATTCTCGATTTGTCCGTGGGTGACCCGGTGCAACGCGAGCGTTTGAGTAAACGGATTGCTCGCCACATTTTTCGCAGCTCGATGGCGAGTTTTAATGCGGGGCAACATCCGCCGCACATCGTGGTTTATGTCGAGGAAGCGCACAATTTGATTGGCCGGACCGAAGCGCTTACGGAAATCTGGCCGACGATTGCGAAGGAAGGTGCGAAGGGGCGCATCGCGATTGTTTACGCTACGCAGGAAGTTTCGAGCATCCATCCAAATATTTTGGCGAACACGGAAAACATCCTGGTCTCGCACTTGAACAATCAAATCGAAATCGCCGAACTGGCGAAGTATTACGACTTCGGTGATTTTTCAGAATCGCTTATCCGTTCACAGGACGTGGGTTTTGCGCGGGTGAAGACGTTATCGAATCCGTTTGTGATTCCGGTGCAAATCGATAAGTTCGATCCGGAAAAAGAAAAACAACGCGTTGTTTGCATCAAGGAGAAATAAGTCTGTGTCAGTTCTACTATGGAGCTAAAATTGAGCCTGTGTTGTTGGTGATAGTCAGTTTTACAGCACTGCTAGTCGCGCTCCCATAAAGGTTGGTAACAATACATTGATAATAACCACCGTCATTATTTGTAACCGAGTTGATGGTTAAATTGGTAGTAGACGAACCAGAAATAATAGAACCCCACGAGGTTGAACCATCGGTCAGGATTTTATTCGAGCCGGAAGTAGTATTTAACCATTGAAAATGTAATGGCGGAGTTCCGGCGGAAGTTAATGTGAATTTTGCCGTAGTATTGGTCAGCGCTGATGTGTCTTGAGGGCCGGTGATCACTGGCAGAATGCCAATCGTCAGCATTGCTGGGCTGCTGGTTACGCTCCCAAAAAAGTTGGCAACGACGACTTGATACGCTCCCATATCGTTTGTAGTGGCGGTGCTGATGGTCAAATTGGTTGTGCTTGAACCAGAAATAATACTGGGGATGTCGGTCAGATTGGTTCCATTAAATTGCCATTGATAGGTCAACGGCTGATTGCCCGTAGCCGTGACGTAAAAATTTACCGTGTCATCATTGGCCACGGTGGCATTTCCCGGTTCGGCGATGATAAGCGGCGGCTGCTCAATCGCAAAGGAGCCGGAATTTGTGCCTTGGAAGCTGCCGTTGGCACCGTAAGTTTCAGTGTAAAAAGTTCCTGCATCCGAACCATTCGTGGAGGGCTGATTTGTGTAGGTAAGAATAGTATATAAGTTTGTGCTGTCTTGGTTGAGCTGAAGCAACGATCCAACCGGACTAAAATTGGTGCAGATGAACGTGCCATTACCAGTCATTCCCAAACTGTTAGTATAATAGTAGGTTAAAATATTCAGCGGACTGCCAGCGGTTGGCGCATACAAATCGCTCTTGGAAAGAAACGAGGAATTGTCAAATAGGACAGTCGCCGTGTTGGTGGTCGCATTCGCATCCGTCGCGATGACTGTGCCGGTGTAAGTGCGTGGCGCAACGGGAACGAAAGTTCCGGCTTCAAACACCAAATGGGTGAACGCGACGCTGACGCGGTCGCTGATGTTGCCGGGGTAGGCTGCAGCCAACGAAATAACAAGCGGATTGGCGACATCAAACATGTGTCCGTTATCCGTAATGTTGGGCGGAGTCAAAAATCGCAAGAGAGTTTGATTATTGGTGTCAACACCGTCGGTCAATAAAACTTGCGCTCCTGTTACGGGTTGTGCCCAATTTGTCGCCGTTGTCAGACTGAAGTTACCTTGTGTTCCATCCACCGCCTTAAAATTACCATTGGTGGTATCGCTAAATGTCAGCGTTGCCGTGTCGTTGCCCACGGCCGAGGGCGGGGCGCTGTATTTGAGTTGGAGTTTGCCGGAGACTGATCCGTTCTTTTTGTAGGTGTAGGAACCCACGCCTGTTCCGTCGCTAAAAGTGCTGCTGCCAAAACTTATGCTGTAAAGCGTATCACCATTGGTCACGGTGATGAGCATGCCGTTCAAAGAAGTTGGCGCGGCGGAATAGGTCAGCTTCAGTAAATTAGTCTTGGAAAAATTTCCACTGCGATCCACTGCATAGGCCTGCAATGTATTGGTGTTGGGCAACAACGTCAGGTTCACCCACCAATTGCTCCAGCCATTTCCCGTCGCAGCGGCCTGCCAACCGGTGCCGTTTAAATTGCAAAATACTGTTGCGACCGCGTCGTTGTCTCGCGCCGTGCCGACGATGACGATGGCGGGATTGGTCAACGCCGTGCTGTTTGCCGGCGTCTTGATGGTCAAAGTCGGCTTCTGTTTATCTGCAAAATTCGCCGTGAGCAACTCGCCAACAGAAGGCATGACAAACGTCAGTTTCGCTTTGCTGCTATTTGTATCGCCCGTCCAGCCCGTGAAAGTAAAACTCGATTTTGACTTGGCAGTGAGGCTGTAAGCCTGCCCAACATTGAGTAGTTGGCCGTTAGTATAATTCGGGCTGACCGTTCCGTTCCCGACGATTTGTAACGTCAGTGGCGCGGTCGTGCTCGCGGCGGCGGAACCCACGCCAGCGGTAATCAATAAAATGGAAACAATCGCGGCAATATTTTTAAGACCGCCGTTGCGCAGAAAATTCATAGCATTCAATTCAACACCGGACACCTGAAAAGGATGCGACAATTATTGGGTGCTGTCGAGCCTATGGCAAAACTTTATCCAAGCTGTTTGCTTGAAAAATCTCTTTGAAATCCTTCGGTTTCGCAGCCACAATCACCATTCGCTCAAGCGAATAATTTCATGAAACGCACGCATCATTGCAACGAACTGCGCCCGGCGCACATCGGCCAAACCGTCACGCTGTCCGGCTGGGTTCATTCCCGCCGCGATCTCGGCGGCCTCATCTTCATCGACATTCGCGACCGCGAAGGCCGCACGCAAACGGTGTTTGATCCCAGCGATCTCACGCCGGAACTTTTTGCGCAAGCCGCCGCGCTCCGCAGCGAATGCGTCGTCAGTCTCACCGGCAAAGTGCGCCATCGGCCCGAAGGCACTAACAACGCGAAGATTCCCACCGGCGAAGTCGAAGTGGGCGTCACTGGTCTCGAAGTCCTAAACATGGCGGAGGTCCTGCCGTTCCCGGTTGACGATCCCGAAATTGCCAACAAAGTGAATGAGGAATTGCGCCTGCAATACCGCTACCTTGATTTGCGTCGTCCCGAAATGGCGCGCAATCTGAAGCTGCGCAGCAAAGTCGCCATCGCCGCCCGAAGTTTCATGGACGAGCAAGGTTTTCTCGAAGTCGAGACGCCCACGCTTTTTAAGTCCACGCCCGAAGGCGCGCGGGAATTCCTCGTGCCGAACCGGCGCGAAGCCGGCACGTTCTACGCTCTGCCGCAATCGCCGCAGCAGTTCAAACAGATTCTCATGGTCGCCGGCGTGGAAAAATATTTCCAACTCGCCCGCTGCTACCGCGACGAAGATTTACGCGCCGATCGTCAGCCGGAGTTCACGCAGGTCGATATCGAAATGAGTTTCATTGACCGTGAAGATATTTACGCACTCATTGAAGGCTTGCTCAAACGCGTGTGGAAAACGGCGCTCAACGTGGACGTGCCGACGCCGTTCAAACGCATCAGCTTCGAGGAAGCGCTGAACCGCTACGGTATTGATAAACCAGATACGCGCTTCGGCATGGAGCTGGTGGACATGACGGAAGATTTCAAGGCGAGCACGTTCAAAGTATTTTCCGGCACGATTGCCGCTGGCGGCGTGGTGAAAGCGCTCAATGCAAAGGGCATGGCGGGCGCGACGCAAGGCCAGATTGAAACGATGACTGAATACGCCAAGAGCTTCGGCGCGAAAGGTCTGGCGTTCATCAAGGTTGAAGGCGGCGAATGGAAATCGCCCATCGTGAAATTTTTCAGCGACGCCGAGAAGGCTGCGCTCACGACGAAGCTCGCGATTCAGGAAGGCGATTTGATTCTCTTCGCCGCCGACCAGTGGTTGAACGCCTGCGAAATCCTCGGCAAGATCCGTTTGTATTGCGCTGACGTTTTGAAGACACAAGGCAAGCTCGTGATTGATCCGAAGCAATTTAATTTCCTCTGGGTCATTGAATTTCCGCTGCTTGGCTTTGATCGCGAACAGAACCGCTGGTATTCCAGCCATCATCCGTTCACCGCGCCCGTCGCGGAAGACATCGCGCTGCTCAAGACCGACCCCAAAAAAGTTCGCGGCCAGCACTACGACATCGTCGTGAACGGCGTGGAACTAGGCGGCGGCTCGATTCGTATCCATCAGCCGGATGTGCAAAAAACCATTTTTGAAGAACTGCTCGCCATTCCGCCGGAAGAAACAAAATTGCGTTTCGGTTACATGCTCGACGCCTTCAAATACGGCGCACCGCCGCATGGTGGCATCGCGCTCGGCTTCGATCGCCTCATCGCGATTCTCTGCGGCACATCGAGCATCCGCGACGTCATTGCCTTCCCGAAGACCGCGAAAGGCACCTGCTTGATGACCGACTCGCCGTCGCAAGTTTCGCCGAAGCAACTACGCGATCTTTACATCGAAGTGAAAGTGAAGACGCCGACGGTGCCGACTCCGGCCGCACCTTGATTTCCCAGCCAAATTCTTAAAACAAAAAGCGGGACGGCTTTTGGCCGTCCCGCTTTGGTTTTATAATTTTAGTTTTTCGGAGCCGCATCGCCTGCGGCAGGAGCCGCCGTCGGACGTTGGCGCATGCCCGTCCCCATTTTTTCCCACTTGGCGTATTGTTCCGGCGTCAGGATAGTTTTCAGTTTTTCAGACGCAGCGTCACGGATTTCCTTTGCCTTGGCGCGCTTGTCCGATTGCGCCACGCTGGTATCTGCACGTAAAGCTTTCATCTTTTGCTGTTGCTCATCAAAAATCACTTTGACCTGCGGCTTCTGCGCATCGGTCAATTCAAGATTTTTGGCCAGTGTGTCGAAGTTCGGACGCACGCGCATCCCACCGGGCGGAGCGCCGGCGGCCGGAGCGTTGGTGTTTTCCTGCGCCTGCGACGGAATGCCACTGGCGAACAAACTGCCGACGGCGAGCGTGGCAATCATGATTGTTTTATTGAATTTCATAACGTTGTTTTAATGTTCGGGTGCGAACCGCCGTTTGTTGGTTGTGGCGGATTAAGTAAGACAGACGTGCCGTCGGCTTGAAGGTTACAGCGCCCGCAACACCTTTGCCGCCGCTCGCACTGTCGCTTCAATGTCCGCCGCCGAGTGCGCCGTAGAAATAAAACCCGCTTCAAATTGTGACGGCGCGAAATAAACTCCCGCATCCAGCATCCCGTGGAAAAATTTCTTGAACCGTTCGCGGTCACTGTGCATGGCGTCCGCCACATTGTGAACCGGCTCGCTCGTGAAGTAACCACAGAACATCGAGCCGCAGCGGTTAAACCGCATTGGGATATTTGCGGATTTCGCCGCGTCCTTCATTCCCGCTTCAAGTTGTTCGCCAATTTTTTCCAACTGGTCGTAAGCGCCGCAGCTATTAAGTTCCGCCAAATTGGCCAAGCCCGCCGCCATCGCAATCGGATTGCCGCTCAAAGTTCCCGCCTGATACACCGGACCGAGCGGCGCGAGATAATCCATGATTTCCGCGCGTCCGCCGAAGGCGCCGACCGGCAGTCCGCCGCCGATGACTTTGCCGAACGTGGACAAGTCGGGCGTAATGCCAAAACGTTCCTGCGCGCCGCCTTTCGCCAAACGAAAACCCGTCATCACTTCGTCGAAAATTAGAAGCGCGCCGTGTGCCGCCGTGATTTCGCGTAGAAATTCCAAGTAACCCGGCTTCGGTAAATAAAGTCCCGCGTTGCCCGGCACCGGCTCGACAATGATGCCCGCAATTTCATTTTTGTTTGCCGCGAAAATTGCTTTAACCGCTTCCACATCGTTGTAAGGCGCGACGATGGTGTGCGAGGTGAACGCCGCCGGAATGCCTGCGCTGTCCGGATGCCCGAACGTCAACGCGCCGCTGCCCGCGCGCACCAGCAGCGAATCCACATGGCCGTGATAACAGCCGTCAAACTTGATGATTTTGTCGCGCTTTGTAAAACCGCGCGCCAGCCGGATCGCGCTCATGCACGCCTCCGTGCCGCTGCTGGTCATGCGGATTTTTTTAACGCTCGGAACGAGTTCGCAAATCAACTTCGCCATCGTCACTTCCAGCGGATTCGGAATGCCGAAACTCGTGCCGAATTCCGCCGCAGTTTTCACGGCAGAAATAATTTTCGGATGCGCGTGCCCCAAAATCGCCGGGCCCCAGGTGCAGACGTAATCAATCAATTCATTGCCATCCACGTCCCAAACCTTGGAGCCGCTGGCGCGATTGACGAAAAAAGGATTGCCGCCCACCGCGCGGAAAGCGCGCACCGGCGAATTGACACCGCCGGGAATGTATTTCAATGCCTCGGTAAAAAGTTTTTCTGACTGCGTTCGGTTCACAAAAATAAATTAACGATGTGTCGCCAGCTTTGCGAGAATTTCGTCTGCCGAATTTTTTGGCTGCAGTTCGACCCACTCGCAATTTCCGTGGCGGCGGAACCACGTCAGTTGCCGCTTGGCGAACTGGCGTGTGCGAATTTTCACCAGCTCAATCGTCTCTGCCAAATCACGGTCGCCGCTTAAATGCTCGACCACTTGTCGGTAGCCAATGGCTTGCATGGCGAATTTGTTTTCCGCCAGCCCGTGTTTCAAAAGCTGTTCTGTCTCCGCAACCAGTCCGCGCTGGAACATTTCATCCACGCGAATATTGATGCGCTGGTGCAAATCCTCCGAAGACCGTTTGAAACAGAAAAACTTTTCCGCTTTCTGTTTTCCACTTTCCATATTCCACTCCGCGCGCAGCTCGGAAAATTTTTTGCCGGTTAGCCGGATGACCTCCACGGCGCGCACAACGCGGCGCGGATTTTGTCTATCAATTTTCTCGTAGGCCGCCGGATCGCGTTCCCGCAATTCTGTCAGCAGCGATTCAAGTGAAGTGGCTTCCAGTTCGGCGCGCACGTTCGCGTCGGTGGCTGGTGCTTCACCAAGTCCTTCAAGATACGCTTTGAAATAAAGTCCTGTGCCGCCACAAAAAATGGGTGTTTGATTACGCGATTGAATTTCGGACGCGGCATTTTGCGCGCGATGAATAAATTGCGCGGCATCGAAGGCTTCAGACAAATCACAAACATCAATGAGATGATGCGGCACGCGGGCGCGTTCGGCGGGCGATGGTTTGGCAGTGCCGATGTCCAGTCCGCGATAAACCTGCATGGAATCCACCGAAATGATTTCACCGCCGATTTTTTCCGCGAGCGGGAAAGCGATTTCGGATTTTCCAACTGCCGTCGGGCCGGCAATGAAAATGGGCGACTTCATTTGGCGGCGGGGCGACGCGAGAGAATAATTGCCAGAATAATTCCCGTCACAAAAATTGGCACGCTCACGAGTTGCGCGGAAGTCAGTCCGGCGTGAACGTGGTCGGTCGGGTAATCGCCGCGAAAAGATTCGGCAATGGAACGGAAAACGGCGTAAACCATCAAGTAAGTCGCGATGATTTGGCCGTCAAATTTTTTGCGGCGGAACAGCCACGCGAGGAAAATGTAGAGGATCAAGTTCAACAGCGCGTCGTAAATTTCCGTCGGATGCACGCCCGCACCGTGCGTTTCGTGGTCGGCGGGAAAATGAATTGCCCACGGCAAATCACACGCGCGTCCGTAGCAGCAACCATTCAGCAAGCAGCCGATGCGACCGAAAACGCTGCCCAGCGCGATGCTGGGCGCGAGGATATCGGCGATTTTCCAGACGGGAAGTTTTTTCCACGCGAGATAAATGATGCCTGCAACACTAGCGCCGATGAGCCCGCCGTAATAGACAAGTCCGCCGTGTTGAATCATGAAAACTTCGCGGAACGGTTGGTCGGCGAATTCCTGTTTCCAATAGGTCGTCACATAAACGAAACGCGCGCCGATGATGCTGCCGACCATGAGCCACAACGTGACGTCAGCAATGATATCGCCGTGGACATTCACGAGTCGCGCGCGTCGCGTGGCGGTCCAGAGTCCGGCGAGGAACGCGCACGCCATCATCACGCCATACCAGCGGACGGGCATTGAACCAAGATAAAAGGCAATCGGATGCACAGCGGGAAGTTAGAGCGTTGCAGCGGAAATTGAAATTTGAAACTGCGGTCAGTTCAAATTCGTCGCCACGGTCGCGCGCGGAAGTTTGGGCGTCGAATGCGGAATCAAATTGGGCGGCATGATTGTCATCGGCGGCGGCATGGGCGGCCAGAGCGGAACGGTTTTCACGAGGTCGCGCCATGTCTGACGTTCCGCGGGCGACATTTTTGACCAGTCATCCGCGTTCTTTAAAAACTGCGCGCGCTCCGTCGCGCTCATGCCTGCAAATTTGGCGTAATTGTGCACACAAGTGAGCCGCTGGCGCGGCGGAAGTTTTTCAAACGACTGCAGCGTTTTTTCCATCTGGGCGCGTTCGGCAACGGAAAGTGTGTTGAGCGTGGATTTTTTTTCTGCCGCTGTAAGTTCAAAAAACTGGTTGAACCGATCGGCGATTTGTTGTTGGTCGGGGTTGGCGACTGTTGCATTCGTTGGTTCGACGCGGGCGAAATAATGCAGCGTCGAATCGTTCGTTAAAAATTCCTGTTTGAGCGGCGGTGGCAAAATATCCCAATGCTGCAAACGCGATTTGACCAGTCCCTGCATTTCCGGCGGCACCATCGCCAGCCGTGTCACGCGGTTCGTCGGCGACATCCGCAGCAGCGGCACGAGATACCAGCGCAATTCCGTCGCGCGCAGGCGTAACTCGCGTTCATCTGCGCCGAGCGCCTGATATTCGCGCACTTTCGCGAGGATTTTGGCGCGCATTTCCGGCGGACGATTTGTGAGTGCGGTGAGTCGTTCCGACGGCGTCATCGCGAGCAACTGCCGGAAAAAATCCACCGGCGATTGAATTTTCGGAATTGGCGGAATCAGGTTGGCAGGAACCGTAAATTTTTTTTCTGCACCCGGTAACGGCGGATTTTGCGCGGCGGCAGAAATAGAAATTATCAGCGCGAGCGCGAAAATAAACTGGTGCAAGCGGCTCATTGCAGCACGGCCAACAGTTCGCCATCGGCGTGCGCCGGCTGGCTCATGCGCTGGATGGCGTCGAGATTTTCCAGCGCGTCTACACTCGGCGGCTGCGCCGCAGTGACCATGGCGACATCTTTTGCCAGCGCGACACGGTGCGAATGCGTCTCGAAACGCTGGATGCCGACGCCCGCAAAAATCAACACCGCACACGCCATGGCGATGCGCGGAAATAGCGAATGCCAGTTCCAATGCCAGCGCGAACGCGCGGAACGCATTTCTTCCAGTTCCACGGCGGCGAGCACGCGCGCAGTGAAATTGGATGGCACGGGCGCTTCGGAAATTTTGCCTAGTGCCGCTGTAAGTTTTGCTTCCTGTTCCAATTCCGGCGACGCACGCAACGCAGCGCGCTCGGCCTCGGAGAGTTTCCGCCGCCACAACGATTCGCTTGAATCTGAAGGTAAATTTTTCATCGCTTCAAATTAAAAACCGGCAGTCGCGCAAAGTTGCAAAATTATTTACGGCTGCGGCCTGTTCAAATTCCGCTGCATCCATTAGATTTTTCGCCATGCCGCGACTGGTTAAAATCGAGGAAACGCTGGAACTGCCGCACCCGCGCGCCGTCGTCTGGCCGATCCTCGCCAAGACCGATTGGGTCAACCGCGCGGTTGGCCTGCCGCCGGTGAAATATGAGGTGCAGCCGCTGCCGGAAGGCGGCAGCAAAGTCATTGCGCACGCCAAAATTTTCGGCGTGCCGCTGACGTGGCAGGAATTTCCTTTTGAGTGGACGGAGCCGGAATTTTATTCGGTGCGCCGGATTTTTCACCGCGGTCCGTTCGCCGAAGGCGTGATGGGTTTGCGCTTTCGGGAAACCAAAATGGGTTGCGCCATTGAAATTTTCGCGCAATTCCAGCCGCGAAATTTTTTCGGGGCATTTCTCGCGCAAAGAATTATCGGCCCAAAAACTATGCGCGATATGCGTGCGCTCATCCGGCATGTGAGCGAGCACGTTGCTGGACAACAACGCGCAGTCATGCCGAAACTTTCCCAAGCCCTTGCAAATACCACTGTGCTTGATGCTGGACTTGCAAAATTGCGCGCGGAAAAACTCTCCGCGCCGCTCGTTGGAAAATTATCCGAGCTGCTCACGGAATCGGCGGACGTGGAACTATCCCACATTCGTCCGTTTGCCGTCGCCAAAAACTGGCGCGCGGACCGCTGGGACGTGCTGAAATTATTTCTGTACGCGACGCGCGCCGGACTTTTGAATTTGCGATGGGAAGTGTTGTGTCCGAATTGCCGCGCCACGCGCGCGCCGCGCACGAGTTCGCTCGCTGACCTTGCGCGCACGGCGCATTGCGATGTTTGCAACATCCGGTTTGACGCGGAATTCGACAAATCCGTGGAGTTAAAGTTTTCTGTGAATCCCGCTGTGCGTCCGTGCGACGAACAAACTTTTTGCCTCGTCGGTCCCGGCGCGCGGCCGCACCTCGCGGCGCAGATTTGCCTCGAACCGAATGAGCGGCGCGAATGGAATTTGCCGATGACTACAGGGGAATTGCGCGTGCGCTCGCTGCAGGTGAAAGAAATTTCCTCACTGCCAGCGGGCGAAGTTGAGATTGTTTGCGCGCCGGAAAAATTTCAATTTAATCGCACGGAGAAAATCTTTTCCGTGCGCAATCCTAATCCATTTCCGGTGCAAGTCGCGTTGGAATCTGGCGCGGGCGACGACGAGATTTTGACCGCCGCGCGCGTGACAAACTGGCAGGAGTTCCGCGATTTATTTGCCACCGAAGTGATTTCGCCGACGGAACAAGTGGTGGTCGGTTCGCAAGTGGTTTTGTTCACAGACCTGCGCGGTTCGACGGCGATGTATGCCGACATTGGCGATGCGCCAGCTTACGCGCTAGTGCGCGACCATTTCAAAATTTTGCATGATGCGGTTGCCGCCAATCACGGCGGCGTGGTCAAAACCATTGGCGATTCTGTGATGGCCGTGTTTAGCAGTTTGCCGGAGGCATTTGCTGCCGCGCGCGCGATGCATGAGCAACTGGGCAAAATGAATTCGTCGCAGAAAGTCCGGTTGCAATTGAAATCCGCTTTGCACGTCGGCCCGTGCCTAGCCGTGAACGCGAACGACAAACTGGATTTTTTTGGCTCCGTCGTGAATCTCGCCGCGCGGTTGGTCGAGCGTTGCGAAGGCGGTGACCTAGTGGTGGCGGATGAAATATTCCAGCGTGAGGAAACAAAATTATTTCTCCGCGAAATTCAACTGACCTCCGTGGCTGACAAGCAGCAGTTTACTGGATTTCCTGAACCCATTCGCATCTGGCGCATCAGGATGCTGACTCAAACTGCCAGCTAACCAAAATATGTGCGTCCATTGCCAAAATAAACGAAGCTGCCATCGGGGTGGATGTTGGTATGATGGGCTTGGCTAATTTATCCGATGAATGTCACTGAATCAAAACCGACGGTTGTGCAAAATCTTTTGACCGCACGTGAGCGCTTCAATCGCGCCGCCCGCTGCCAACCCGTGGACCGTGCGCCGATGTGGCTGATGCGTCAGGCGGGTCGCGCTCTGCCAGAATATCGCAAGCTCAAGGAGACTTACACGTTTGTGCAGCTTTGCCAGAATCCTGAGCTCGCCGTCGAAGTGACGCTCCAGCCGGTGCGGCGGTTCGGATTCGATGCGGCGATTTTGTTCAGCGACATACTCGTGATTCCCGAAGCGATGGGTCAAAAATATCACTTCAAGGAAACCGGCGGCGTGCAGATGGATTTCGCTGTCACCAGCAAGGCGGACATTGAAAAACTTTCCGTCGAGCGCGTCATCGAGCGATTGAACTACGTTGAACAGGCGCTGAAAATTCTCCGCAAGGAACTCGGTGATAAAACGGCGTTGCTCGGCTTCACCGGTTCGCCGTGGACGCTCGCGACGTTCATGATGGAAGGCGCGAGTGTGCCGAAATACAGCCGCGCGCTTCAACTCTTACGCGAGGACAAGAAAACGTTCTTCGGTTTGCTCGAGAAACTCACCGCCGCTGTCACCGTGTATCTCAAGATGCAGATTGCGACCGGCGTGGATGCGGTGCAAATCTTCGATAGCCATGGTGGACATCTCGCGGCAACGGAATTTCAGGAAGCCAGCGGACGCTGGACGAATGAGATCATTGCCAATCTCGGCGGCAAGGTTCCCGTCATCAATTTTTCGCTCGGCACACATGGCAATTGGCCGGACTTGATCAACAGCGGTGCGAACATTCTTGGCATTGACTGGCAGACGGATTTGGCGGAAGCGCGGAAGATTATTCCCGCGCACATCGCGATGCAGGGAAATCTTTCGCCAGTCCACATCGCCGAATCCACGCCGGGAGTGGTCGCAACGGAAACGAAGAAAATTCTCGAAACGATGCGCGGTCGCCCCGGACATATTTTTAATCTCGGCCACGGCCTGACGCCCGGAGCAAAACTGGAAAACATCCAGGCTTTGGTGGACACTGTGAAAGGTTTCAAATGAAAACGCTGAACGTAGATCTCGATCTGGTGAAGAAATACAACGTGGCTGGGCCGCGTTACACCAGCTATCCGCCCGCGACCAAATTCACCGAAGCCGTGACGTGGGAGCAGCTTTCGGAAAAAATCGAGAGCAACAACCAGACGCCGCGCGATCTCTCCGTTTATTTTCACATTCCGTTTTGCGAAACGCTCTGCTGGTTCTGCGGTTGCACGACCGTCATCACCACCAATCACGACAAGGGCAAAGACTACATTGATTATCTTGGCCGCGAAGTCGCGCGCATGGCGCCGATGCTGAATAAAGATCGCAAGGCCGTGCAACTCCACTTCGGCGGCGGCTCGCCGACGTTTTTGCGTCCCGACGAACTGCGTCGCCTCGGCGATATCATCCACAAACATTTCACCTTCTCACCGGACATTGAAGCCAGCGTGGAAGTGGACCCGCGCCGACTTACGCGCGATCACGTCGTGGCGCTGAAGGAAATTGGTTTCAACCGCGCCTCGATGGGCGTGCAGGATTTTAATCCGACGGTGCAACAAGCGATTCATCGCATCCAGCCGCGCGAAATGACGCAGCAGGCGATGGATTGGATGCGCGAGAATGGCTTCGGCTCCATCAATCTCGATTTGATCTACGGTCTGCCACATCAGACGCCGGAGACATTCAACGAAACGCTTAACACCGTTTTGGAGATGAAGCCCGACCGTCTCGCCGTGTTCAGCTATGCGCATGTGCCTTGGATCAAACCAGCGCAAAAAATTCTCGAAGAAAAAATTCTGCCGACGCCGGAATCTAAACTGGAAGTGCTCAAGCTCGTCATCGAACGGCTCACAGCGGATGACCAATACGTTTACATCGGCATGGATCATTTTGCGAAGCCGAACGATGAGTTGACGATTTCGCAGCGCGAGAAAAAATTGCAGCGCAATTTCCAAGGCTACAGCACGCGCGCCGGTTCGGACATCTATGCGTTCGGCATGAGCGCGGTTTCCCAGACGCCTGATGTTTATTGGCAGAACGAAAAGGAATTGCCGAAGTGGCAGGCGGCGGTGGATGCAGGCAAAGTGCCGCTGCACAAAGCTTACATCGTGAGCGACGAAGATAAAATCCGCCGCGAGACCATCATGCGGACGATGTGCGATCTCTCGCTCGATTTTACCGCGATGTCGCAGAAGTTTAATTTCAACTTCGAGCAACATTTTGCCAAGGAACTCACGACGTTGGAACCGTTCATCGCCGATGGTTTGGTTAAGAAGACGGCGGGTGGCCTTGAGGTCACGAACTCCGGTCGCCTCTTCATCCGCAACATCGCGATGTGTTTCGACAACACGCTCGGCGCGGCGAATGAGCGTCGGCATTCCAAGACGATTTGAGTCGACGAATGAAATCCGTCGCCATCATCGGAGCCGGTGTCACCGGATTGACGGCTGCGTTTTATCTGAAGCGTGCGGGTTTTGCCGTGACGGTTTTTGAAGCTAGTCCACGCGCGGGCGGAGTGATTCAATCCGTTCGCAAAGACGGTTTCCTCGCTGAGTTCGGGCCGAACACCATTCTGGAAACGTCGCCGAAGATCAAGCAACTCGTCATCGACGCCGGTTTGGAATCGCGCAAACTTGCGACCGATCCCAAAGCCGAGGCGCGCTATGTTGTGCGCTACGGTCGGCCAATTGAGATGCCCGGCAAGCCGTTGGGATTTTTTACCACGCCGCTGTTCACCGCCAAAGCCAAGCTGGCTGTGCTGCGCGAACCGTTCATCAAGCCGCGTCGCGATGGCGTGGAAGAAAGCATCGGCCAATTCGTCGTGCGCCGGTTCAATCAGGAATTTCTCGATCACGCGATTGATGCGCTCGTTGCGGGCATCTACGCTGGCGACCCGAACAAACTCTCGCTGCCGCACGCGTTTCCCAAGCTCAAAGCGCTTGAGGACAATTACGGCTCGATGATCAAAGGCCAGATTCTCGGCGCGCGCGAACGAAAAAAATCCAGCGCCGTCGCCAAGGACCGCGCGCCAAAATTTTCGTTCGACGAGGGTTTGCAAGTGCTGCCGGACACGCTGGCGAAAATTCTTGGCGATTCGCTGAAATTAAATTCGCCGGTCACAAAATTGACGCAAACTGCGGACGGCTGGCGCGTGAAGACGCCCAGCGGCGAACAGGAATTTGATAAAGTCATTTTTTGCGGCACAGCCTACAAGCTGGCGGAATTGGGAATCGAAGCCGCGCAGAAAATTGCCAACGAAACTTTTTCGGAAATTATTTATCCGCCGGTTGCCAGCGTCGTGCTCGGTTTCAAGCGCGCAGACGTGGCGCATCCGAGCCAGGGTTTCGGGATGCTGATTCCGAAGATCGAGGGCTTCAAAATTTTGGGGACGATTTTTTCGTCCGCGCTGTTTCCGAACCGCGCACCGGCGGGCCACATCAATTTGACCAGCTACATCGGCGGTGCGCGGTATCCGGAACTCGGTTTGTTGCCGCCGGAAAAATTGATCGAAACCACGCTCGCGGATCTGCGCGTTTTGCTGGGCGTGAAAGGAGAACCGGTTTTCACGCACACGGCGACATGGCCGCGCGCGATTCCGCAATACAACGTCGGCTACGGCAAATATCGTGACTTACTCAATCAAATCGAGGCAAGCACGCCGAATCTGTTTTTCGCCGGGCATTATCGCGACGGCGTTTCGCTGGGCGATTCCATCGTTTCGGGCGTGAACATTGCTGAGCGCGTTGGTAAACTTTTTTAACATGAGCAAAGCAATCCTGTTGGTCAATCTTGGTTCGCCAGACTCGCCGTCGGTGCCGGATGTGCGACGGTATCTGAACGAATTTCTGATGGACGGTCGCGTGATCGATGTGGCGTGGCCGCTGCGCCGTTTGATCGTCGGTTTGATTTTGATCAAGCGCCCGCATGAATCCGGCGAGGCTTACGAAAAAGTTTGGACAAAGGAGGGTTCGCCGCTCGTCGTCACGAGCCGGCATGTGCAGGAACTATTGCAGAAACGCGTGAGCGTGCCGGTAGAACTGGCGATGCGTTATCAAAATCCATCGATAGAATCCGCCGTAAAAAAATTGGCGGTGAAAGGCGTCACCGAAGTTTTGTTGATTCCGCTATTTCCGCACTACGCGATGTCCAGCTACGAAACCGCCGTGGTGCGCGTGCAGGAAGTCGTGGCGAAACTCGCGCCGCAGATGAAAATCACGGTGCAGCCGCCGTATTATGACCAACCAGATTATATCGCGGCGCTGGCGGCGAGCGCGGCGGATTATCTGAAAAAAGATTACGACCATTTGTTATTCAGCTTTCACGGCATTCCTGAGCGACACATAAAAAAATCGGACACGACGGGCTGCCATTGCCTCGCCACGCCGAATTGCTGCGAGACGCCGAGTCCGGCGCACGCGCAATGTTATCGGGCGCAGTGTTATCGCACGGCAGCGCTGTTCACCGAAAAAGCCGGCGTGCCGGCGGGTAAATGGTCCGTGTCTTTTCAATCACGGCTCGGCAAAGATCCGTGGCTGAAACCTTACACGGATTACGAATTGCCGCGTCTCGCGACGGAAGGCAAAAAAAAGATGCTCGTGATTTGTCCTGCGTTTGTTTCAGATTGCCTTGAAACGATTGAAGAAATTGGCATGCGGGGCTGCGAGGAATTCATGTCCGGCAACGGCCAGGAATACACGCGCATTCCCTGCATGAACGAACATCCGATGTGGATTGACGCGCTGGAAAAAATGACGGCAAAGTTTTTGGCGTAAGCTGGGATTGCTGTGCCGGAATTATTTTTTGCGGTTGGTGCGCTCTTTCCAGTAGAGCAGAGGCATTCGAATAGTGCGACCGAGCCGGCCAAGAAAATCTTCCTTCGGCTGCTCGATTTTGTGGATGCGTTCACACTTATGACTGCACAGCGGACAGAGATAAAGCGGTTTGCCACCGCCTTGAAGTCTCAAAATATGAATGCAAGCGGTGCACATTTGTTCAAGACAATGCGTGCAGCGGAAAGTTACGGGCGATTCCGGATGGCGGCGACATAACAGCGAGCCATCAGCTTGCACCGGCGGTGGCGCAGGAATTTCACGTTCGATTTTTGGGATGGCGATAATGACTTCGGTGGATTCGACGACCAATTCCACATCGCCAAGGCGCACGGCTTGACCAGATTTTAGATGTGCGGCCTTTACCAATTCACCGTTGACGAAAGTGCCGTTGGTAGAATCACAGTCGTGCACAAAGATGCCGTCGTTTGATAAAATAAATTCGCAATGGGTAAACGAAACGGAAGGATGTGTTAATGTAAAATCGGCATCGGGATCGCGCCCGACACGGTTAGCGCCGAGGCGTAATTCAATTGAACGCAGTTGCAAACCTTCGGTTTTGACTTGTAGTCGCGCCATGAAATCGGGTTGTGTCTGGCAAAATTGCGACGGTTCTTCGTTCAAGTCGAGATGAATTTAACCCAACGAATTTTCGGCGAAGGCAAATTCCACTACCGTTTTTCCGCCGATGATATGTTCCTGAATGATGCGTTCCAAAACTGCCGGCGTGCAGCTGTGATACCACACGCCTTCGGGGTAGACGACAGCGATCGGACCACGTGTGCAAACGCGCAGGCAGCTGGCTTTGGTGCGATAGACCAGCGGTTGCGCGCCGACGAGATTTAATTCCTTCAGCCGCGTTTTCAAATAATCCCACGAAGCCAACGTTTGTTCGCGCGGGCAACACTTGGGTTCGTCTGCGTCCACACAGAGAAAAATGTGGCGGCGAAATTTTTCGAGGCCGAGCGTCGCGACGGCATTTTGTAATTCATCTTTCATTTTTTAGAATTTGCCACAGAGCGGCTGAGAACGCAGAGGAAAAGTTACCTGAAAAATGTCAGGCCGATTACGCCGCCGACGGCGACGAGCGCGCCGACGAGTGAACGCACGCCGATTTTTTCGCCTTCGACGATGCGCGTCATTGGCAGTAATACCAAGGGTGTTGTTGCGATAATGGCTGCGACAACAGCGGCGGGCGTGGTCTTGAGCGCCCATTGCATACACGTCACGCCGAGTGTTTGACCTGCGAGCGCGTTGGCCAAAACCCACGGCCAGATGCGCCCCCACTTTTTGCGCGTGATGCTCAAAGTTTTTTCCTCAAACAGACCGCCGTGCGCGTGTGCGGAACGCCATTTGAAAATTACCATCGCAATTGTCGGAACCAAAATGCCGCCGAGCACGCGCTGGTAACCGGTCGTGCCGGCGTCAACGTGCAATCCTGCAGTTTGGATGGCTGCGTAACCTTTGCGGATTATGACCGCGCCGAGCGCACCGCCGAGTGCGGCAAAAATACTGGCCGTCAGCCCGATTTGCCAGTCGCGTGCAGAAATTTTCAGGTGGTCGCCCGGCGCCAGTGCAATGGCGACACCGATTAGAATCACCGCGATGCAAAGAATTTCCGGCAGATTCAATTTTGTGCCAAGCCAGAAGAATTCAATGAGCGCGGCGAATGGCGCGGTGAGACATTGCATCAGCAAAACGGCACGGCGGCTGCCTAAAAGCGGTAACGCTTGAAAATAGGCGGTGTCGCCAAGGCCGATGCCGAAAAGACCGCTCAAGATGAACCATTCCGGCGCGCCCGCAAAACCCGCGCCGAACGTGAACGCCCAAATCGTCAGGAAAATCGTAGCGAGTGTGATGCGCCAAAAATTTGCTTCCAGTCCGCCAACTTGTTTGGCGGTGCGATAGCCGCAAACGGCGGAGGTGGCGAAGAGCAGGGTGGTGAACAGCGCCGCGAGCATCAGAGCGATTCGTCAGTCACTGAATTGCCGGTTTCTTCGTCAATGTTCACGCCGCCTTCATTGAGGATCTTTTCAATGTCGGGCGAAATCCATTTTTGATTATGACCTTTTTTGCGTTCGGGTTTGACGCGGAAACGGCCGTTGAGATCTTTTTCCAGCAGGCCGTTATCAACCATCGAAAGCAAAATCGGCTTGGCCCAATCAGGGTCTTCGTGGTAACGCCGTTTGGTGCCGGCGCGGCGGCAAACTTCCTTCGCGTTGATGAATTCGCCGCCCCACGTCTGCAAATAATTAAAAATTTCGCGCTCGTCCGAACTCATATCCGTATCATGTCAAAAAAAACTGGCGCGTCGAGCAATTAGCAGCCGCGTTCCGACATTGCCAATCCGTTGGCTTCAAACTACGCTTTCCGTCCGTTTAATGGCTGAATACAAAGTCCAATTCGAGGTTTTCGAAGGCCCGCTCGACCTGCTTCTTTATCTCATCAAGAAGGAGGAAGTGGACATCTATGAAGTCAACCTCACCAAACTCGCGACGCAGTTCATCGAATACATTGATTTGATGCGCGCGTTCGACCTCGAAGTTGCTGGTGAATTTCTCGTGATGGCCTCGACGCTCATGTATATCAAGAGCCGTGAGTTGCTGCCGGTAGATCAGCAGGTCGTCGTCGAAGCCGAGGATGAAGGCGAAGATCCGCGCTTCGAACTCATTCGCCAGCTCGTCGAATATAAAAAATTCAAGGACGCCGCCGCGAAATTGCAAACGCTGGAAGAACGTCAGGAAAATGTGTTTCCGCGTCTGCCTGGTAAAATTGAATTTGAAAATACCGAAGCGCCCGCGCTAAAACCGGAAGTCGGCATTTTTGATTTATTAAACGCGGTCAACTCCGTCCTCAAACGCTTTCAGGATAAAACCGCTGGCACGCGCGAGATTTACGAGGACAAATGGACCGTCAGCGAAAAAATCGAGTTCGTGCTCAAAACGCTGACCGAGCGTGGCTCCGTAAAATTTTCCGAATTGTTTGAAACCGCTGCGAACCGTGCGGAAGTCGTCTGCACGTTTCTCGCGTTGTTGGAATTGATTCGTCTGAAGCAGCTCGCGTGCGTTCAGCCGGAACCGTTTGCGGAAATTGAAATCGGCAAGGCGGTTGCGCCTGTTGTGTTGCCGGAATCGGACGCACCCGCAGCGGAAAACGAAGCCGAGATCGAAGTAAAACCCACGCCGTCATTGCCTGAACCAAGCGTTGCCGAAACCGAGGAAGAAGTGGTCGAAGATGATTCTGATGACGACGATGACGACGATGACGACGATGACGACGATGACGACGATGACGACGATGACGACGATGACGACGATGACGACGATGACGACGATGACGACGATGATGAGGGTGACGACGATGATGAGGGTGAAGACGATGATGAGGGTGAAGACGATGATGAGGGTGAAGACGAAGAAGCTGCCGCTGACGGTCAAAAACCAAATTAATTTTTAAGATGGAACTCAAATTCATTCTCGAATCCGTTTTGTTCTCTGCTCAAAAACCAATGAGCGTGAAGGAGCTTCGCGATCTGCTTGTCAACGCCGCCACGGCGGAGGACGCGGACGATGCCGCCAAGCCTTTCAAAAAAGTTAAGGAGGACGACGTGACCGCCGCGCTCGAGGAACTCGCGCGCGAACACGAAGCCGCCGCGCGCAGTTATCGGGTCGCGTGCGTCGCGGGCGCGTGGCAATTCGTCACGCAACCGGAATTTTCGCCGTGGCTCAAGGCGCTCGTTGGCGTCAAAAATCGTCCCACGCGCCTGTCGCAAGCTGCGTTGGAGACGCTCGCCATCATCGCGTATCGCCAGCCGGTCACGCGCGCGGAAGTGGAGCAAGTTCGCGGCGTGAACATTGACGGCACGATGCAGACGATTTTGGAACGCGGCCTCGTTGTGCAAAGCGGTCGCGCGGAAGTCGTCGGCCGTCCCGCGCTTTACAGCACCACGCCGTTGTTTTTGGAATATTTTGGTTTGCGCGGTCTGGAAGATTTGCCTGCGGCGGATGAACTGCGGAGAATTCCCGTTGAGCGTCCGCCCGCGCCCATCACGGTGGATGCGGGACTCGCCACGACTCCGCCGGAGCAGTTGCAACTGGATGAAACGGCCAAACCGCCGGTTGAAGAAACGCCTGTCGCAGCGCCAGAGCCTCCCGCTGAAAATTAATTTTTCCGGCTAAATTACGCTGCGACAGTCTCGGCGGCTTCAGACCAAACTACTTTTCCGGCAACGATGGTCGCGACGGCTTTGCCCTTGAGCTTCCAGCCGAAGAACGGATTGTTCTTGGACTTGCTCGCAGAATTTTCGCGCTGATAAATCCATTCCGCGTTCGCATCGAACACCGTCACGTCGGCATCGGCACCGACGCTCAACGTGCCTTTGGCCAGATTCAGCAGGCGCGCAGGATTGATGGTGAACTTCGCAATCATGTCCACGAGAGAAATTCGTTTCGTGTGGACAAGTTGCATCAATGAGAGTGCGAGTTCGGTTTCCAAACCGGTGATGCCGAACGGCGCGTAGTCGAACTCGACTTCTTTTTCGTAATCGCAATGCGGCGCGTGGTCGCTGCAGAGAATCTCAATCGTCCCGTCGGCGAGTCCTTCGAGAATCGCCTCCCGGTCAGCGGCAGAGCGGAGCGGGGGATTCATCTTGAAATTCGTGTCGTAAGCCGGCCACTCCGGCAATTTGTCGCCTTGGGACTTGGCTAAAGTTTTTCCATCAGTCGGCCAAAATTTTTCGCTGCCCGCAACTGCCGCGTCGGTCAAAGTGAAATGGTGCGCGCAGGCTTCGCCGGAAATCGGCACGCCGCGTTTTTTGGCTTCGCGGATCAACCGCACACTCGCTGCCGCGCTCAAGTGTTGGCAATGAATTTTCGCGCCGGTCAGTTCCGCGAGCAAAATATTTCGCGCAACAATCATCTCTTCGCCCGCCGCCGGCCAGCCGCGCAAACCGAGCGCGAGATTCCAATAACCTTCATGCATCACGCCGTCGGTCACGAGCGCGTAATCCTGACAGTGATCAAACAGTGGTAGGTCGAACATCTTTGCGTATTCGCACGCGCGGCGCATGAGATCGTTGTTCTGCACGCAGTGACCGTCGTCGGTGATGGCGACCACGCCAGCTTTTTTCAAGCCGCCGATGGGCGCGAGTTCTTCGCCGGCGATGCCCTTGGTGATGGCGCCGGAGATGAAAACATTAATCAGACCTTGTTCGCGGGCGCGCTCGTGGATGAGCGCGACGGTCGCCGCACTATCAATTGCAGGTGACGTGTTCGGCATGCAGACGACCGAAGTAAATCCGCCACGCGCCGCCGCTGCGCAACCGGTGGCGATATTTTCTTTCGCGGTTTGGCCGGGTTCGCGAAAGTGGACGTGCAAATCAATGAGGCCGGGCGAAATTATTTTTCCAGTTGCATCAAAAGTTTCCACGCCAGCGGGGGCGGAAAGGTTTTTGCCGATGGCAGAAATTTTGCCGTTAAGAATCAAAACGTCGGCGATGGCATCAAATTTATTGGCGGAATCAACCACACGCCCGCCGGTGAGAAGCAGCGAATTCATCGCGTCAAGTTTAGCGACGGCGGATTGACAAGGCAAGCGCGGGCGATTTAGTATTGGCGGCGGTTGCGGGTGTAGTTCAATGGTAGAACGGCAGTTTTCCAAACTGCTCACGAGGGTTCGATTCCCTTCACCCGCTCCACTTCTAATTTTCCTCAAGGTTGCGCCACGCGAAACATGATTTCATTCCGGCGCAAGAATGACGGAGTCCACGGCGGATCAAAATACGCAAAGACCGGTTCGCCAACTGGTGAAATTTTTTCCTGCGCCAGCCAACTCTTCAGTTGCGCCACGGCATTGGTTGCCGTCTTCATGCTGCGCCCGCCGGAAAAGCGTAACACGGCAAATTCGCCGCCGGGAATCTCCCTCAGTGTCACGCCCGATTCGGTTGGCTGCGGCAATTTATCGGCGGTGGATTTTACGGGCATCACAAAAGCCATGGTTGCGTTCGTGCGGTCGGCGTTGCTCATGAAGACTGGCGTGGTCATGGCGATTTTTTGCTTTGCCGCATTTTCGCCGCTGATGAAATGAAAAAGTCGCATGAAACTATTATCCGCGCCGTGCATCGGCGTTTCAGCGACTACCAGCGCCGGGTAATCGCGCAACTCAACTTTGCCATCGCGCCGAACGACTTTGTATGGTGCGGATTCGTAGCCAGCACGGACAGCAGCGCAACCGGCGCTGACAAGTCCCGCCAGCGCCACCAGCAGCAATGATACGATAAGAATTTTCATAAATAATTTCATGCCGCGCCAAAATGTTTTTTCAGAGTCTCGGCGCGGTAGGCGAAAATCTTTTCCACATCGCGGCGGACAAATAGCCAATTCACCATCGCGCCGCCCGGCACGGCGTAAATTACTTCGTCGCGGCAAAGTGTGCCGCCAGATTTTTCCACGAAGGTGTGTGTGTGGCTCCAGCGGCGATACGGTCCGCGTCGCTGTTCGTCGCAAAAACTAAAGGGCGGATTCCAGCTGGTGATTTCCGTGCGCCAGCACACCGGCAAGCCGTGGATGCGTAATTGATAGTCGATAATTGCGCCCGCCCGCATCTCGATGTGGCCGGGTGTGAGCACGTTGAAATTCAGCCACGGTGGCGTAATTGTCTCCAAATTGCGGGCGTCGGCAAAAAACGGGAAAACTTTTTCACGCGGCACTGGCAGCCAAAGCTCAGTTTTGAAAACGTGCGTCGTCATTGAGACCACACAGTAGCCTAAAATTTTCGCTGCGCAAATCGGTTCGCGCTTGAACCCACCCGCGCGCGACCCTAGTATCTTCAAAATTTTGATGAAAGCAATTTTAGCCCTCGAAGATGGTTCAGTTTTTCACGGCACTGGTTTCGGCGCGAAAGCGTCGGCCTGCGGCGAAGTCTGTTTCAACACGTCCATGACGGGTTATCAGGAAATCCTCACCGACCCGTCGTATCGCGGCCAGATTGTGACGATGACCTATCCGCTCATCGGCAATTACGGCGTCAACGCACAGGACATTGAATCGTGGCGGCCGCACGCATCAGGTTTTGTCATCCGCGAACTCTCACCGGTCGTCAGCAACTGGCGCGCCGATTGGTCGCTCGCGGATTATTTAGAGAAAAATGGCATTCCGGGAATCCAAGGCATCGATACGCGTTCGCTCACTAAAAAATTGCGGGTGCGCGGCGCATTGAACGGATTTATTTCCACCGAAGGAATTTCCGACGCCGAAGCGGTGAAGCGCGCGAAAGAATTTGTTTTTGTCGGCGTGGATTACGTCAAAGAAGTCACGCACAAGGAAGCTTTCAAGTGGGACGAAAAAGACGAGCAGAGCGGCGCGTTTGACCTCGTCCGCGGCAACAAGACGGCGGACGCGCGCAACCTCCGCAAGCCGTTGCCCGCCGCTGACATCCCGATTGTCGCGTTTGATTACGGGATGAAATACAACATCCTGCGCCGCTTGCGGCAACAAGGTTTTAGCGTGCAAGTTTTGCCCGCGACTGCGACCGCCGCCGACGCGCTCAAATACAAACCCGCCGGCATTTTTCTCTCGAACGGCCCCGGCGATCCGTCGGCGCTGAACTACATCGTGCGCGAAGTGAAGACGCTGCTTGATAGCGGAATTCCGATTTTCGGCATTTGCCTTGGTCATCAGATTCTAGGTCAGGCGTTGGGTGGAAAAACCTTCAAACTGAAATTCGGTCATCGTGGCGGCAATCAGCCGGTGAAAGATCTGGAATCCGGCCGCGTCGAAATCACCTCGCAAAATCACGGTTTCGCCGTGGATGCAAAATCCTTGCCGTCTGATGTGGCCGTGCATCGCGTGAATTTGAACGACGGCACGGTGGAGGGTTTGCGTCACAAAACCAAACCGGTTTTCTGCGTGCAATACCATCCCGAAGCCGCGCCCGGTCCGCACGATTCCACACCGTTATTTTCTGAATTCCGGCAACTGATTGAAAAACGCGGGTGAGCGAAACCAGATTTGCGTTTGACTTGAAAAATGTCGCGCCCATAATCTCATCAAAGAAGCTATGGCCAAACTTGTTATCCTGAATCAAGGCATGACGGGGCGCACGTTCGAGTTGAACGTGGATCGCACCACCGTTGGCCGCGTGGAGGATAATACATTTCAAATTGCCGACGCCTCCGTTTCCAGCCGCCACGCCGAAATTCTCCTGCAAGGTTCGGAATTGCTAATCCGCGATTTGAATTCCACCAACGGGACGTTCATCAACGGCGAAAAAATTTCTGAAGCGGTTCTCAAAGCTGGACAAACACTCCGTTTTGGTCAGGTGGAACTGAAGATTGACGATGGCGCGCCGTTGCCCGCGGCGGCTCCGGCGCCCGCACCGGTCTCCGCATCTGCGCCTGCACCCGCCCCGGCAAAAAAAACTGTGGATGCAACCATGGTCATCCCGCGCGGCGTCAATCTTAATGAAGACCGCGGCAGTATCCGTTCATCTGGTTTTGATACCAACGCCGCTTTTTCCAAGAAGACCAATAAGGCCAACAAATACTTCATCATCGGCGGTATTGCTGTCGGTCTGATTATCGTGGGCTTGATTGTTTTCCTCATCAAGCAGGCGAGTGGCGGTTCGCGGTAATTTTCTTTTCTGCGCTTAACAAGCTCTACCGTTAGGTTTCACTCGGTTCCCGTTTCAAAATCCACACAAAAAAGCGGCGACGAAAATTAATTTCGCCGCCGCCCAAAAGTTTTTTTGATTTTAGGTTACGGACATGTTTAGTAGAAACTCGATGTTACTGCCGGTTTTTTTCAATTTGCCGAGCAATAAATCCATCGCCTCAACTGGCGGCACACCTGTAAGCGCACGGCGCAGCATGGCGACACGGCTGCCTTCGTCGGGATGATACAGCAATTCTTCTTTGCGCGTGCCGGAGCGTTCGATGTTGATGGACGGAAAAATACGACGGTCAACCAGCGCGCGGTCGAGATGCACTTCCATGTTGCCCGTGCCCTTGAACTCTTCAAAGATGACTTCATCCATGCGCGAACCTGTGTCCACGAGCGCCGTGGCCATGATTGTTAGAGAACCACCTTCTTCGATGTTGCGCGCCGCGCCAAAAAATCTTTTCGGTTTGTGCAACGCGTTCGCGTCCACGCCGCCGGAAAGAATTTTTCCGGAATGCGGCTGAACCGTGTTGTAAGCACGCGCCAAACGCGTAATGGAATCAAGCAGAATGATGACATCGCGTTTCTGTTCGACCATGCGGCGCGCTTTTTCAATGACCATTTCTGCGACCTGCACATGGCGTTCCGGCGGTTCGTCGAACGTTGACGAAATCACTTCCGCACCTTTGCAACTGCGTTCCATGTCCGTGACTTCTTCCGGACGTTCGTCAATCAGCAGGATGAACAGATAGGTCTCCGGATTGTTTTTCAAAACCGCGTTCGCCATCTTCTGCATCATCACCGTTTTGCCTGTGCGCGGCGGCGCAACGATGAGGCCGCGCGTGCCTTTCCCAATCGGGCAAACGAGATCCAAAACGCGCGTGCTCAATTCATCTGCCGCCGTTTCTAGAATGAAACGTTTGTTCGGGAACAGCGGCGTAAGGTTTTCAAAATGCGTTTTGTCCTTCGCCTTGTCCGGTTCTTCACCGTCCACGGCTTCGACTTTGAGCAGCGCAAAGAATTTTTCTTTTTCCTTCGGCGGACGGATTTGACCCGTAATCAAATTACCGGTCTGTAAATCAAAGCGGCGGATCTGCGACGGTGAAACGTAAATATCTTCCGGGCAGGGGAGATAATTGAAACTTTGCGAACGCAGAAAGCCGAAGCCTTCCGGCAATACTTCAATGACGCCCTCGGAAAATAGCACGCCCGCGCGCGCTGCATTTTTTTCGAGGATGTGGAAAATGACCTCGTGCTTGCGCATCGTGCCGAAATTTTCCACGCCATATTCCTTCGCCATCGCGTTGAGTTCGGACATCTGCATCGCCTGTAATTTGGCGATGTTCAGCGAGGTTGCAATTTTGTCGCGCTGGAAGCCGCCGACGCGACGATCGGGATAACGGACTTCTTCACGCGGCTCTTCGTTGGTCGGTTCGACCGGCGCGGATGGCGGACGGAGTTGTCCCGATGAACCAGCATTCGCGCGGGAATTATCTTTGCGTGCGTCTTCCGTCGCGGAGGCTTTGATGCTGTCCACTGTGCGTTCCACCGGCAATTCGGCCTCGACGGGTGCGGGCTGGGATTTTTCGACCGGTGCGGCGACAGGTTCAAACATCGGCTCTGGCGTAGCGGGTGCAGCCGCTTCGGGCGCGTCGGTGGCGACGGCTTTCGCCGGCTTGCGCGGGACTTTTTCTTTTTTTACAGAAATGACTTTTGCCATATAAATTTTTGGTTAAGTGACCGGAGACTCCATTGGCAACCGGCAATGCTTCAGGATTTTGTGTCCCGCATTGGACGGGCTGCGTCAGGAAAAGTTCAATTTTGGATTTACTGACCGACGGGATTTTTATCCTTAAATCGGCAAGGGGAATTTCGCAGTCAACGAGAGACAGCATCGCGCACCCAGCAGTTTAAGTCAAACCTGTTTTTCCAGACTCGGACGTAAATTCTAGTAAGGGAAATAAAAAACCCACGGCGTGAACCGTGGGTTTAGTGAGGATTTCTTCAGCCCTGCGGCCGGATTTTTTTCCAGAGCCAGCCGAGCGGATCGTAGTATTCGTCCACCACGCGTTCCTTCAGCGGAATAATCGCGTTATCCGTGATGGTGATGTGTTCAGGGCAAACCTTCGTGCAGCACTTAGTGATGTTGCAGAAGCCGATGCCTTGCGCTTGCTTGAGGTCAGCCAAACGGTCTTCGGTATCGAGCGGGTGCATCTCCAGCGCGGCGGTGTAAACTAGGAAGCGTGGGCCGATAAATTCATCATGCTTGTGATGGTCGCGTAAAACGTGGCAGACGTCCTGGCAGAGAAAACATTCGATGCACTTGCGAAATTCCTGCACGCGATCCACGTCTTGCTGCTGCATCCGCCACGTGCCGTCCTCGCAGTCGGGCTTGCGCGGATTGAATTTCTTGATCTTGGTTTTGACGCGGAAGTTCCACGAAACATCGGTCGCCAAATCACGGATGCTCGGGAAGGCGCGCATCGGTTCGACGGTGATCGGCTTGGTGATGTCGAGCGTATCCATGCGCGTCATGCACATGAGCTTCGGCATGCCGTTGATTTCGGCGGAGCAGGAGCCGCATTTGCCGGCTTTGCAATTCCAGCGGCACGCGAGGTCGTTCGCCTGCGTGGCTTGGATCTTGTGGATGACGTCGAGCACCACGAGACCTTCGGTAATCTCGGTTTTGTATTCGACGAACTTGCCGCCGGTTGCGTCGCCGCGCCAGATTCGGAATGTGACTTCTTTGTTCATTTCATCTCCTCGATGACTTGTTTCAAATCTTCACGCATCGCGGGGATTGGTTCGCGACGCAGTTTCATGGAGCCGTCAGCGGCTTTGGAAATAACGTTGTTGTATTTCTGCGCTTCGGGATCTTTGTTCGGGAAATCCTCCCGGAAATGGCCGCCGCGGCTTTCTTTACGATCAAGCGAGCACAACGTGATGGCTTCGGCGACCGTGAGCAGATGTTTGAGGTCAATCGCCGTGTGCCAGCCGGGGTTGTATTCCAAGTGGCCTTGCACAGCGACTTTCGTGGCACGGCCCTTGAGCTTCTGGATGCCGTCGAGGGCGAATTCCATTTCGTTCTGCAAACGCACGATGCCGACATTCGCCTGCATCATGTTCTGCAAATCGTATTGCACCTGATACGGACCTTCGTTGCCCGCCGGACGGCCGAACGGTTCCGTCGCTTCTTTGTAAGCGGCTTCGACTTGGGCGTCGTTAATCTCGCCAGCGGAATTTTCCTTCGCGTATTTCGCGGCGTATTCACCGGCGCGCTTACCGAAGACGATCAGGTCAGAAAGGGAATTACCGCCGAGACGATTCGCGCCGTGTAAGCCAGCGGCGCATTCGCCGGCGGCAAACAAGCCGGGCAAATTCGTCGCCTGCGTTTCGCCGTTCACGCGGATGCCGCCCATCGCGTAATGCGTGGTCGGACCAATTTCCATCGGTTCCTTGGTGATGTCGAGATTCGCGAGCTGCATGAACTGATGATACATCGAGGGCAACTTGCGCTTGATGTGTTCGGGCGCGTTCGGAATTTTTTCTTTGATCCACGAGATATCGAGGAACACGCCGCCGTGCGGGCTGCCGCGGCCGGCTTTCACTTCGCGATTGATGCAGCGCGCAACGTGATCGCGCGTGAGCAATTCCGGCGGACGCTTGGCGGTCTTGTCGTTCTGCGTATAGCGCCAGCCTTCCTCGGGATCCATCGAGGTCTGCGATTTGTAATTGTCCGGAATGTCGTCATACATGAAGCGCTTGCCGTCTTTGTTGCGCAACACGCCACCTTCACCGCGAACCGACTCGGTGACCAAAATTCCTTTCACGCTCGGCGGCCAGATCATGCCGGTGGGATGGAATTGAATGAATTCCATGTCGAGCAATTCTGCGCCCGCATGATACGCGAGGGAAACGCCGTCGCCGGTGCCTTCCCAGGAATTGCTGGTCACCGCATACGCGCGGCCTAAACCGCCGGTGCAGATGACCACGGCCTTCGCTTTGAAAATACGGAAACGTCCGCGTTCGCGATCGTAACCAAACGCACCCACCACGCGCGGACCGTCCTGCAGCAGTGATACAATGGTGTATTCCATGTGCACCGTGATGCCCTGATGAATGCCGTGATCTTGGAGGGTGCGAATCAATTCCAGACCCGTGCGGTCACCGACGTGCGCCAAGCGCGGATAACGATGGCCACCGAAATTGCGTTGAGAAATTTTACCTTCTTTCGTGCGATCAAAAACCGCGCCCCACGCTTCGAGTTCGTGAACGCGTTGCGGGGCTTCCTTAGCGTGCAGTTCAGCCATGCGCCAGTTGTTGACGTATTGACCACCGCGCATCGTGTCGGCGAAGTGAACCTTCCAGCCATCGCGGTCGTCCACATTTCCCATCGCTGCGGCCATGCCGCCTTCGGCCATAACTGTGTGGGCTTTGCCGAGCAGTGATTTGCAGATCAGTCCAACTTTAACACCGGCTGCCGATGCTTCGATCGCCGCGCGCAAACCAGCGCCGCCCGCACCGATGACGAGGACGTCGTATTCGTGAGTTTCGTAATTAGTAGCCACAAAAGTAATTCGGTTCGGAGTTTAGAGTTTGAAGAAAACGAAGTCGTTGATATGTCCCGTTGCGCAGAGGCGGATGTAAACATCGGTGAAACCAACCCAGAACAAGCTGATCCAAGCCCACATCATGTGTTTCCGGTTGAGGCAGCTGACGCAGTTGTAAGCCTTGCCGCAGGTTGGCGCTTTGGATTTGGAATCCAGAAAGCCGCCAATCAGATGCCGCAGGGAATGGCAGCCAAAGGTATAGAGGCCGAGGAAAACTGCGTTGAGCGTCATGATGATTGTTCCCACGCCGATACCGAAATGTTCTTTGCCTGCTGCATCGGTGAACCACATACCCAACCAGGCATCATAGGCGAGAATCACAATAAACACGGCCGCCACATAAAACATATAGCGATGAACATTTTGGATGATCAACGGAAAGTATTTTTCACCAAGATAAGATTTGCGTGATTCGCCCACGGCGCAGTTAATCGGATCGGCCCAGAACGATTTGTAATACGCACCGCGATAATAATAGCAGGTGAAACGGAAACCAGCCGGCGCCCAAAGAATCAAGAAGGCCGGAGAAAACGGCGCCCAGCTTGGCCACCAAGACGGCAGTTTGCCGATGGCGTGCGGCGAAATCCCCCAAAATTCCGGCGAGTAAAACGGTGAGAGATAATTCGCACCATGGCCGCCATACCAGTAACTCGGGATGCCGGTCTTCATGTCGCCCACACCTTGGAACGCGGCCCAGGTGGAATAGATGATGAAAGCGGAAAATCCGAGAAAAACCACGAGCGGTTGAAGCCACCACGCATCGGGACGGGTCGTGGCGCCGAACGGGCGTTGCTTGGGCAGTGTGTCAGCGTAATCCATATCAGGGAAAATAGTAGTTGGGATTCTCCAAACGTCAACGCGCCAACAGGGTGACTAAGGAAGAATTAGCCGCGCTTTCAATCTACTTGCCGCATTCTTATCTCAATGTTTTGGGCGCCGTCCATTCATTCAGGCCGCGCTCGGCAGAATTGGTTGGTAAAACCCCCAATTGTTCCAGTGCCTCGCCAACCAGATAAAGCGAACCAGTGATTGTGACGAAACGTTCGTCTTTGCTGGCGATTAGTGCATCTGAAAGATTGCTGCAAATTATGATTTCCGCTGCTGGATTTGCGGAACGAAAGGCCGTCGCTAGTTCGTGCGGGTCTGCCGTGCGGGCACTAGCGACGGGCACGGTAAAAATTTTTGTGGCCAGCGGTGCGAGCAGGCGACAAATATCCGACCAATTCTTGTCCGCCAGCGCGCCAAAAACGAGCGTGAGTTGTGCGCCGGGGAAATTATTTTCTAAGGTAGCCCGCAACATTTTTGCGCCCGCAAGGTTATGCGCCCCATCGAGTAAAATTTTTCCGCCGTTCGTTTTTTGAATTAACTGCAAACGTCCCGGCCAGTTTGTGGTTGCCAGTCCTTGTCGGATTTGCACTTCAGTAACTGGGTTTTGTTTCTGCAAAATCTCAACCGTAGCGAGCGCAAGCGCGGCATTTTCTTTTTGATGTTCGCCCAAAAGCGATAATTCCCATTTCTGAATTCCTAATCCTGAATCTACTTTCGTCAGGGGCGCACTTTTCTCCCGCGCTACTTTTTCGATGATAGCGAGCGCGGATGGTTCATCCGTCGCCGTCACCACGGGAATTCCGGTTTTGATGATGCCCGCTTTTTCTCCCGCAATTTTTTCCAACGTATCACCGAGCCACTGCGTGTGGTCGAATCCGATGTTCGTGATGACGCTGGCTAGTGGTGTGACAATGTTCGTGGCGTCGAGGCGTCCACCGAGGCCCGTTTCCCAAATCACCAGATCACATTTTTGTTCCGCAAAAAATTTGAGCGCGATGACTGTAACGACCTCAAATAACGTCAGGTGATTGTCGGTAGGAAATTGTTTAAGCAGCGGCTGAATTTCGGCAACGAGCCGAACGAGGTCGGCTTCAGGAATCAACTGCCGGTTGACTTGGATCCGTTCGCGAAAAGAAACCAAATGTGGCGAGGTGAACAGCCCGACGCGCAAGCCAGCCGCGCGATAAATGCTTTCCAGCATTGCGCAAGTTGAGCCTTTGCCATTCGTCCCAGCAACATGGATGAAACGAAGTTTTTCCTGCGGATTGCCCGTGAGCGCGGCTAGTTTGCGCGTGTTCTCCAGCCCGAAATTTGCGCCGAAAAGTTGCAGGCCATAAAGAAATTCAAGCGCGGCGGCGTAGCCCAGAATTTCTGCATTCTTCATGCGACCTTCATCCTTCTGCTAAATCGGCTTGTGATGGATGTATTGATGTGCGGCGGCGATGAAACCTTTGAACAGCGGGTGCGGCTGGTGCGGCTTGCTCAAAAATTCTGGGTGAAATTGGCTCGCGATGTAGAATGGATGATCTTTGAGTTCGATGACCTCAACGAGTTTACCGTCCGGCGACGTGCCGCTGAAAACAAAGCCGGCTTTTTCAAATTTTTCGCGGTAATTATTGTTGAACTCGTAACGATGACGGTGGCGTTCGTGGATGACGAACGAACCATAAAGTTGTCCTGCGATTGAGCCGACGACGAGTTGACACGGCTGCGCACCGAGGCGCATCGTGCCGCCTTTTTTTGTCACCTTACGCTGCGCATCAAGCAAGGCGATGACCGGATGCGGTGAGTTTTCGTCAAACTCCGTCGAGTGCGCTTTCTCCAACTTCAGAACGTTGCGGGCAAATTCAATCGTGGCAATCTGCATTCCCAAGCAAAGCCCGAGATATGGGATTTTATTTTCACGCGCGTATTTCGCCGCGAGGATTTTTCCTTCGATGCCGCGTTCGCCGAATCCGCCTGGCACCAAAATGCCGCCAAGTCCGTGCAGCATTTTGTCCGCGCCAAATTTTTCAATTTCTTCCGCGTCCACCTGCACGATTTCCACGCCACAATCGTTGCCGATGCCGCCGTGGATGATTGATTCGTAAACCGATTTGTAGGCGTCCTGCAGGCCGATGTATTTGCCGACGACGCCTACGCGCACGCGGTGCTGCGGCGCGATGAGTTTGCGGATGATTTCCTGCCAATGCGCCATGTTCGGCGCGGGCGTGGTGAGATGCAGCAAGCGGCAGACAAGATCGTCCATGCGCTCGCGTTGCAACATCAGCGGCATTTCATAAATACTGTGGTCAACGTCCTTCGCCTCGATGACGGCCTCGACCGGCACGTTACAAAACATCGAAATTTTCTGGCGCAATTCCTTGTCCAGCGGCTTCTCGCAACGGCACGCGATGATGTGCGGCGCGATACCGATTTCGCGTAGCTTCGCGACGGATTGCTGCGTCGGTTTGGTTTTTAATTCGCCTGCCGCCTTGATGAACGGAACGTAGGTGACGTGAATAAAAATCGCGTTGTTGTAGCCAACTTCCAGGGCAAATTCACGGATGGCTTCGAGGAATGGCAAACCTTCAATGTCGCCGGTCGTGCCGCCGATTTCGGTAATGATGACGTCTGCCTTGGATTTTTCGGCGAGCTGATGGATGCGGTTTTTGATCTCGTCCGTGACGTGCGGAATCACCTGCACGGTCTTGCCGAGATAAACACCTTCGCGCTCGTTGTTCAGCACCTTTTGGTAAACCTGACCGCTCGTCAAATTATTCATCCGCGAAAGTTTTGTGCTAGTGAAACGTTCGTAGTGGCCCAAGTCCAAATCCGTTTCCGCGCCGTCATCGAGCACGTAAACTTCGCCGTGTTGATACGGCGACATCGTGCCGGGGTCCACGTTGAGATACGGGTCGAACTTTTGCAGCGCGACTTTGAGGCCGCGATTTTCGAGCAGCGTGCCGAGCGCGGCTGCGGTCAGACCTTTGCCGAGCGAACTCACCACACCGCCAGTTACGAATATGAATTTCATTTCAAAAATTGTTCCACACGTTTCACGTCTTCCGGCATATCCACGCCGATGCTGTCGTAATCCACTTTCACGACGGCGATTTGAATTCCGTTTTCCAGCGCGCGCAATTGTTCCAGCTTCTCCGCGTTTTCCAACGGCGACACCGGGAATTTCACCAGCCGCAACAGCGTCTCGCGCCGATAACCGTAAATGCCCAGATGCTTCAAAAAAGGAAACGCCGCCAACTGCTCGTTGCTCGGACGGTTGGCGGCATCACGCAGATACGGAATCGTGCGCCGCGAAAAATATAACGCGCGACCAGCGGCGTTGACAACGACTTTTACGACATTCGGATTGTCGAGTTCGGAAATGTGCTTGATTTGTGTCGCCGCAGTGGACATTTCGTTTTGGGACAACGCATTCGCTACGGCATCCACAACGTTCGGATCAATCAAAGGTTCGTCGCCTTGAATATTCACGACCGCGTCGCCGCCACAGCGCTCGGCAACTTCCGCGATGCGATCGCTGCCGCTCGGATGTTCCGGGCGCGTCATCTCCACGCGGCAAAAATTCTGCGCCACTTCCCAAATGCGCGTGTCATCCGTGGCCACGATGATTTCCGAAAGTGATTTTGCCTTTTGGCATTGCTCGACGACGTGCTGGATGAGCGGTTTGCCCGCGATGAGCGCGAGCGGCTTGCCGGGAAACCGTGTGGAGGCGTAGCGCGCGGGAATGATGCCAAGAATTTTCACGCGCCGAGTTTAGTCGAAGTTGGCGTGCGGATGAAACACAGATTTTCTGCGTGCAACGGAATTGCCTTTGGCAGTGACAGTCTTATGCTGTTATCAGCGTATGAAAAAAAGCAAAAGTAAAGCTGCTGATCCCAAGTTGAAATTGCAGATCGCAGAACTCATCAAAGCCAAAGGTGGCGGTGCGAACGAAGCCGAAGTGGCCGACATCATCGAGAACGCGCTTAAGTTGCTGACGGACGTGAAAGATTCCGGTGACGTGCGTGTCATTCAGACGGCGATTCGCGAATTGCGCTACGCTTTTCGACTCTTCGCGCCGTATGCGGAAAAACGGAAAGTGACCATTTTTGGTTCCGCCCGCACGCAGCCGAGCAAGCCGGAATATCAGCAGGCGCTGGAGTTCGGCCAGAAGATGGCTGCCGCGGGATTCATGGTAATCACTGGTGCGGGTGGCGGCATCATGCAGGCTGGCCACGAAGGTGCCGGTTCGGAAAATAGTTTCGGCGCAAACATCCGTCTGCCGTGGGAGCAAAGCGCCAACCCGGTTATTTTGCAGGACAAAAAACTCGTCACCTTCAAATATTTTTTCACGCGCAAATTGATTTTCATCCGGCACAGCGATGCGATTGCGTTGTTCCCCGGCGGTTTCGGCACGATGGATGAAGGTTACGAAGCGCTCACGCTCATGCAGACCGGCAAGAGCCAGCTCATGCCGCTCGTGCTCGTCGATAAACCCGGCGGCACTTATTGGAAGACGTGGGACAAAAACATCCGCGAACATCTCTTGCGGGACAAATTGATTTCGCCCGACGACCTCAACCTTTATCAAATCACTGATAGCGCAGACGAAGCGGTAAAAATCATTACGCGCTTCTATCGCAATTTTCATTCGACGCGTTGGGTCAAAGACGCGCTCGTCATCCGGCTCAAGCACGTGCCGAGTGAATCCGCCATTGCCGCGATGAACGAGGATTTCGCCGACATCATCAACGGCGCGCCGATAAAAATTATTCCGCCCACGCCCGAGGAAATTGCCGACACCGCGCATCTTCATCTGCCGCGCATCGCGTTCGGTTTTAACCGCAAGGGCTACGGCCGGCTGCGGCAGTTGATTGACGTGCTGAACGGGCTGTAAATTTTGTCGCGTGCAGGGCGCGCAGACAGCGAAGTCCGTTCCACCATTTCAATGAATCAAGCCACTGCGCCGTTGGAGAATTTCCCCGCGACGAACGCCTTTGCCGCCGCGAAATCCTAAACCATTTTTTCGCGCAACGTCTCGTCGCGCGCCTGTTCCTAAACTTTCTTTTCGCGGAACTGCCAATCACGGGCACAATCCTAAACCTCTTTTTCGCGGAACGACTCGTCCGCTGCGTAGTCCTAAACTTCTTTTTCGCGGAACGTGTCATCCGACGCGTATTCCTAAACAACTTCTTCGCGCAATTGGCTTGCCGACGCGGCGAATTGCGGCAAATTGCAGGGAAATGAGCGATTCCAGTCCAAAAACATCTGATAATCTGTCCGTCAATCCCGTTGACGGTCTGCCGCAGCTTGATCCGGTGGCCGCGATGTTCGCCTTGGGTAGCGAGTTCCGTTGGCCGATTATCCAAATGCTGGCCGATGGCCGCGAGATGAGCATCACCGAGGGCGCGAACGCGGCCGGCTGCACGGTGGTAAATTTCAGCAAGCACCTCGGCGTGATGCTCAAGGGCGGCATCGTGGAATGCAAGCGGGGAGCCGACCGGCGGCAGACGATTTTCTACGTCCCCGCCGCGCGCCGGCCGGTGCCAGGCGTGATTGACTACGGCTTCTGCAAAATTGACTTGCGGCAGGTGTGAAATTTGTTTGACGCTCGCCCTCACCTGTGTCCTCTCCCCCGGGAGAGGATTTTGCCCGGCCCGCTTTCAGTGATTCGATTGATTGTTCGGCCAAACCCAACGCTGGTTATACCACAGGCGCGGCGAACGGTTCTCCCTCTCCGCCAACGGGAGTTGGGGGAGAGGGCCGGGGTGAGGTGGCGGGTGAAACAAATTATTTGGTGGCCGTGCGCAAGCACCCAAAGGCGGTTTGAGGTGGACGAACGAGCCAAAAGGGTGTTTGAATTATTATCGTGAATAAAAACAGCGAACGCAAAGACCTCAACGCCCTGTTAGAATGCCTCTTTAAGGCGGAGCATTTTGCGCCGGATTTGGTAGTTGAATCTGAAAAACCAGACTTCATTATTGAGCACCAAGGTCGAAAGATAGGAATCGAAACAACACGGGCAGTTGCAGAGGAATTTGTGCGAGCGTTTAAGGTTCAAGCAGCCAAACATCCGTTACTTTGGATGAATATTTCGAATTTAAAAAATCGGAGCACCAGACGATCAAATAAAGATTTAGAAAACAGTATGGGAAGCAATGGGCTCCTACAACCTTGGAGGCAAACAGTAATTGTGTTAGAGGAGCGGAAACAAAAGATTTCTAAAGTTCTTAATTCGAAACGCCAGAAATTGAACCAAAAGGATTTTCAGAGATTTGACGAAAACTGGTTACATATTTATGACTACCCACCTCTTCCGGATTACGAATGTGACCTTGAAATAATGGTGGAACACATCGGAAATCTTTTGAGTGAACCAACAATTTATACAAAAGATTTCGACTGCGTTTTTATTCATTCCGGCAAATTTTTATTTCGTTGGCGAAATGGGGCGTTAGAATTGTGTGTTGGCAGCAATTAATTCATATTACTTAAAATGAAAAATACTGGGTTCATTTTTAGATTCCTGTGGTTGCTCATTATCTTGGCATTGCAAGGGTGTGGCGAAAAAACTGGCGCAATTTCTTCTGAAAAAACCTCTGGCATGGAGCCGGACACCAACCCGGCAATTCGTATTTTTAATGAGACCAAAGCACTTGCAGAACGCGGCGACGCCAAAGCTCAATTTTATCTAGGCAATTGCTATGCAAAAGGTGACGTAGTGGCAACAAATTACGAGGAAGCTATAAAGTGGTATCGTAAAGCTTCTGAGCAAAACCACCCAGAAGCGCAATGCAAATTGGGAAACTGTTACGAATATGGCATCGGCACGGAAACAGATGGAGCGGAGGCTCTGAAGTGGTATCGCAAAGCTGCTGATCAAAATGTTGCCGATGCACAATATTCCTTGGGGGTAATTTACTCAACTAGCTACTCGACTGTTAATATTAAAGATGTATTGAAAGATGATGCAGAAGCAGCAAAGTGGTTTAAAAAAGCTTTTGAATTGTATAACAAAGCCGCCGAGCAGGGCGATGCAGATTCAGAAACAAGGCTTAGTTGGATGTATTTTAAGGGGGAAGGAATCGCACAGAATAATGACTTGGCTGTAAAATGGCTCAGGAAAGCCGCTGAACAAGGGGATGCCAAAAAACAAGGTTATGTAGGCTTCCAATTTTATAATGGCTTTGGAGTGCCTCAAGACTATGTTGAAGCCGCAAAATGGTATCGCAAAGCGGCTGAACGCGGTGATGTAGATTCCCAAATGAATTTGAGCCTTCGCTATTACTCCGGAGAAGGTGTGCCAAAGGATTTTTGTGAAGCTGCAAAATGGTGTCGAATGGCTGCTGAAAAAGGAGATGCCATGGCACAAGATACGCTTGGTCAAAATTATTCGATTGGGCAGGGAGTGCCAATGGACTTTGCTGAAGCAGCAAAATGGTTTCGCAAGGCTGCTGAACAAGGTGATGCAGAAGGCCAAATCCATTTAGGTAGGTGTTATTTCGACGGGAAAGGTGTCCCCAGAGACTATGTTGAAGCTTACAAATGGTTCAATCTTGCTTCCGCGTCTAGTGCCTCAACACCAGTTGAAGTAGTGGCTTCCTATCAGAATGAACAAGCTAAAGAATATCTTAAAGCTTTGGAGAAGATGATGACGCCAGAGCAAATCGCAGAAGGTCAACACCGGTCATCTGCATTTATTGCGCGAGCTGGCACATCAAATTCAGGTTCTGATAACTCATCTGCCTCTGAAAACCCAACAGCCAGCGGCACGGGCTTTTTCATCACGAACGATGGCTATTTGATTTCCAATTATCATGTGGTCAAGGATGCGGCCAAAGTGCGTTTGCTCACGAGCGCCGGTTTGATTGACGCCACGGTGGTGAAGGTGGATGCGGCAAACGATTTGGCGTTGTTGAAAGCAACCGGAAAGTTTTCCCCATTGCCCATTGCCGCCAGCCGCCCGGTAAAGCTCGGAGCCACGGTCGCCACGGTGGGTTTTCCCGATACCGGGCTGCAAGGATTTTCGCCCAAGCTGGCCAAGGGAGAAATCGGGTCGCTGGCGGGCGCAGCGGATGACCCGCGCTATTTCCAGATCAGCGTGCCGGTGCAGCACGGCAATTCCGGCGGTGCGCTGGTAGATGTGCGCGGCAATGTGGTCGGCATCGTGGCCGCCCGGCTCGGTGTCGAGATCGGCAAGGCCGTCACCAGCGATGAGTTGCCGGAGAATGTAAACTACGCGGTGAAGAGCAGTTTGCTCTTGAGCTTCCTGGAATCCGAGCCGGACGTGGCGAGCAAAATCAAAGAGCCGAATACGAAGGATGAACCTTTCGAGGACGTGGTGAAGTCGGCGCAAGACGCGGCGGTCTTGGTGCTCGTGTATTGATCGGTAGGGCGGTCGCTGCCGCGCCGCCCATTATTGATGGCTGACCAGCAGGTCAGCCCTACCTTTTGCGTATTTGGTGGCTTGCGCGGTTTATCCCGCCGCCAGCTTCAACAACCTTTCCGCCTGCGCCTTCGTCAGCGGCGTGACGGACAGGCGGGATTGTTTCACCAGCGGCATTTCCTTGAGCACAGAATCAGTCTTGATAGTTTCCAGCGACACCGGATTTTTCAACGGCTTGACCGGCTCCAAATCCACGCACGACCAATCACCTTCTTCGGCAGTCGCATCCGGATAAAATTCATTTGCCACGCGCGCGAGGCCGACAATTTGTTTATCGCTCACGCTATGATAAAAGAAAACGGCATCGCCCTTTTTCATCGCCCGTAGATTATTCCGCGCCTGAAAATTGCGCACGCCCGTCCAAGCCGTTTTGCCGTCCTTGACGAGTTGTGCCCACGCGTAAGCTTCCGGTTCCGATTTCACGAGCCAATATTCCATAAAGATTTACGATTGATGAATTACGATTTACGATTGCGATGTGAGTTTCACCGAAAACCTTGATTCAATTCAACAACGGATTGCGGTTGCGTGCATTCGCGCGGGGCGCGACGTGAACAGCGTCACGTTGCTCGCCGTTTCCAAGTCGCATCCGCCGGAAACCATCCGCGCAGCCGTAGAGTGCGGACAGATTCATTTTGGCGAAAATAAAATCCAGGAAGCTAAGGCGAAAATTCCGCTGTGTCCCGGCAAAGCGCGCTGGCAATTTATAGGCCATTTGCAATCCAACAAAGTGCGCGACGCCGTAGAACTTTTTGAAATGATTCAGGGCGTGGACAGCCTCGCCATTGCGCAGGAAATTTCCAAACGTGCCGTGCAAGCCGGTAAGACAATGCCGATATTGATTGAAGTAAATGTCGCCGGCGAAGCGAGCAAGTTCGGCTACGCGCCGGAAAAACTATTGGCCGAACTGAACGAGTTGAACTCGTTGCCGAAAATTGAAATCCACGGACTGATGGCGATTCCGCCGTTCGCACCGGTGGCGGAAAAGGCGCGGCCATATTTCAAAAAACTCCGCGAATTGAAGGTTGAATGTGAAAATATTCTGGGCGCCCCGTTGCCACATTTGAGCATGGGGATGAGCGGCGATTTTGAAGTAGCGATCGAAGAAGGCGCGACAATCGTGCGCGTCGGCACCGCATTGTTCGGCGAGCGCTTGAGCAGTTTGCGCCGGGCGACGGAGTGAAAATTATTGGTCCCGCACCGTATCGCCGACTTGCGCTTCGCCAGAGGTGATGTCGGCCACGGTATTATTATCCTGCTGCGGTCCGGTCACGCGGACTTCTGCCACTTTCAGTCCGTCTCGATATAGAAAAAGAGTCTGCTCCAACTTCGGCATCAGGCTTGCCGGAAAACTCAATACAACAAAGCGTCCGATGGTGTTGACGGAAATGACTTTGGCCGCGAGTGAGTAATTGGGGGTAACAATCGGCGCGGTCGCGGTGGCGTTTTTGGAGGGATGTGGCGCTTGCGGTAGCCAAGCGCAGCCGCTAGTCGCGAGCGTCAGCAGCAAAGCAAAAACAGGAACGGAAATTTTCATTTTTATCGCGTTCAAATTCATGGCTGACATTCTCCAATCCCGCCGGAGAAATCAAGCCGGAGCAAATCAAATTTTAATGCAGCCGTCTTCCGCAGGAAGGTCAGCGAGTAACTGTGCTGCTGTTTTATTCTGTTCGGGCAAAACCAGGTTTGGCGCGATTTCGCACAATGGTTGCAACACAAAACGGCGTTGGTGAGCGCGTGGGTGCGGCAAAATTAAGTGTGGCGCTTGGCGGGTTTCGTTGCCGAACGCAATCAGATCCAGATCCAGAGGTCGCGGCTCATTGAGAATTCTTTTAGTCGTGCGGCCAAAGTCTTTTTCCAAAGTTTGTAATTTTTCCAGTAAGGATTCCGGCGTCTCGCCCGCGCGCGGACTTAAAGCGACCATGGCGTTCAAAAATTTTGGCGAGTTCGGCGGACAATCAACCGGCGAAGTTTGCCAGAGCGATGATTTTAAAATTGGTGCGGTGGAAAAAATCTGCAATTGCGCCATCGCGTCCAAAATAATTTTTTGCGAATCGCCAAGGTTGGAACCGAGCGCGATGAAGGCTTGAGATGGTGGGTTATGGATGATGGATGATTGCATCAACATTCGAGCCATTTCAGGCTGTTGGGCAGTTCTTGTGCTGCATATTCAATGTGAAGCACACGTCGATGTTTTGGATTTTCCGACGGTGTGGATGAATGCAAAAGTAGCGGGCGCATGAAAAGAGCGTCACCTCTTGCCGCCTTGCAAACGACGGGTTGGTTGTCATTTGCCCATTTTGAAATGCTCGGCGCATCCAGTTTGCCGTGACGATGTGATTTTGCAATTACCTTTAAAGCACCATTGCTAGAATCGCAATCATCAAGGTGCAATCGCAGAGTTATCATGTTTTCCAAAACTTCTCGCGGTGGATGCACATGTATCACTCCGTCCTTGTTTGACCAGCCAGTGAAGCCTGTCGTATCAATCTGTTCAACGACGGCAATCGCCAAATCCTGATGCCACGGCACCAGCCAGTTTGCTTCGGGATTTTTATCAAAGAAAATGGCGCGGACAGGAAACATCTGCAAACCACTAAATCCTTTCAGTGCTGAAAGTAAATTTTGCGATTTGGAGAACGCTGAAACGTGCCGGTTAGTGTGGAGTAAATTTCTGACCCCACCGATTTTACTCTTTGCCGATTTTTGTTGTTGCTCGAAAAGCGGCGTTAATTCCGCCGCCAGTAAATCGCATTCATTGGGTTCAACCAGTGATTTGACGATTTGAAATCCATCCCGCTCGAACTGGCCGAAGCCATTTAATTCTGAATTCTGAATTCTGAATTCTGAATTCATTTCAACCCCAACACGTCCTGCATGTCGTAAAGACCGGCTGGCTGCTCCACGAGCCATTGCGCAGCTCGCAAAGCGCCGTTCGCAAACGTGTCGCGGCTCGACGCCTTGTGCGTGAGTTCTACGCGCTCGCCATTATTGGCGAAAATCACGGTGTGATCGCCCACGACATCGCCGCCACGTATGGCGTGGATGCCGATTTCACTTTGCGTGCGTTCGCCAACGATGCCTTTGCGTCCGTGGCGCAACGTTTCTTCGAGTTGCAGCTTGCGAACCTCGGACAAAATTTCCAGCAAAGTTGTCGCGGTTCCGCTCGGTGCATCTTTCTTGAGGCGATGGTGCATCTCGACGACTTCGAGGTCGAAGTTTGGGCCAAGAATTTCCGCCGCCTTGCGGGTGAGCCAGAAGAGCGTGTTGACGCCCGTGGAAAAATTCGTGGCGATGACCATCGGAATCTGTGCTTTGAGCGCGACAATTTTATTTTTTTCTTCCGCGCTGTGGCCGGTGGTGCCGATGACAATGGCTTTTTTATTTTTTGCGCACAGTTCAGCAACGCCAAGCGTGGCGTTGTGGAAACTGAAATCAATTACGACATCGGTCTTGCCGATGATGGCCGCGAGATCGTCGCCCTGGTCAACGGTGCCAACGACTTCGAGTTCGGGAATGCGCGCGGCGCAAGTGAGAAGCGCTTGTCCCATGCGACCTTTGCTGCCGGTGATGATTATCTTTGTCATTTTATTTTGGCCACAGAGTCACAGAGAACACAGAGATTTTACAAATCAATTTTCCTCTGTGCACTCTGCGTCTCTGTGGCAAAACCTTATTTCAAAACGCCAGACGCTTTCATTGCCGCTTTAAGTGTGACGCGACTGGCCGCACTCAATTGCACGAGCGGCAGGCGGTATTCTTCGTCAATCAAACCGAGTATCGCCAGCGCGGCTTTGACGGGAACCGGATTTGTCTCGACGAACAAATCCTTGAAGAGCGGATACATTTTTTGATGAATCTGCAATGCTTTCTTGGTGTCGCCAGTGGCGTAAGCGCGAACCATTGTGGAAACTTCGCGCGGGGCGACGTTGGACGCGACGCTGATGACGCCTTGCGCGCCGACGGCCATGAAGGGCAGGGTGAGCGAATCATCGCCGGACAGGATTTCAAATTTATTTCCGAGCGCAGCGCGGAGTTGGGAAACGCGGTCGGCATTACCGCCGGCTTCTTTGATGCCAACAATATTTTTGCAATCGGCTGCGAGGCGTTTCACGGTCGACACGGCAATCTCGATGCCGCAGCGGCCGGGAATGCTGTAAAGAATGATGGGCAACTTGGTATTCCGCGCGATGGCCTTGAAATGTTGATACAAACCTTCCTGCGTGGGCTTGTTGTAATACGGCGCGACTTGCAGCGAACCATCCGCGCCTACGCCTTCGGCCGCTTTGGTGAGGACGATGGCTTCGCTGGTGGAATTTGCGCCGGTGCCGGCGAGAATTTTGATTTTTCCCGCCGCAAATTTTACGCACAGTTCGATGATGCGGATGTGTTCGTCCAGATCCACCGTGGGGGATTCGCCGGTGGTGCCGACGGGCACGATGCCTTCCACGCCGCCTTGAATCTGCTTTTTGACGAGGCGCGCGAGGGCGGCTTCATCGAGTTGGCCATTCTTGAACGGGGTGACAATCGCAGTATAAGTGCCGGTGAACATAAATTAATTCAGACAGTCAGGCTTGCAGAAAAACGACGTTTTGGCGAGCGGGAATTTTATTTGCAGCGGCTGGTTGAAATAAAAAAACCGCCCGGCCAATGCTGGTCGGGCGGAAAAGTGTTTGGTTTTGAATTAATGGTTCAGCCGATTTTCCACGGCGCACGATAATTGCGCGTCAGGAGCTTGCTAGCTTCGGCATCGCCGATGATGGTTTCGGTCGCGTTGTCCCAATTGATTTTGCGGCCAGTCAACATGGAGATGAGTCCGAGGTGGCCGGGAATCGCCGAGTGATGCGCCGTTTCGACGGGCGTGATGGTAGGTTTGCGCGACTTGACGCAGTCCAAAAAATTCCGCCAGTGGCCGGGCGATTCATACAACTTCACTTTGCGAAGTTCTTCGGCAAGCGACTTGCCTTTTTTCCAAGCCGGATTGGATGCGTCAAAGCCGCCGCGATCCACCCAGACCCAGCCGTCCGTGCCAATCCATTTGCAGCCGCTCTTGATGTCGGGGTAACCGCCGGCGATGGTCATCGTTATGTTCTGCGGATACTTGAGTTCGATGCGATATTTCGTGCAAGTATTCCACAACGCATCGGAAGCAGGAAATTCGCCGTGGCCTTCAATCTCCGACGGACCGGAATTATCAAAGCCCAAGCCCCAATGCGCGATGTCGCAGTGATGGCCGACCCAGTCCAACAACTGGCCGCCGCCGGTGTTGTAGTTCCAACGCCAATTCATGTGGACGCGCTGTTTGATGTAATCTTCCATGCGCGACGGCCCAATCCACATTTCATAATCCAGCTCCGGCGGCGGTGCCGTCACGGCAATCTTCCAAGCCTCCGAGCCGGGGCGAATCGTGGAAAGGTCGGTGATACCGAGGCTGGCAAGTTTGGCCACCAATTCTGGCTTCGTATGTTTAAAATCGGTGTGGCCGCTGGGCAAACCAACTTCGACGTGCGTGACTTGGCCGATGAGTCCGCTGCGAACGATTTCCGCCGCCTTGCGGAACACAGCTTGCGAACGCTGCCACGAACCGGTCTGCCAGATAATTTTATTTTTTTCCACGGCATGAACGATGGCCTGCTGTTCAGCAATCGTCTTCGCCAGCGGCTTTTCACCATAAATATCGAGCTTGTGATGCGCGGCTGCCGTCGCGACGAGTTCATGCCAGTGATCCGGCACCGCAATCATCACCGCGTCCAAATCCGCGTTCGCGAACATTTCGCGATAGTCATGATAGGCCTTGCAGTCATTATTCTGATAATGGTCATTGATGGTGCCCACCGCGCTGGCCAGAGCATTTTTGTCTAGGTCGCACGCGGCGACCACTTGGCAATCATCTTCCACCAAAAATGATTTGGTGTTACTCGGTCCTTGCATACCCCAACCAATGACGCCGAGATTAATGCGGTTAGACGGGCGCGTGCGCCGTGTTGAACCGGTGGCGCAGCCGGGTAGAATGAGAGGCAACGTGATGGCCGCTGCCGCTGTGGTGATAAAATGGCGACGGCTGATGCCGACAGATGTATTTTTCTTCATGGATGTTGCAGTTGATATATCCCATTCGCAGAGCGCCTGACGATAAAAAAGTTACAATTTTAACTACCGCATTTTGATCATCGCGCGTGGCGGAATGCCGAACACTGACTTGAACACGCGTGAAAAATGGAATTGGTTCGCAAATCCCGTTTCCTCCGCCACCTGCTTGACCATCGCTGCCGGCAATTGTAGCCGTTCTGCCGCGTGATTCATTTTCAAGCGCACCAGCAAACGATATGGCGACTGGTGGTCATACCGCTGGAACAATCGGCAAAGATAGGTATCATCCAAGTGGCATTCTTTCGCCACCTGTGCCACTGACCGCAGTCGCAAAAAATCCCGTTGAATATGTTCCCGACAATTCTGGTAGGTAGCAAATGCCAGTGTCTCCTGACCGGGTAAGGGCGCACGCGCATCGGCCACCTTCAATAATAATCCCTCGAGCAACCGAGCGCAGATCGCCTCCGTGCCGACAGTTCCACGCTGACCATTGCGGATGAGTTCATCAAACAATGGCATGATTTCGCCGGGTGGAAAAACCGACACAGCCGTGCCCGGCTTCAGTCCGGCAGTGGACAATATTTTGACGGATTGAACTCCAAAAAAATCTATAAAATACTTAATTAAAGTCTGCTTTGAATCTGTGGCGATATCGTGGGAAACACCCGGGCCATACGAAAAAACGCTGCCTGGCTGCAACTGATGTTTAATGCCGTTCAAAGTCAATCTTCCGTTGCCTGCTGCTACAAATTCAACCGAAAAAAATGGAAACGTCCGGCGGCCGATTGCGTAGTTGGCATCGCAATGTTCTACACCGCCGCAGACCACGCTTAGCTGCTCCTTGGCGGATGGCTTTAAGTTCAGGTAGAACCGCTTCGCCTGCGAAACCTGAGTAGAAAAAAAATCTGGATTGGATTCGTTAGGCTGAATCAGACGTTTCATAAAAAGTCATGGATGGATATGACTCATTCAGCATGGCTGCCGTCCGGTTGCGAAGGCAAGCGGATTATTCGTTGATCAAGCCGAAGGCGCTCCGGTCAATCCAGCCTGCTGCGCTGGCGGTGCGAATGTAGAAATAATTTCCGTGCGTTCGAATTTTTCGAGCGGGCTCGCCAACGTTCAAAGTGGAAATGATTTCGCCACCGCGTGTCGGGGTCAGGATTAGTGCGGAATTTTTTTTGAGCACAAAGCCGAGGTTGGTTCGGCTCACGACACCAAAGTTCGCCGTCAGGCTTGCTAGAAAAATTCCCAGACCGATGGCGGCTAAAGCCTGCAGCCAACTGGATTTTCTGCGCCGGAAAACCGGCGGCAACACTAACGCGCCAACGGCTAGCCACAAACTTGCGCCCGCAAGCCAAACCCAATCATTTGGTGGCAGCCACGTCGAGGAAGTTTCAAACCATTTCAATTGTGGTTCGTCCACTTGCGCCACGGCTCGCGCAAATTTCAAGTTTTGCGCGGCGCGTTGGTCGAACGGATCAATCCACCGTGCTTGTTCCCAGGCGAGAATCGCCGCGCCAGCGTGGCCGCGCTGCCATTCGGCGAGGCCGAGATTGACTAGCGTGCCGGATGCCGGTTGCACCTGCGCGGATTTTTCAAACGCTGCCGCAGCTTCGGGAAATTCTCCCGCACGGCTTAACGTAATACCCCGAGAAAAGGAATCATTCGTTGCCGCTTGGCTTGAATGAATAATCCAAAATGCTATCGCAAAAATGAAAAGCAAAACTCGCATCACAATTTTTCCTCCAATTTCATCAGCACGTTTTCCACGTCATCGGCTAGCGCGAGTAAACTTGCCTGTGTTTGTGATGTGAGCGCGAATCGCGCATCAGCTGCTGCAAACACCTCGCGAACGGTTTCCACTTCGGGTCCACTTTGTTCCGCGTTATCCAGTTGCGCGAGCACGTCAGCGCAGACGAGTGCGTGGGGATTTGCTGGATAATTTGGCGCGACGGCAATTTGCATTGCTACCACCGCATGGTGCGCGAAAGCGTCAGCATCGCTGCTGGCCGCGGCTTTTTTCAGTTTGAATTTTTCGCGACGTAAGGCGCGTCGCGCCAGGCGGCGGCGGACGATTTCGGGATGTGCTTCCAAAAAGCGGCGGCGACAATCCCAGCGCCACAATGCGAACAATGCGATTACCGGTGCAAGTTGAACGCAGATAAACCAGCCGTGGAGTTGAGTTGGTTTTAAACTGCCGACAGTTTTCCCTGGCGTCGTTGCGAGGTCGCTTAATTTAAGCGGCGCGGCGGATTTATTTTCGTCGTCGAACACTTGCAGTTGGATCGGCAAACCTTCGCCGATGACCGCGACGGGTAATGCGGGAATGGTCAGATCAATATATTTTTCCGACTGCGGATCAAAATAGCTGAATGGAATTGAGGGCGTTTCATGTATTTCATCCGTCAGCGGAATCAGCGTGAATCCGGTGGCGGGCGTTTTATCCGCGATGATTTGCCAGTCGCGCGAGCGCGGCGGCATGGGCGGAACGAGGCGCGTTAAATCGCCATCACCGTGGAAAACAATTTTCAAATGTGTCGGTTCGCCGACGCGCAGGCGATTCGTGGACAATTGCGGTGGATCGTAAGAAAATTTCCCCATTGCGCCGGTGAAACCCGCGCGTTCACCAGCGGTGGGCAAAGGACGGACATTTAATTTCAGTGGCTCGGCGAGTAGTAATACATTTTTCACCGGTGCGCTGGAAATAGTGATTTGCGCGTGAATCGAAATAGGCACAGACATCACGGATGCCGAAAATGCCTGCGCCGAAAGCGTGAGTGGTCCAGCCGCCAGCGGTGTTGCGACCGTTTCGTAAATGGCCGCCGGTCTCAGTTGCCCGTCACGATTTACCGGTTCGATCGACTGGCGCGTGGTCAGCTTATCCAGCAAAAATCCACTGCCGTTGAATTGCACATCGCGCAATGCCTCGACTTGATTTTCCGGCGTCGCCGGCGAAATGACGCGAACGCGAAATGGTTGCCCAAAAAATAAATTCGTCGTCGAAACTTCCAGCGTTAATTCGCGTGTTGGTTGCATCGCTGCGTCGGCGGTCACGTCAACGCTGGTTGCGGGAATTTCCACACTGCGTCCGCCAACAGAAACGACGAAATTTGAAACTGTAAAATGTCCCGCAGCCGTGCCGGTAACCTCGTAAACAAATTCCGTCAGCGGTTGAAATCTGACGCCGTCAGGCTGCATCAATTGTCCGCGTGTGGCCGCGCCGAAATGCAATCCCGGTGGCGCGGCGATTTCGTCCGGCCACGTGATGGAATTCTGCGTCGCGTTGAAGGTCACGCGATAAAAAGTTTTTTCGCCGGGGCGCACGATAGGCGGATCAAATCGCGACGTAGCGGTAACATTGTCCAATGGTGAAGTGTCCGCCTTCGGCTGCGGCACCATCACGATTTGCGCGGCCACATTGGGTGAAATTTGCGGCGGCACTTGCGCGCGTGAAAAAATTGGCGCGAGCGCGAGCAGAAAAAATGGTGTTCGGAAAAACTTCATTTCACCAGTTGCGTCCCTTTCTGTCCGCTGGCGGCGCGCCTTGCTTGTCGCCCATCGGCAAACGGCGGCTGCCGTCAATTGAAAGGCCGTCGAGGATTTGTCCCGCCTGATCCGGCGACAGCGGAACTTGCATTTGGTCGCCTGCGCGCGCCGCATTTTCTTTTTGGCCGGCGAGAGAATCCGGCGATATGCCGTCATCTTCATCGCCGTCTTCGCCGTTCGCACCGGGCGGCGCATCGGGCGCGGGAATCTGACCTTTCAGTTTCCTTAACATTTTTCCCAAGTCCTGCTTCTGTTTGCCCATCGCGCCCATCATCTGTTGCATTTTATTAATTTCGTCCACGAGTCTGGCAATGCTGCGTTCGACGATTTCTGCGTTGTGCTGCGCGTTTGTGTCAGCGGGATTTAACTCTGCTGCGCCTTTGAAATCATCCGCTGCGCGCTGCCATTTCAATAATGTTTTTCCGTAAGTTTCCATCGCCGATTGCACGGCTTTCTCTGCTGCGTTCAATTCGCGCCGCGCGCCGCGACCTTCGAGATACGCGGCGATCATCTTATCCAAGGCATTTTCCGCCAGCGCTGATTCCGCTGCGCTAATCGCGTGTCCGCCTGCCGCCAGTGCAGCGTTGCCTCGCGCAGAAACTTTTTGTGCATCTGGCCCTTTTTTCAAAAGTTCAACACCTTCGCCGAAGCGCGTGTGGCCAAGATTGAACAGCGTCAGCGGCTGCACGCTTTCGTCCTGTGCGGCGAGCGCGGACACAAACATTTTTTCTGCCTCGGCGTAATTTGTCTTGGCGAATAGTCGCGTTCCCGCATTGTAAAAATCGCGAGCCGTCACTGGCATCGGAAAATTTGTTACCTGCGCCGCTTGCGCTGATTGGCCGAGCAACAAAACCATGGAAATTACCATCGCCGCAGTAGAAATCGTTTTTCTCCTCGTGCCGACGAGCGATTCGGTGATCAGCAATACAAGTAGCACCGTGATGAACCAGTGAAAACGGTCCACGCCATTTTTTGCAGACTGACGCAGACCATTGGTGCGTTCGAGTGTGTGGATGGCCGAACGCACTTTCGTCAAACCGTCGCCGAGTGAGCCGAGTGGATAATAACTCCCGCCCGTGACTTGCGCGATTTCGCGTAGCGTCGTTTCATCAAGCTGACTGCGGATGATTTCGCCTTTCGTGTCGCGTAGCAATTCGGTTTGGCCAGCGGCGTTGAACGTTTGAATTTCTTTTCCTGCAGGCGTGCCAACGCCGATGGTGAAAATCACCACACCATTCGTCGCCAGTCGTTTCGCGGCGGCGACACCGGACTTCTCCAAATCCTCACCATCGGTCACGAGCACGACCATTTTACGGCGGGCGTTTTTATCCATCGCTCGATTCGCCTCATTCAAAGCGCGGCCAATATCCGTGCCGGGAATGGGAATGGTTTTTTCGTCTACCGACAAAAGTGTTTCTTCAAACGCATCCGCGTCAAACGTCAATGGACATTGGATGAATGCGCTGCCCGCGAAAGCGACGAGGCCGACGCGGCCGTGACTTTGCTTACGCACAAAATCTAGCATCGCAAATTTCGCCCGTTGCATTCGGCTCGGCAAAACGTCGCTAGTCGTCATGCTCAGCGAACAGTCCAGCACGAAGACGACATCTTCACCGAGCCACGCTTTGTCCGTTTTCTCATTGCCCCATTGCGGTCGCGCGAGCGCCAGTCCGGCAAAGATAAACGCGAGCAGCAGTAAAACATTTTTAAAATTTCGCCGCGCCGGGCTGTGCGATGCCGTGAGTTGTTCGACAAAATGTGACGATGCCATTTTGGCGAGTTGTGCACGTTGCTGTTTCGCTGCGCGCAAAAATAGAAACGCCATAAGAATCGGCGCGGCTACTGCCAGCCACAGCCAGCGCGGTTCAGCGAAATGGAAATCAGCAAAGTTCATGGCACGCGGCGAAAACGGGTGTTCGCCAAAATAATTTCCAAACTTAAAATTCCGAGCGCGGCGAGCAAAGGCCACGCAAACAACGGTTCGTAAGTCGCAAAGCGCCGCAGCTTGACTTCAGATTTTTCCAAGCGGTCAATCTGGTTGTAAATGCTTTGCAGTTCACGCGCATTGGTCGCACGATAAAATTTTCCGCCGGACAAATCCGCCATTTTACCGAGCACGGTGTAATTCGCCGGTTGCAACAAAAGCGTTGGAATCACATTGCCGTTCGCATCCAGCCGGAAATTTCCCGTTGCGGGATCGAACGCGGGCATGTTGCATGGCGCTTCGATGCCGATGCCGATGGCGTAAATTTTTGCGCCCATCGCGGCGGCGAGTTGCGCGGCGGGCAGGGGATCGAGTTTGCCCATGTTGTTGTCGCCGTCGGTCAGCAAAATCATGATGCGACTCTTGCTGTTTGGCACGGCCTTCAATCTTTTGGCCGCAACCGCTACGGCATCGCCGATGGCTGTGCCGAGTTCGCTGATGATGCCGATGTGCAGGCGCTCGATATTTTCAATGAGCCAATCGTGATTCAAAGTTAGTGGGCTTGCAAGATACGGCACGCCAGAAAATGCAATCATACCAATGCGATCATTCGGTCGCTTGGCGATAAAATCTTTCAACACGTTAGACGCGATGGCGAAGCGCGCGAGTTTTTCCGCCGGTTTACCCATGTCAATCGCCTCCATGGACCACGACAAATCCAGCACCAGCATGATATCAATGCCGGGCGTTTCGGTTTCGACGTGATAATTTGCTAGGCGCGGCCCAGCGAGTGCGACGATGCCAAGTGCCACAACTAGTAAACGCAGAAAAAACAGAAACCGTCCTGCTGCCGACCGCGCTTGTGCGCCCGCCGCGCGCGCAATGTCCGCGCTGGAAAATGTCAGCGCAGACAGCTTGCCGACTTTGCCGCGCAGCAGCGCATAAACCGGCAGCAGACCGAGCAGAGCCAGCACCCACGGAAATTGAAATTCAAATTCGCCGTTCATTGAGTTGCCTGAACTTGTTCCCGTTGTTTTTCGGCGAGTGCCACCAGTTCAAACGCGCGCATCGCCGCGTTAATTGGCTGTGCGGATTTTGTGAGGGAGAATTTCCGCACATCACATTCGCGCAGAAAATTTGAGATGGTTGCCGCAAGTTCGGCGTGAATCTGCGGACTGCTGCTGATGACGGCGCAAAATTCCGCTGTGGTCAGTTCTTGGTTCGGAAGATTAAAAGTGTCGCTGAAATAACGTCGCAGGCATTGCGAGACTTCGCTCAAGGTTTTGCCATCTTCGGGTTGAGATTTTAAATTTTCTAGCGTTTGCCGCGTTAAGACAACCGGAGGCAAAATTATCTGTGATTTTGGCCTCAGCCACATGCGCAAAAATAAAAAGGCAACGGCGATAATCGCAAAACCAACGACGATGACGGTGGCTTGGTGCTGTTCCCAAAATGTCGGCGGCAGTTGGCCGTAGGCTGGCGCGAGTGCGGGCAAAGCGTTGGTGTCGGCGGCAAGAACCGCGAACGGCAGGAACAAAATGCTGGCGGGAAGAAATTTCATCCGCGTCGCCGTCCTCGGCGGATTTCAAAAAAACGTTGCAGCTCCGGCGCAAATGGTTCAGTGGTTTTCAACCGCAACGTATCAACACCCGTGCGGATGAGCGCGCGATCCAGTTCCGCTAGACGCTCGGCATTCACGGCGGCAAATTTCTCGCGCACGCTGCTTCGACCGGAATCTAGTTCCAGCAATTCCCCCGTCTCGGCATCTTCAATCGTCACCAAACCCGCATCCGGCAACGTGCTCTCGCGCGGATCGTGCAGGTGCAGACAGACGACATCGTGCCGGGTGTTGGTCAGGCCGAGTTCTTGGACGACATCGCGAGAGGTCTCACTCTTTGAAACGGAGCTGTGAAGAAAATCTGTGAGCAGAAAAATAACCGCGCGCCGATTCAAAACGTGATTCAGAAAAACCAAGGCGCGGGAAATATCCGTGGCGCGCTTCTTTGGTTGGAACATCAGCATTTCGCGCACGAGCCGGAGAATATGCCGACGCCCTTTGCGCGGCGGGACGAACAATTCCACGTCATCCGAGAAGAGCAACAGCGCGACCTTGTCGCCGTTCTTGGCGGCGGAAAACGCGAGCGTGGCCGCGATTTCAGCGGCGAACTCGCGCTTGGTGCGGTTGGCCGAGCCGAAGCTGGACGACGCCGACACGTCCACGGCGAGGACGGCGGTGAGTTCGCGTTCCTCGCGGAAGCGTTTTACGAACGGGCGGCCGAGGCGATGCGTGACGTTCCAGTCAATGTTGCGCACGTCGTCGCCGGGCATGTATTCGCGAAGATCCTCGAAGTCCATGCCGCGCCCCTTGAAGCCGCTCAAATACGCGCCGCCCATCGTGTCGTTCACGAGACGGTTCGTGCGGACTTCGACGCGGCGGACGGATTCAAGGAGTTCGGTGACGGTCATGGTTGATTAATTTGAAAACGTTTTACCACTTAACCGCTCCACTGAACTTTCAAAGAAATCACAAATCAAGGGTGTGTGATCACTGCGCTTCGACCAATCACCGTGAGTTCCAATTGAAACTTCGTATCCGTGCGGATGAAATTTCTCCGAGGTGAACACATAATCAATGTGATACCCCTTATCCGCGTGATGATATAGGTAAAATGTTTTATCCAATTCTTCTCCGTGTTCGCATCCATGTGATTTGTGGTAAATACTGTGAAGCCCGTGTTCGTCTAGGAGTTTTACAAAATGACGAAACTTGTGTTTTCGAGCTGGCTTATCAAAATTAAAATTGGCGTTGAAGTCTCCAGCCCAGACAACTTCTGAATTAGAAATTAACCCCTTGTAAGTTTCAAATGCCTCAAAGAGAGGGCGAACATACCGACCGGAAACGTCACCAAGAGGCAGAGTCCACACTGCAATTAAATTAAAACTTACTGGCCCTGAAACAACCAACGGAACTATCCAGCGATGCTTGGAGTCAAAACTCGGGTGCAATTCTAGCTGATAATCACCGTATGAAATTACAGCCAATCCTTTGCGTGGGTTGTCCCCAAACCATTTCACAGTTCTAATTGGATCACACCCCAAAGGCTGTGCGATTTCGTTGATGTGTTCGCATTCAGGAACAATCAGAATACTTGGCTTCAACATGGCAACAAAATCGTGCTTTCTGTGAAAAGCACCTTTGCAGTTCCATGTGATGAGTCGCATACAGATTTTTACCCAAACCGATTTGAGCTTTCGTCATTTCACGGCACCGGCACGGCATTAAACACCTTCTTGATGATCGCGTCGGTCGTCACCGCCTGCGCCTCGGCTTCGTAGGTCAGGATGATGCGGTGGCGCAGCACGTCGGGGCCGATGCTTTTCACGTCCTCGGGAATCACATAATCGCGGCCTTGCAGCAGCGCCCACGCCTTGGCGGCGAGCGTCAGGTTGATGGTCGCGCGCGGCGAGGCACCGAACTGGATGAAATGTTTCACGTCCAATTTGAAATCCTGCGGCTTGCGCGTGGCGAACACGATTTTCACGATGTAATCGCGGATCTTGTCGTCCACGTGGATCTGGTCCACGAGCTTGCGCGTCGCGAGAATTTCATCGAGCGAGACGACGGGTTTCACCGGCTGCTCCGGACTGGTGAACGCCATGCGGTCGAGAATTTTTCGTTCATCGGCTTCGTTCGGGTAATCGAGAATCACCTTGAACATGAAGCGGTCCACCTGCGCTTCGGGCAGCGGATAGGTGCCTTCCTGATCAATCGGGTTTTCCGTGGCGAGCACGAGAAACGGCGACGGCAGCTTCATCGTTTCGCCGCCGAGCGTGACTTGGCGTTCTTGCATCGCTTCGAGCAACGCGCTTTGCACCTTGGCCGGCGCGCGGTTGATTTCGTCGGCGAGAACGAAGTTGGCGAAGATCGGCCCGCGCGTGACGTGGTATTTGGAATCCTGCGGATTGTAGATCAGCGTGCCAAGAATGTCGGCGGGGAGCAGGTCAGGCGTGAATTGGATGCGATTGAACTTGGCCTGCACGGCAGTCGCGAGCGTGCGGACGGACAAAGTTTTCGCGAGACCGGGAACACCTTCGAGCAAGACATGGCCGTTGGCGAGCAAGCCGACAAGCAATCGGTCCACGAGCGCTTCCTGGCCGACGATGACGTGGGCGATTTCCGCGCGGAGTTTTTTGATCCACTCAGAAGTTTGGGCGACTTGGTCTTTCAACGGTGAATTCATGCGGCAGGAATTTAAGCCGCAGAGAAGGGCGACTCAAGCGTGGCGTTTCGGTTCTTTTTTCGCTACGCCTGCGCTGGCGAAAATTTTCATGCGTGGATAAAAAGCCGCAAACCGGCGGTTCGTTATGGCTGTTCAAAATAATTCACTGCACTAAATGAGGCCGTAAAATAAGGCGAAAACCGGTTTCGTGCGGAAAGGTTTTGGAGTTGGCATCGCCGTTGCTAAAGCCGCATAGCCAATGTGTAGTTGGCCGGACGCGCACATATAACAAACCATTAAAAAATGAAAAAAATTGAAGCAATCATCAAACCGTTCAAGCTTGAAGAAGTGAAGGACGCACTCAGCGAAATCGGCATCGAAGGTATGACCGTGAGTGAAGTCAAAGGGTTCGGCCGCCAAAAGGGTCACACGGAAATCTATCGCGGCAGCGAATACACCGTGGATTTCCTGCCGAAAATCAAAATCGAACTCGTCATTGCTGACGCGCAGAAAGACGCGGCGATTGCGGCGATCGTGAAATCGGCCAAGACCGGCAAAATCGGCGACGGCAAAGTGTTCGTCTCCACCGTGGAAGAATCAGTTCGTATCCGCACCGAGGAAAAAGGTGATTCCGCCCTCTAAACCAATCAACGAACTCACTTACCAAAATATAAACATGAAAAAATATTTGCTTACTCTCGGTTTGCTGGCGGTCACTGCGTTGGGCACTTTGTCTGTGCGCGCCGATGACACGAACGCGGCTGCGGCTACGACCAATGCTGTAGCGGCTGCTACCAATGCGGTTGCTGCTGCTGCTCCGGCCACGCCCGCGCCGTTGCCGACGGGCACGGTTGATCAACGTCTCTCCGCTGTGGAAGCTTACATTGAGAACACGGATCCTACCGCTGGATTGAAAGACACCAACGGAACGCAGATTGCCACGACCGCAATTCTCGGCAATCCCGGACCTGGTCATAACGCGTGGTTGCTGACCAGCACGGCGTTTGTGTTGTTCATGACGCTGCCCGGTCTGGCGTTGTTCTACGGCGGCATGGTTCGTAAAAAGAACGTGTTGTCCGTGCTCGCGCAATGCTTCCTGATCACCGGCCTCGTGACCATCCTTTGGGTGTTCATCGGTTACGGCATGATTTTCGGTGGCACGGGCGCGGCGGCCAAAGAAGACGTGATTGCCGGTTGGGTTGGTAGTCCGACAATTGACTGGATGCTGAAAGGTGTCACGTCTGCGCCGAACACCAATTATTCCTACTGGGTTTCGGAAAACGTGTTCTCGATGTTCCAATTGATGTTCGCCATCATTACCCCGGCGCTCATCATCGGTTCCATCGCGGAACGTATGAAATTCAAGGCGATTCTGGTGTTCATGACCTTGTGGATGGTCGTGGTTTACTTCACCCAAGGCCACGCGGTGTGGGGCATCAATGGCTACATGAACGGTGTCTGGAACGCCAATGCCAAGATTAAAGCGATTGATTTCGCTGGCGGCACCGTGGTGCACATGACCTCCGGTTACTCGGCGCTCATCCTCTGCTTGATCCTCGGCAAACGCAAAGGTTTCGGCAAAGAAAACTTCGCGCCGCACAGCTTGGTGTTGACCTATATCGGCACCGGCATGCTCTGGGTCGGCTGGTATGGCTTTAACTCCGGATCGGCCGTCGCGGCTGACGTGGTTGCGGCGAATGCCTTCACCACCACGACGATTGCCACGGCAGTTGCGTCCTTCGTCTGGCCGATGTGGGAATGGATTGTCAAAGGCAAGCCGAGCGTGCTCGGTTTCTGCTCCGGCGCCGTAGCTGGTCTGGTCGTCATCACGCCTGCTTGCGGTTTCGTGACGAGCACCGGTTCGCTTTGGATCGGTCTGGCCGCCGGCACCATCTGCTGGTTCATGTGCTACAAAGTCAAAGCCTGGTTTGGTTATGACGATGCGTTGGACACGTTCGGTGTGCACGCGATCGGTGGCACCACCGGTGCGATCATGACCGGTATGCTCGCCCGTAACGCGGCGAACGCCAACCTCGCGACGAACCTCAAGGCTTACGTTACGGACAGCTGGTTCCAACCGCTCGTCAAAGAACAGCTCAAGGCCGTTGTTATCACCATCGTGTTGAGCGTGGTGGCCACCGTGGTCATCGCCTACATCACGAAATTGCTTGTGGGTCTGCGCCCGACGGAAGAAGTCGAAATCACTGGTCTCGACGAATCCGAACACGGCGAACTTGGTTACCACGGCTA